>ERZ1027231.53-NODE-53-length-79273-cov-267.175756_pt1 | contig 79273 bp, 74 predicted proteins | sample MGYA00520866_ERZ1027231 | MGnify/ENA primary metagenome ERZ1027231 (study PRJEB33311, sample SAMEA4378411) | marine metagenome | biome: Marine biome; feature: Fjord; material: Water | collected 2014-07-20T08:00:00Z/2014-07-... | depth 75 m ...
ACTCAGGGCTGAGTCAGTTTTTAAAAATCAATAATTAGAACGTGGCGCTTAATTCAGCACCAAAGGTCACTTTAGAGCCAGATGTATATTCGATAGCTCGTCGTTGACCGCCTGAAATGAATGTAATCGTGGGCTCTTGAATCATCGCTAAGTCCACATAAGGTCGTAATTGGACCTTAGCCATAAAATCCCATAAATATTCCCCCCTAAACACCAGAGAGGAATGTTCACTGTAAGTTACCTTTCCTTCAACTTGAGTATTATAACTAGAATATTCCAGCATTCTTGAAAGTGTTATTGAACCCGTCCAGCTATGGTTTTGTTTGATCGGCATAATTGCACCAAATGTACCTCCATAGGTAAATGGCGCTGATACTTTCTCGCCGGACACTTCATCCGATAATGCCATTGACGTAAACAAACTGCCCATCCAATGCGTATCCATGACTGTAATCCAATTAGATGAAATTGCCCCACCAACTCGATAATAACCTTTCCCCTGACCACCAGATCTGCCGATTCGAGTGGAGTTATCTGATGTAGCCAACTTAGTTGAGCAGGCTGATTCAAGTGATGAAGCAGAGCAAACTGGAAGGTCAATAAAAACATCCACCGATGAGCTTTCATCTAACCGATAAGTGCCTAACAAGGTGAAATCAGAACCACCCTCTGTGACCCAATCTCCTTCAAAGCCGGTACCATCGCTGCTGTCGATAGAAGCTTCATCTTTCTGGTAGGTGTATCCATATTTAAAACCAATAGCAACGTCTTTGGTAAGCCCATACTTATAGGTCAAAAACGTTTTAAAATCGTAACCTTTTTTATAGGCATCTGAAAAACCGCGTTCTAGATCATCGATCTCTTCGATTGAGGCGTCATTAATGTAGTCGGCACCTGCGTACCAATCACTCATAGATATGGAAGTTGAAGCGAACTGCTGGCCCTGGGCCAAAGTATCCCCAAGGAAGTTTTGACCGGCAGCGTTCGTCATTGACGAAAAACTAATTAGCGCGATAGAAGCGAAGCGAAACCACATTGTAGTGAGCCCTGTAGCATTATTATTTTATTTGGCTGGGCGGAAGAGTGCGGGCAATGGGCCTTTTTGTCAATATTCCCCTGAGGTACAGAGGTACAGTTTCAACAGGAATTATCAACAACGTATTAAAAATAACGGGGCTACCGGCTTTCAAATTACGAATACATAGGCAAAAAAAAGCCTGATCGTCATTGGGGGAGAACGATCAGGCTAGAAATGCCTTTGATTTCATTGGGGAGACATCAAAGACAGCGGTAAATAGGTAGAAGTGCCTCAGCCCTTCGTATAAGTACCAGATTAGATTGCCAGCATGACTTTTCCAGTATTTTTACAAAAAATTATAAAAAAGACGCCAAGTAATCATTACGTCGGGGTTAGCAAGTACTAAGTAAAAAACCATTTACAGCGTAAAACCTAGATTTAGTTAGTATGGTGAAAACAAAAAAGGGCTTATGTTAAGAGGCCCTTTTTATACAAAAATCCATCTAAAGCTAATATCTAGTGTGCCTCATCCCAGTTAATGCCATGGCCTACGTCTACAACCAAGGGCACTTCAAGATCCACTGCAGATTCCATTACACGCTTAATATCAGCGCTAAACACCTCTAGCTTGGCCTTAGGCACTTCAAAGATTAATTCATCGTGTACCTGCATGATCATACGAACATCGGGAGCCTGAGTTTGAATGAACTCGTGCATATCGATCATGGCGCGCTTAATGATATCAGCCGCTGTTCCCTGCATGGGCGCATTAATAGCTGTACGCTCTGCAGCTTGACGACGCATACCATTTTTACTGTTGATTTCAGGCAGATGTAAACGACGGCCAAATAAGGTTTCTACGTATCCCTGGTCCGCGGCTAATGTGCGTGTGTTTTCCATATAAGCCTTCACACCTGGGTAACGAGTAAAATAGGTATCAATATAGGTCTGCGCTTCTTTACGACCCACATCAATCTGCCTAGCCAGCCCAAATGCACTCATTCCGTAGATCAAACCAAAGTTTACGGCCTTAGCATGACGGCGCTGCTCGGTGGTCACTTCTGACTCAGGTACACCCATTATTTCAGCAGCGGTGGCTCTGTGGATATCTTTTCCATTATTAAAAGCATCCACAAGGCTAGGGTCTGAAGACAGATGCGCCATGATGCGTAATTCGATCTGACTATAATCCGCGGCAACCATCACAAAACCTTCAGGGGCTTCGAATGCTTGACGTATTTTACGGCCTTCTTCGTTACGTATTGGTATGTTCTGTAAATTAGGCTCAGTTGACGATAAACGGCCCGTTGCAGTTACAGCTTGGTGATAAGACGTATGCACACGATCGGTTTGTGGCTGAATCATTAGTGGCAATTTATCGGTATACGTATTCTTTAGTTTGGCTAGCCCACGGTGCTCTAAAATCACCTTGGGTAGCTCATAATCCTGACTCAGCTCTACCAATACTTCTTCTGCTGTAGACGGCTGGCCTTTTGGTGTTTTTTTGATGATTGGCAACCCAAGCTTCTCAAAGAAGATGGTCTGCAGTTGCTTAGGCGAGGCTAGGTTAAATACCTCGCCTGCAAGGTCATGGGCCTGCTGTTCTAGCTGCTCAAGGCGCTGAGTGATCTGAACACTCTGGTCATGCAGCTTATTAGCGTTCACTGACGCACCCAGCATCTCCATGTTAGTAAGTACTTGCACAAGAGGTAATTCAATGTCTGTGTACAAAGTTAGCAGTGACTCACTTTTAGAAAGACGCTCACTTAACTCTTCATGCAAACGCAGCGTAATGTCTGCATCTTCAGCGGCGTACTCAGCGGCCTTTTCAACATCAATTTGGTTAAAGGTTAATTGTTTGGCGCCCTTGCCTGCAATCTCTTCAAAACTCACACAGTCATGGCCCAAATAGGTTTTCGCCAAGTCGTTCATGTTGTGCTTGGTGGTTGTGCTGTTTAATACGTAGCTTTCCAGCATGGTGTCATGAAAAATACCGCGCAATGTAATGCCGTGATTTTTCAAAACGTGTGCGTCATATTTTAAGTTCTGCCCCACCTTGTTTACCGCTTCATCTTCTAACAGCGGCTTAAGCTGCTCTAAAACCCAGTCTCGGTCTAGTTGCTCAGGTGCATCAATATAATCATGAGCAAGAGGCACATAGGCGGCTTCGTTAGGGGCTGTTGCAAAACTCACCCCAACAATTTTGGCCTGCATGTAATCCAGTGATGTGGTCTCGGTATCGAACGCAAAGTATGGCGCAGCTTTTAACTTATCCACCCAATTGTGGAAATCTTTTTCTGTGGATAAAATGGTGTATAAACTTCTGTCCACAAGCGTTTCAGGCGTCTCTACTTCCTCTACCTCATCTGTGGATAACTCTTTCCCCCAGGTCTTAAATTCGTACTCGGTGAAGTATTTAAGCAAAGCCGCGTTATCCGCTGGATTCACCTTAATCGCGTCCAAATCGTCTTCTAATTCCACATCGCACTTGATGGTGGCCAGCTCATATGACAAGGGTAAGCGCTCAAGGGCTTCACGTAGGTTCTCGCCCACCTTGCCTTTTACCAGCTCAGCATTTTCCATTACACCCTTTAAGGTGCCGTATGCATCAAGCCATTTGACCGCGGTTTTTGGCCCACACTTATCAACACCAGGAATGTTATCTACCTTGTCACCCATAAGGGCTAAATAATCGATAATTTGATCGGGGCGAACACCAAACTTTTCAGACACACCCGGCACATCCATAAAGGTATCTGTCATGGTGTTCAGCAAGGTCACATGCTCGGTTACCAGCTGAGCCATGTCTTTATCACCTGTGCTCACAATGGTCTCTATGCCCTTCTCAGAGGCTTCTTTGGCCAAAGTACCAATAACATCGTCGGCCTCAACACCCGGTATCACAATCAAGGGTAAGCCCATGGCTGTAATAATGTCGTGGATCGGTTGAATCTGAACCCTTAGGTCATCTGGCATAGGCGGGCGGTTAGCCTTGTATTCACTGTATAAATCGTTGCGAAAGGTTTTACCTTTGGCATCAAATATCACTACAATTTTTGCATCGGCGTAATCTTTTTGCAGCTTGCGAATCATGCTCACCACGCCACGAATGGCATTGGTGGGAAACCCTTTAGATGTGCTCATTTCTCGAATGGCGTGAAACGCTCGAAATAAATAAGACGAGCCATCCACTAAAACGACTTTTTGAGGGGTATTATCTGTCATAGGTCTATTCTTTTAAGAAGGAGTTGGCCGTACAATAGGCCATATAATATTTTTGCAGGCAGTTTATCATGAATCCTATTCGTTCTTTGTTAATAATCGTGGTCCTTTTTAGCTCTGTTTTTGGCGCTATCGCCTCTGTTAGTGCGAACCCTAATGAACCTTCAATTCACATCCGTCACAGTGAAGATAAGACCTTTTACGAGTACAAGGTAAACGGCGAACTGGTCGAGATTAAAGTGGTTCCAAAAGTCGGTCCTACCTATTATTTAATACCCGCTGAAGACGACAGCATGAAACGCATGAAGCAATCGAACCTTACTGTTCCTAAGTGGGTTATTTTTAGCTGGTAACATTTCTAGAAATGCCCAAACCAGTTAAACGATAATAGTCGATTTACTGCACCGTTATATTTGAGAAGAATAGATGTCTGTTTACACAGAGCTGAATACCGATGAGTTCACTCAGCTGTTAAGTCATTATGACCTAGGGTCGTTGGTTAGCTTTCAAGGCATTGCTGCAGGCATTGAAAATACCAACTATAAAATTCGCCTTAAAAAATCGAACATAGAAACCGATTATTTTCTGACAATATTTGAAGAAATCTCCCTAAGCGAATTAGATTTTTTTATTCCGCTGCTTGCGCATCTTAAAAATAATGCCTGCCATGTGGCGGGGCCAAAGCCTCAAATAGACGGCCAATATGTTTTAACCGTCAAACAGAAACCGGCCGCCATTTTTGATTGCCTATCGGGCTACCACGTAGAAGACATTCAATCTGAAGAATGCTTTACCATAGGCGCCGAGCTTGCGCGCATTCATCTAGCAGCAAAAGACTTTACCGCCGTACACCAAAATCCCCGCGGTTATTATTGGCTGCACAAACAAATTTCTAATCATCAACTGGACACCTCAGATGATGAAACCTCACTTTTAGAAAGCACACTGGCCGAACTTCAGTCACACTGGGGCCGCTGGCAAGAACAAGACCTACAAAAAGGTTTTATTCACGGGGACTTATTTCCTGATAACAGCTTATTCAATGATTCCACAAGCATCAGCGGTATTATCGATTTTTACGCTGGCGGCACTGACTACTGGGTTTACGATTTGGCCGTTACCATCATGGCTTGGTGTACCGATACATCGTCAAGCAACGTAAAACTTGATATGCAAAAGCAACAAGCTTTAGTAAATGGATACGAGTCGGTTAGATTATTAAATGATGATGAAGCCACTGAACTACCAGGCTTTATAAAATTAGCGGCTTTGCGTTTTTGGGTATCGAGGCTGATTGCCGCAAAAAGCAGTGCAGAGGCTACGCTGACCACCAGTAAAGACCCCAATCAGATGAAAAATTTACTACTGTCTCTTGGGTAACATACAATCCTCTAATCAATAATAATTTGGTGTATTAAGCGCTTAGCGCTTAATACACAAACATGAGTATTTACCTAAACACCTTCTAGCCAAAATAAAGCAAAATTACTGCCTTCGTCTTTCCATACATACTTGCCTTCAAATCCCGCTTGCTTCGCAAATTCAATAAACTGCTCCGGGTTAAATTTATAACTGTACTCAGTGACAATGTGTTCACCTTGTTTAAATGGCAGGGCCGTCGAGAACAGGTTCACCACCTGATCAATCTTACTGACCAAGTGCATTTCTATGCGGCTGTCCTGTGCATTAAAAAAAGCCTTATGTTCAAAAAAGTCTAGATTAAACGATCCAGCCCCAAGTTCATTCAAATGAGACAGCACGTTTAAATTAAACGCACTGGTGACACCTTGCTGATCATTGTATGCCGCATTCAGAACGTCGTGGTCTTTTATTAAGTCTAGGCCAATTAATAAAGCCCCTTTTTCACCCACTGACTGACGGGCATTTTTTAAAAATACCAGAGCATCCTTAGGGGCAAAGTTACCTAAGCTGGAGCCTGGAAAAAACGCCACTTTTTTAGCATGGGGCGAAAGCTTTTTAGGAAGGGTAGCCGGATGGCGATAATCCAAACACGTGGCATGAATTTCTAACCACGGAAATAACTGCTTTAATCGAATGGCACTGTCGTATAAAAAGTCTTTACTGATGTCTAAGGGCACATACGCTTGAGGCTTGAGCGCATCCAGCAGCAAGCGGATTTTGGTGCTCGCGCCACTGCCATATTCAATCAATACATTATTTTCACCCGCTTTTTCTAATATCTCATCCTTGTACTTACGCAGCAGGTTGATTTCAGTACGGGTGGGATAGTATTCAGGCAATTGCGTAATGGCCTCGAATAACTCGGATCCTGTTTGATCATAAAAATACTTAGCCGAAATGCGCTTGGGGGATTCTGACAAGCCCTTTAATATTTCTTGTCGTTGATCCTGCGCCTCCAAATTAAAGTCATAGAAAAATACACCTTGTTGATCTTGTGCAGTTCCAGCCATTTTTTTTCCTCTTAAAGTAAGGTAATCAGTGCAACAATTGCTTAGTTCACATTCTTTAATACGGTTTTACTGCTCAACTTCAAAACCTGTATTGGTCTTAATTTACATTCGTTAAATGAATTTTTTATTATTTTTAGTAAAAGTGTCTTATGCGTCTTTAGCCAAGCGGATCCCTGTCATGGGCCACTGGTCTTGTGGGTAAAAGAAGTTTCGATAAGTGGCCCGTGTATGACCCGGCGACGTTAACTGGCAACCGCCTCGCAATACCATTTGGTTACACATAAACTTGCCATTGTATTCACCCACAGCGCCGTCTGGTTTTTTAAAGCCGGGGTAAGGCTGGTACGCACTCTGCGTCCACTGCCATACTTGCTCATAAATTTGCTTAATAGATGGCTGTGGTTTTCGTAAATGGGTTGGTTCTCTTTGCGATTTATTTTCAGATTGCTTTATTGTTTGTTTGATTCCGTGTTCCCACTCCGCCTCTGTTGCTAAACGACAACCAGACCATGCTGCAAAGGCCAAAGACTCGTAAAAATTCACATGCTTGACAGGCGCGTATAGGTCTAATGGCTGCAAACCGTGCAATGAAAATTCGAACCATTGATTGTTTTCTTTTACCCAATACAAGGGGGCACCAGCTGACTTGTTATCTTGTGCAAATGACTGCTCTTTTTTAACACCTGCTAACCAAGCCCAACCATCACTTAACCAAATAGATGCATCGTCATAGCCGCCATCTTCTATAAACTGAAGATACTCGCCATTTGTTACCAAACGATCGGCTAACTGAAATGTTTGTACGAACGTTTGGTGTGAAGGTGTTTCGTTATCAAAATAAAAATCCGATTGCTGTAACACTGCATGATTATCCAGCCCCATTTCTACCAAGGCTTTATCAAACCTTACAAATTGTATGGGTGTAATGGTATTGGTTTTTTCTGAAGCAGCCAAAGCCGAAACTGAATCGGTGGAATAGCTAGGATATAAAGGGTTTTGAAAAAAGCAGTATTTTAAATCCATTAACAACAACTCTTGATGCTGCTGCTCATGATTCAAACCCAATACGATTAATGCTTGCTGATCATCACTGGCTTGCTCTATAAATGTTTGCATGTGTGAATCAATGTGTTGTCGGTACGCCAACACCTGATCAAGAGAAGGCCGTGATAATAAATGCCGCTTAGGGCGAGAAAACTGTTCTCCTATGCCGTTGTAATAACTATTAAACAACACCTGAAAATCTTTATGAAAAGGCTGGTAGCCTTCAACATGAGGAATAAGAATAAAGGTTTCAAAGAACCAAGTGGTATGGGCAAGGTGCCATTTAGCGGGGCTGACAAAAGCAGCCGCTTGCAGGCTGCAATCTTCGGCGCTTAAATTTTGTATCAGCGCCAAACTGTAAGAACGGGTGGTTTGATAGGCTTGTAAGCAATCGGCTTGCTTAGAGCTCATTCGCAAAGAAGAGGCGTCCATCACTGACCTTTATCGTATTTATTATTAACACCAGAATAGTCTGGGCTATCAATGTTACAAGTCAGTATGGCATTGTTATTCTTTAAAAGTCTTTCACAAAGACGGCCTATTTATATCCCTTTTAAAGAATCAGTGTTCCAACAGCCGCCCAACTCGGCTACTTGGAAAAACATTGCGTAAATTTACTAAGCAATTCTTGGTAAAAGTTTACAAAGCCACCACTGTCTATGGCGTATGTAGAAGCCATTGGGTCAATATTGATGACATCTATATCCAAACCTTTATGCAATTTTTTTACAATACGAGATTGAAACTGAGGTTCTACAAATAAACACTGTGCTTGCCCTGATGCCAACAATTTACGCACCTCAACAATGTGCCGAGTACCCACAGGTTTTTCGGGGTTACTGGTAACAACCGCAATCTGATTTAAATTAAACACCTTTATCCATTCATGAAACGCATCATGAAAACTCACAAACCCTGCTTTATGCTGATCTTTAAACGCAGTATGCGCATTGTTTTTCCATGCTGTGTACTGATCCATAAAGGCTGTTGGCTCGGCTAGGTTCAACTGGGCTTGTACCAGCGACAGCATTTCTAAAATACGATTAGGATCTAACCATAAATGCGGGTCATGGCCGTGTTCATCATGTTCGCTTACTGGTTGGCTATTGATTTCATGTTCATGATCGTCATGGCCATGTTCTGAATGCTCTTCATTGATGATTGCTGATTCATGTGCGTCTTGCGATAGATCTACCTGAACTTTCCCTTTAATGGCTTTTTTCAAATAGGGTTCAAATTCTGGCCCCATCCAAATAACCGCATCCACGCTGGCGATGCGTTTCATGTCACTGGGCTTTAAAACAAAATCATGAGGAGATTGGTTGGCCGATACCAGGCTACTAACACCTAATTCAGGCCAGGCGCTTTTTATTAACAGCGCCATAGGGTGCACACTTACCAATACTGTTTTTGGCTGCATTGCCTGCGCCATACCTGAAAACAGTAAGGCGATAACCAGAACAAGCATTGCGGCTCTCATCTTATCCATACTTAAAACTAACAACATAGGCACTCGATATCACTCAGCATATAAATAAAATAGGAATTGAAATAAATGGGCTACTTAATCAGAGTGTAGCCGCAGAAAAAGGGCGAGTATGATACCCTAGCACCCTGCTTTTGGGCCATCACCGATGGAGCTATAGGCAATTTATTAGATCATCTATCTTTATTTAAGGCTGCATAATGGCAAATCCACTTTTAAAACTTCGCAACGTTGGCTTTGTACGCCAAGGGCGAACCATTTTAAAAGACGTCAATCTTGACATACATGCCGGCGAAATCATTACCCTGATCGGCCCTAATGGCGCAGGTAAAAGCACTTTATTAAAGCTAGCGCTTGGCTTGATCAAAGCCTCATCCGGCACACGTACCAGCACAAACAAGCTGCGCATTGGCTATATGCCACAACACATTAGCCTGCCAGAAACCTTACCGTTATCGGTCACGCATTTTTTAAAGTTAGCCAAGGGGTTCGATGCGCGCGATTTAAGTCACGTTGCCAATCGCCTTAACATTACGCGCTTATTAGATAACCCCATGCAAAAGCTATCAGGGGGCGAGCTACAGCGTGTATTGCTGGCCCGCGCGCTGTTATCCAACCCGCAACTATTAGTATTAGACGAGCCCGTACAAGGCCTAGATGTATCAGGGCAAAGCGAGCTGTACCATCTTATTGCTGATTTAAAAGACGAACTTAACTGCGGTGTACTCATGGTCAGCCATGACCTGCACCTAGTGATGGCCGCCACCGATAAAGTGGTGTGTTTAAACGGCCACATTTGCTGCGAAGGCCATCCACAAACCATTCAACAAGACCCAAGTTACTTAGAGTTGTTTGGCCAGTCGATGCCCGCTCACCTTGCCCCTTATACCCATCACCATGATCACACACATGGCGAACACTGTGATCATAGCCATGACGAACATGATCATTCTCACGGGGAGAAAAAATCATGATGTGGTTGTTAGATTCATTATTAGCGGGATTATTACTCAGTTTAATGAGCGGACCTTTGGGTTCGTTTATTGTATGGCGCCGCATGGCTTACTTTGGTGACACCCTTGCCCACAGTGCTTTACTGGGCATTACCCTAGGGTTTCTGTTTGATATTCAACTGAACTTGGCCATCGTATTATGCGCCGTGTTTGTGGCCCTAATATTGGCCAGCCTGCAAAAGCAGCACATTATTCCCAGCGATACCTTATTGGGCTTAATGGCCCACACCACACTGGCCGCAGGCTTGGTTACCCTAAGCTTGGTGGACAATGTTCGCATTGATATTAACAGCTACTTGTTTGGTGATTTATTAGCGGTGGATCGACAAGACCTGATCACAATGGCCATTGGTGCCACCGTGGTATTAGCCGTATTAAGTAAAATGTGGCGCGGCTTATTAGCCGCCAGTGTGTCTGAAGAACTGGCACAAGTAGAGGGCTACCCAGTGGCCCGTTTACGCTTATTATTCATGGTGATGTTAGCGGTGGTCATCGCCGGCGCAATGAAGCTTGTGGGGGTTTTATTAATTACCGCCCTGTTAATTATTCCAGCGGCAGCGGCTAGGCCATTCAGTAAAAGCCCGGCTCAAATGGCAGGCTTGGCAACCGTGATCAGCATGTTGGCCGTGGCCATGGGCTTAGGGTTTTCGTATCAGTTTGATACACCCGCCGGACCAAGCATTGTATTAACCAGTGCGTTGTTTTTTGTGCTCAGCCAAAGCGCTTATCAAATGGCTGATCGCTAGAACCCGATCTATTCACTGCAATCTTAAATGGGGAGCAACCAACCTTAAGCTTACCCATTTGCACCCTTCGTCATGAGCAGAGAGCCTGCGAACGCCCGCCGAAGGGCATCAATTTCAACGGTCAACGACCTCTTAAAGCTATCGGCTTATTCTTCAGCACCGCTACCAATCATTCATGTTCCGCCAAAACATAATCAAAATACTTCCTATGCTCCACACCCGCTAAATTCGAATTGATCTTATTAGGATGTTTATATTCTTTCCAGTTGGCCACATTGCGGCCCACGTTTAATTTAGGAAAATCCGCATCCCCTTGTTCAGACATGCCTAAAAACTGCTTTACCTTTAACAAGCTACCCGGGGCACTCACATCCACTGATAACAAGTCGGCTCTGCCTTTAAAATACGACATCACGCCTTGCTCGTGCCGTGTGTAACACGCCTCTAATTTATTCTGATCCAAAGGTAATGTGTCCGAAAACGTATGGTGAAAACTGCGCTTTAAAATGGGATTAAACTTACCTGTTTTGGCATCCAACCAAGGGGCCATTTTTTCAAGTAGCATGGAAATCGAAGGCAACCATTTATCCATATCACGGGATAAGTAGATGAATTTTGAATTAGGGAACAATGCATCCAAGTGCATGTAGTCACTGAAACACGGCGCATCCGATACTGCATCGGCCATTTCAAATGCTTTTTTGGTGAATGCCGTATGGGCCACTGATAATCCCATTTCCAGTAGCGCCACACTGATGCTGGTGGTGCCCGTTCTGGGAAGGCCAATAATGAAAATCTTAGACATGGGGGTGGCTCGTTTTTAATTAGGACCAGTATAACGCGATTGATGTCAGGCCTGTATCAGCAAAGCCACAAGGTTATGCCGGAAAAAGCTGCACAATATTCCATAAACCCCCATACGATTTCCAGAACGGTTAAATCGGGCAGAGGGCTGACCCTCGTACGAGCGCACTTAGTGCGCGATAGGTTAAGCAGGATCGTAATTTTTCATTTCAACAATCTGCTAAAATGAATGATTTGAATAAGCATAATAATACCTAGACCAAAAGGGCTAGGTATTATTGTCAGTGCCATATCACTAACGTGTGCCCTGTTAAAACTGTATTAGGTTTCAGGTATCGCGATCAAGCTCACCCCGCAAGCAAAGTTGTACCTAGAGCAAGCTAGAAACAGTCTGGAATAAGAACACACCCCACATCACCCATAGCACCAAGCAACTTAATACATACACGCTGAATCGATGCATCACTCGGTTATAAGTCAGCGCTATGAAACTGTGTGCATATCTTAAAGAAACGTAGGAGATTGCTGTTATTAAATAGAAGCCAGAAACACTATCAGTGACAAATACCAGTAGGGACAATAAATAAAATACAACAGGGACCTCAAACAAGTTCGCAAAGTTCTCAGAAGCGATATTCACCGCTTCTGGCATTAACTCTTTGGCCTTTTGTGATTTCATTTTTTCTGGGTGAATACGCACGGTTTTCATGGCAGTTACACGTAACACCAACATACGAAACCATACGATGATGGTTAATAACACCAATAAAATAATAGGTAATAGAATCAATTCTTTTGTCATTTAACTTACATTCCATGTAAATAAGCTGATCAGTAGTAGAGCAATCAGCTTATATTTTCGTGTTGTTTTTATTGGTCAAGGATCATCGAGGATACCGACTTACTTGGCAAGCTGCTTTGACTGTTAGTTATTATGCATATTGCTTGATGTGGGCACGTCACAATTACAGATGGCACAGGTTTGTGGTAATCGGGCGCGGGACACCCTCTTACATAATAGGTGTCATCCCTGCCTGATTACGTAACTGAATCAAAGTGAATTGATATACGCCGCCATGTCATCCGGATTCAACGGCGAGGTAAAGTACCCTTGATATTCCCCTTGCGGATTTACCAGCACCACTTGCGAACTGTGATCCATTAAGTAGCTTTCACCTTCGCCATTCTTTTGAAAGAAAATATGAAGTTGGCGAGCCAATCCTGCTAACACCGATTCTTCACCGCTCCAAGCTTGGAACTTAGGATTGAAGTATTCGATGTAGGTTTTTAATTGCTTGGCCGAGTCTCTGGCTGGGTCAACCGATACCAATACCACTTCTAAATCATCTTTAGTGATGTGTTTGGCGGCGCGGTTCAATTCACCTAGGGTAGTTGGGCAAACGTCTGGGCAATAGGTGTAACCAAAAAATACCAGGCTCCAATGCCCTTTAAACGATTCTTGCGTGATGGTGGCGCCGTTTTGATCGTATAAAGAGAAGGGTGCAATTTGCACATTACTGGGTAATGGCTGAAAGCTTTCTGGCATGCTGGGTGAGCAAGCGCTGATAAAGCTGGTTGTCAACAATACAAGGACAATTCCCATGATCTGGCGCATACTAAAACCCTTAATGAACATTATTTTGATGAAACTAAATTAGCTGGCCCCATTCTGTGCAATCCCCTGAAAGAATTCAATCAATACATTCCAGTCTTTGGACGCTAGCCCTGCCGGTGATGCTGTCTAATGTGTCGGTGCCCCTACTGGCTTTGGTCGACACCGCCATTCTGGGCCACCTTGCTGATAGCCGTTATTTGGCTGCAGTAGCCATGGGCAGCAGCTTGTTAGTCATGGTCATGTGGAGCTTTTCTTTTTTACGCATGGGCAGCACCGCGTTGATTGCGCGCTATTACAATCAACCCATTGAAGTCAGCGGCATTTTACAAAGCGCATTATTACTAGCCGTTATCATTGGCGGTGTGTTGATGTTGCTGGCCCCATGGTTAATTGAATTTATGGTGCACCTAGTGGGCGCCGCCCCCGACATTACGCCACTTGCCAGTGAGTATCTAAATATCCGATTTTATTTTGCCCCGGTGACGTTATTAAATTACGTGGTGCTGGGCTATTTTATTGGCAAGGGCTTAACCCACATCAACCTGGTTTTATTAGTGAGTACAAACTTATTAAACGGTTTATTAAACTATGTATTTGTTTATAAATTAAATTGGTTCAGCGCTGGGGTGGCCTGGGGCACAAACTTCGCCGAATTGTTTCAGTTATGTTTAGGCCTATTTTTTATTAAAGAAGCCATTATTCAAAAACAAGCTTGGCCAAGCATGCGCCAACGCTTTAAACAGTTTATGAATTTAAATACCCAGCTGTTTATTCGCACTTTTTTATTATTATTCGCATTTGCATTTTTTATGGCACAGGGGGCGCAACACAGTGCGGCCCTATTAAGTGCCAATGCCATTCTGATCAACTTATTAATGTTTATGAGTAACGCGCTGGATGGCTTTGCCGTGGCCAGTGAGTCAATGGTGGGGCAATCATTGGCGGATAAAAAAACAAAGCGATTAAAACCCATTATTCTGGCGTCAGGTTTATGGTCTCTTATAACGGCCATTATATTCACGATTATTTTGGCTGTGGCTCACGACAGTATTTTTTCATTGCTCACCAGCCAGGCAGATGTATTAGCTTTACTTAATGTATTGGCTATTTGGTTAATATTTTTACCCATGGCGGGCTTTGCAAGTTACTGGCTAGATGGCATCTATATTGGTTTGGCAAATGCTAAGCAAATGAAGAACAGCCTGGTATTTGCCGTTATTCTAATTTTCCTTCCTTTAAGCTATGTATTTTCATTTTGGGAATTCCACGGTTTATGGCTGGCTATGTACGGCTTTCTAATTTCGCGCGCATTTTGGCTAATGTGCAAATTGCCAGAAATCGTGCACAATTTTGCCAACTAGTGCACTTTTTTAGTTATTTGGCGCATTAAAACTGGCGATGACCGGGTTATGTACTATCTTTAAATGCATCCTTACAGTGCTAACAATTAAATAGAATTACAGTCTATTTTTTATGGAATTATCTTCTAAAGAATACAAAGTATTTTGTTGTTATCGTGTAACCGATTTCGTACTTTAGATGCCCTTAAGCAAGCGAAAAAATAACAAGAATAAATACGCTAAATAATAATTATAAATTAAGCAGACATTGGCCCCTTAATATTATTTATCAGGATTCCAATGAACGTTCTTAGGAGATTCAAATGCGGGTCAGCACATTACGCTCCAAAATCAGCCAAGCTTTTTACCACGAGGAAAAAACCCACTGCCTAGAAAAGCACTTACAATTTCATATAGACAATCTTCCGGATCGATTAAAAATCGAAAAAGATAACGAACTCCGTTCGTTAAAAAAATTCGCAATGGAATACATTCACCATGTTCCTGATTTTTTAGATGCCCTAAAATTGGCGTCAGAAAAAGCGGGCATTGAAAATCATGTATATCCATTTTTGAAAGTAGCCGAAGATTATTTTACCAACCCTCCCACATTACCGAATCACCACGTGGGCTTAATGGCCTTAATGGATGAAGCGTATTTGGCACATAGGTTGTTTGAAGAAGTGAACGATCGCTATATTGCTCGTGTTGGCATTCCATTAATTCCATGGGATATGACACTTGCTAATGTGGTCGCCCATCAATTGGTAGGTGAAGACCTTGCAAACATGTTGGATGCTCGTGTGCTTCGCACTGTCACCAAGATGATGTCGGCAGAAACAAGCTACGAAACAAAAACGTTTAAAGATTATGTTAAAAGTGAACAAGGCAACCTTACCAAGATTTGGCAAGACTGGCCTTGTATGAGTAATGCCAGTGGCATTCAGTGGGCCCTAGGCTAACCACATACCCAAGATTCTAAGAATCGAATAGTTTGGCATAGACCAAATAAAAACTCGTTACTACTCTCACAAAAAACCCGCTTCGGCGGGTTTTTTTATGCGTTAATTTTTCATAAAATTTATTCACAGTCTTCTTAAATACATTATTTTGATTTCACATTCTGAACAGATACGAAGATATAGAGTCTAGAGTTGTGGCCTTAGAATTTAGCCGGGAAGGCTATGTAGAAGAATTGCTGAAGGATAAGAATAGATACGACTGAATGACTGAACTATACGCAGATCATTCTGCTTTTTTAGTTCGTTCAAAGCTGGCAAATCTTGGTAAACCGCGCTCTGTAAAACCTTGATACGAATACGTAATGTCGCTACCAATGGCCGGCGGATGTTGTCGTTCGTTGTTATTAAATCCTGTGCCTATTTTAAATAGTGTGCCGTCTTCCATTTCAACCCAGATGGCGCCCATCATGTTTTCAAACTTTCCGCGGCCTGTTTGGTAAGCAATCACTCTGGCTTCGGCATCGCGGCGCAGTTTCATTTTTAATAAATGATTGGTTCGACCTGTTTGGTAGGGACTATCAGGGGTTCGTAGCATTAAACCTTCACCGCCGTTATCCACAAGCTTTTTAAGATAGGTTTGAATGCTAGGCAGGCTGTTCATTCTTTTTTGCTTAACAAGCTTTAAATGCTGAGCAGGTGATTTTTTGATAATGTCTTTAAGTTGATTTTGACGCATTTCAAACGGCGCTTTAGAAGCGGGCAAGTCAAAGGCTTGTAAGGTCACTTGTTCCCACAATTGCAGGTTTGGTTTTTTGTCTAGGGCAATTCGGGTGAGTAATTGATAGCTGCCACGAGCAATGTACAGCTCGCCGTCTAATTCCACATCAGGTAACGGGTCAGTAAACCATTTTGGCGCATGGATGGTGTTGCCATTACGAGTGAGCAGTTCTTCACCGTTCCAATAGCAGCGAATACCATCAAGTTTTTCACTGACCCAATAGAAGGAGGATTGCATTTCATTTTTAAAATGCTTGGCAAGGGCAAGGCTAGGAATCGCATCTTTTGCATATAACCAGCTGGGCAGTAATAAACAGCCAGCTAATATAATGATAATAAATGCGTTATGCATGGTTCATCCTTGAACACATTAAGAAAATTCGATTACAACAGGCTTGTACAAAATGAGTACAAATCCTAAAACGGTCGGCACTTTATCAAAATTCACCGGGATTGAAATCCCCAATAAGTACCAATTATTTTGACTCGGCCTGTTTAAACATTAATCTATTTTGTCATATCCTTCGGCTATGTGTTCGTCTTTTAATTTGACGTAGTTCCCAGCTGTGTAAGAAAAGTAGCTTAATTCTTTCTCTGTTAGCGGCCTAACCTGTTTTGCAGGTCGCCCTACGTATAAAAATCCACTCTTTAAGGTTTTGCCCGGCGGTACCAAAGAGCCTGCACCCAGCACCACATTGTCTTCTATGACCGCACCATCCATCACCATGGATTGCATGCCAAGCAATACACGGGAGCCTATGGTACATCCATGCAGCATGACTAAATGCCCCACGGTAACTTCATCACCAAGGGTTAATGGGTAGCCGCCCGGATTAAAGTCACTGGCGTGAGTAATATGTAAAATTGAACCGTCTTGCAAGCTACAGCGCTTACCCACTTTGATGGTATGCATATCACCGCGAATCACGGTGTTTGGCCAAACCGAGCAATCGTCACCTAGGGTCACATCACCAATAATGGTGGCCATGGGATCAACAAATACCTTGTCACCTAATTTTGGTGCCATTCCTTTAAAGGTTCTAACCGAATTCGCCATATTTACGCCCTATCAATTTCAAAAACTTGAAAGTCTTCATTTTGCCCCAACCATATATCTTCTACTTAAAAGTCTCTAGGTTTAACCATGTCATCAGCTACCGCTACATCTAATACGTTAAACGACCCACAGGCGCTGCCAAATTTTAATGAGATCAATATTCAAGATATTGAATCCAGTATCAGTAAGCACCTAGATGACAACCTAAACGCCATTAAAACCTTAAGCCAGCAGGCTAATCCAAGCTGGGATTCGTTAATTGCTAAGCTAGAAGAATACGACGATGTATTAAGCAAAGCATGGTCTCCTGTGAGCCACTTAAACAGCGTTTGCAACAGTGATGAACTGCGAGACGCGTACAACGCTTGCCTACCAAAGCTATCGGCTTACAGCACTGAAGTAGGCCAGAACAAAGACTTACAACAAGCTTATCAAGCCATTAAGGACAGCGCTGAATTTGCACAACTGAATACGGCTCAGCAAAAAGCCATTGATAACTCGCTGCGCGATTTTCATCTAGCAGGCGTGGATTTATCTGATGATAAAAAGCTGCGTTATGGCGAAATTAAATCCCGCTTAAGTGACCTGGGCAGTAAGTACGGTGAAAACGTATTAGATGCCACCAACAAATGGCAAAAGCTGATCACGGACAAAGCCGATTTAGCCGGCGTACCCGATTCGGCATTGGCCAGTTTTGAGCAAGCTGCAAAAGCCGATGATAAAGAAGGCTACTTATTAACATTGGATTTCCCGTGCTACTTACCGGTCATGACGTATTGCGACAGCGCTGAACTGCGTAAAGAGATGTACACCGCGTTTGCCACCCGCGCATCGGATCAGGGCCCAAATGCTGGAGAATTTGATAATAGCGAAAACATGGCTGAAATTTTAAAGCTGCGCCATGAGTTAGCCAACCTATTGGGCTTTGAAAGCTACGCCCATTATTCACTGGCCAGTAAAATGGCCGATACGCCCGCGCAAGTGATTAAGTTTTTAGAAGATCTAGCCGAGAAATCGCGCCCACAAGCGCAGCAAGAATATTCTGAGCTTCAGGCTTACGCCAAAGACGAACATGGCGTTGATTCACTTAATGCATGGGACGTGACCTACATTGGTGAAAAACTAAAACAAGACCGCTACAGCGTTAGCCAAGAAGAGATCAAACCTTACTTCCCAACGCATAAAGCTTTATCGGGTTTATTTGAAGTGGCCAATCGCTTATTTGATGTGACCATTGAAGAAGTCACCAGTGCATCTGTTGAAGCGGGCGATATTTACCATGAAGACGCCAAACTGTTCAGCATCAAAAAAGACGGCCAGTTGATTGCCCAGTTCTTTTTAGACCTTTATGCCCGCGGTAAAAAACGTGGTGGCGCTTGGATGGATGAATGCCGAGTACGCCGCACCAAGGCCAATGGTGAAGCGCAAGTTCCAGTCGCTTATCTAGTATGTAATTTCACCGCACCGGTAGGCGATCAGCCTGCTTTATTGAATCACAACGAACTGACTACCTTGTTCCATGAGTTTGGTCACGGCATTCATCATATGCTAACCAAGGTGAATACCGCTGCGGTGAGTGGCATCAACGGCGTGGCATGGGATGCGGTAGAACTGCCAAGTCAGTTTTTAGAAAACTGGTGTTGGGAGCCAGAAGCCCTAGCCTTTATCAGTGGTCACGTAGAAACCGGCGAGCCATTGCCAAAAGAATTATTAGATAAGATGTTAGCCGCCAAACACTTTCAAACGGCCATGATGATGGCTAGACAGCTAGAGTTTTCATTGTTCGATTTTAAAATGCATCTGAACTACAACCCTGAGAAACCAGAAGCCATTCAAGACGTATTGAATGAAGTACGTGCGCAAGTATCTGTGGTTCAAGCCCCAGAATTTAACCGTTTTCAGCACAGCTTTAGCCACATATTTGCAGGGGGTTACAGCGCCGGATATTACAGCTACAAGTGGGCCGAAGTATTAAGCGCTGACGCCTTTAGCCGCTTTGAAGAAGAAGGCATTTTTAACAAGGAAACGGGCCAATCGTTCTTTAATGAAATCCTAAGCCGTGGCGGCGAGCTGGATGCAGCGGACTTGTTTAAAAACTTCCGTGGCCGTGAGCCTAAAGTGGATGCGCTGTTGAGACACAGCGGGATTAAGTAAACGTTTACCGCATACAACACCCGTAGGAGTCGCACTTTGTGCGCGATACCTAAACCCTCGTTAATAACTATAAGTTACGGTGGTGATAGACCTAAATTAGGTTTTTCACCATCTATGCATAAGGACTAAAACTGGGTCGCTGCCATCGCGCACAAAGTGCGATCACCAAAGGAAATTCCACTCCTACTGAACAAATCCAGCACCAAAACTGCATTAGATGCCAATTGCAGCCATATGGATAGGGTTTTTATAATGAATTGCAACCATTTGCATGCAGGACTTATAATGCTGCTTACGTTCTTTTAACTTACGTATAACTGAAGACCTAACTTCTTTTGTTAAATATTTAATCGGTGCTTTACCTAATGCATGAGGCCTTGGTACTAAATCCATTAAGTCAGTGCATGCACTCGACTCATTAATCATCTTATGTACTATCTGAAACACATTTTCATTTATAGCCCATCGCTTAGCCTGATTACCATATAGCTCTATTAAAAATTCTTTTAAGTTATCCCTATCATTTATATCCACTTATAAACTCCCTTTAAGTAGCTTCATAAAATTCAAATAGTTTTTTTTATCAGACAATACATTGAAATGACTAACATAATCCTTTCCAACTAAGAAGATGTGACCATTTTTATCGCTTGAATCAAATACAGAATAAAGCGTAAAGTTTCCAAGCGACATCTTATGAGTATTTTTATCTGTGAGTTTGAATGCTTTAGCTTGCTCTTTCGCCATAAATTGAAGCCAATTAACTAAATCACTTTTTTCAGGCTCAAAAATGGTGCGAATATAAGCCTCTAGTAAACCAGTAAGATCGACACCGGTATAAAAGGTTTTGGGGTTTAACACTGTATGACTCAAAACCCAATCAGAATATTTTAATAAAACTGACTCTCCAGAATGGATAATGGCAGCAGGCTCAGGAATCTCTAACTTTAGATCTTTAGATACAATGAATTCTTGTGACCACGCTGCGGAAGATGAAACCCATAGTAAAAGCGTTAAAGACAAGTCTCTGAATGACATGTTGATCCTTATATTCGTTATATACACCTAAGACTAATCCACTACATATACACCATCAATAAGAATATCCTCTTAAATAAAGCAAGCTAGTGAATTGGTTCACACTTCCATCTGACATATAATAACTAAATAAGACCCACTCATGCCGTAAGAGACATTCCATGTTCAAAACCAACAGACGTTTTATCGCCGGTGCAGTGTGCCCAAAGTGCTCTGAAATGGATAAGCTGGTCATGTACAGAAATGACGACGACCGCGAAACACGTGAGTGCATTGCGTGTGACTATAAAGACGTGATGAAATCTGAAGAAGAAATGGCCGAAGATGCGGCTCAAGCCGCCCAGATCACCACTCGCGTGACACCTGAAGGCAAACCACTACGAGATGATGGCGAACAAGCCATTAAGATATTTGATGCTATGCCTCCGAGTAAGACGAAGCATTAGCAGATTCAATTATTATCTGTGGGAGGGCGCTTGCGCGCGAAAAGCTTTTGAAGCCTTGAAATAATTATCGCGCGCAAGCGCCCTCCCACAAATGCTTAAATCCATTTAATGTTGAGCTAATACTTTTTCCAACTGTCCCAAAACATCCTCAACCGTAATCAAATCCATCGCATCAGCATGATGCACACGTTCATGCCAGCCTGCGCTTTCAAACGATTTTCCTAGATATTTTTCTACCGCTTCAGGGTATTTATCCACGGTGTAATCTGGGTTTTGATAAGGCCCTGACAAACCAGAGCGAGCCACCGCGTATAAACCAATCACCGGTGTATTCATTGCCACTGCAATATGAGCAGGACCTGTATCCGGTGCGATCAGGCAATCCACTTCACCTAACAATGCACTAAATTGTTTGTGCTTGGTTTTACCCACGAGGTTTTCAACGGGGGTTTTCGCAAGTGCTTGAATGTCTTGTGCTAGTTGAATTTCATTGGTGGCAGGGCCCCCGGTTAATACAAATTCTACATCGTATTTGGCAGACGCTTGATCAATTAGCTCGGCGTAGTGTTCGGCTTTCCATGTGCGCTCGGCTTTGCTGGCCGCCGCATTAATGGCCACGTACTTACCACTCATATTTTTCTGCTGGCTTTTGGCCCATGACTTATCTTGTTTGTTAACGTGAAGCTTCCAATCAAAGTTAGCTGCATCTTTAGGGGTGTCAACACCTAGGTGCTTGGCAAAGCCCATAAAGCCTTCGGCTAGGTGCTCATCAGCAGGGGCTATTTGTTCTTTCACAAAAAACGAATGCAGGTCTTTTGCGCGACCATTATCAAAGCCAATTTTACGTTTGGCATTAATGTGCGGGTAAATCAAATTGGTGCGAAAGCTGGCTTGCGCAGCAATTAAAATATCAAATTCATATTCCTTAAATAGCTTTCTAAGGGCCATGTAGTCTTTGATCTTTTGCGGCTTTTTAATCACCAAAAACTCAATGCCTTCTAACCCTTCTAATAACGGATAAACCGCCGAGCTGGTGATCCAGGTAATGCGGCAATTAGGCCATGCTTTTTGTAAGGCGCGAATCATAGGGATGGCCAACACCACGTCCCCAAGTGCTGATAAACGGAAGAATGCGATATGCGAAGGGGGATTGTTTGCTGTGGCGACTTGATCAGACATAGTATTGGAGTACTAACGATTCATTATTTACCCAAATTATAACTGAAGATACGGGTTTGTAGTGGGATAAGTTAGGGGGATAAGTTTCACGAGGTTTCATTCGCACACTTAATGCATGAATAATCGAAAGCAGTCCCATTTCAGCAGTAGGAGATTCGACCTTAAATAGGCTGCCGCCCAGGCAAAGGGCGGCGCATTGATTGAGCTTTAGCCTTTTTTACCGACTAATGTGGCACATCACTTGAACCCGCAGCAGCCACCTGACCGCCATCAAGCACAAGGGTATTACCTGTCATCCAAGCGCTGGCTCTTGATGACAGGTAAATCGCAGCACCGGCGGCATCTTTTGCGTCGCCCATGCGTCCACGAGGTAAACCCGCTGTGAGTTCATCATGTACCTTTTCATTATTGGCTAAAAAGGCCGTCATATTGCTTGGGAAGAATCCCGGGGCAATGGCGTTTACATTGATGTTATCTGGGGCTAAATCAACCGCTAGGTGCTTGGTTAGATGAATCACCGCCGCTTTACTGGCTGAGTAAGAATAGGTTTGCATACCTGGGTGGGTTAACCCGTTTACTGATGCAATATTAATAACTCGAGCCGGGTTTTCATGTGTGGCGGCCAGCTTAAGAGCAGGGGCCATTTGCTGAGTTAAAAAGAATAAGGATTTAACATTAAGATCCATCACCTTATCCCAGTTGGCTTCGCTAAACTCTTCAAACGGTGCGCCCCATGACGCGCCCGCATTATTGATCAATATATCGATTTTACCTTCACGCTTTTTCACTTCATCAGCGAATGCGATAACGCCTTCGTTACTGGATAGATCTGATCGAATGGCAATGCATTCACCCAGCTTTCCTAGTGCTTGTTGCGCAGCATTCAGTTCGGCTTCTTTGCGAGCGGTAATATACACTCGTGCCCCGTTTTCGATTAGGCCTTGTGCCATCATGGCGCCAATGCCACGAGAACCACCTGTGATAACCGCTACTTTCCCAGCGACATCGAATAAATTTTTCATGGCTAACCCTTTGAATAACAACCGATCACGTTGAACAAATACTGTAATGATTAAGTTATCGCAGGGCTAAGGGGATGTACATGACGTAACAGGTCATATCGAGCGACCTGTATTGCTGATATTTTTAGCTATTCTGAACAGTACAGTATCTGCATGCCACGCATGCACCCCGCCTACCGCGACCCATAACAAGGATGACACCATGCGAGTCCCGTTAACCGCACTTATACAATTCACAATATTGGCATTTAGTGTTTGCCTGACAACGTTCTCTTTTGCATTTGAATTAAGCCCCGAGCAAACAAATGGCATTTATCAATTGGCACAAGCTGAACGCAGTGCCGCTGGGCAAACTAAAAAACTTCAATTGGAATACGGTGAAATGAATGGTCAGACCGTGTTGGTCGCGGCCAGCTGTCCACGTTGCCCACCCGCAGGTTACCGCTTATTGGAAACCGAAACGGCTGAATTGGGTCGCCCAGTGTTTTTTAACTCCATGGGTATTTACGTGATCGCTTACGATGCTACGACGTTTGTATCAGCCATGGCTGATGCGCCATTGGGCAAGAAAATTTGGCAAAAACTGGCATATGCAAACGTATACAACAAACAGGGTACTCAGGGCATTTCTCTTGATGCTGGTAAACAATTTGTTATAGCCGAGTCAAAACGATTAATGACAGGGCAAGGCATTGCCAAGACGGCTGTTACGGGTGGCAATGGCACCTATTACCCTGCCGCTAGACAAACAATTGGTAGCGGCCAATACGATCAAATAGATGTATTAATTTACCCTAAGCAAAAAATTATCCTAACCGGTATGAACTGCAGAAACTGCAGCACTGACACATTTGAATTTCAAACTGAACTTAGCCAGGCCACGGGTAAAAATGTTTATGAAATGGGCCACATGGGCCGCTTTATAATTGAACAAGAGACAGGCGTTCTATGGTGGACCAATGCAAGTCTAGGCAAGCAGCTTTGGGGGAAGAGCAGTCACTTTAATGTATTAGCGCAAGATAAAACCTACACCCGTAAACTGACCATTGATAAAGCGTTACAAAATTCTATTGATCAAGCCTTTAAACAATATGCTCAACAATCTAAAGACGCGGTTGATGCCCGGTATAAAAAACAAGATTTGCAACGCACCGCCAACAATCAATTGCCTAAAAAAGGGTTAATTAACGCCGCTTTAGAACAAGATGCGCTTGTCGCCTCACAAGCTTGGGCAAATCAATATGGATGGAAAGAAACTTTAAAGTACAGCTACATCACCAGCCGCGACTGGAGCATTTTAAGACACCCGCTGACAGGAATTCAAACAGGTCGCCGTATCAATGGGATTATTACAATGGAACGAAAAGATGGCCTATGCAGCTATCAACCTGCAATATTCGAACAGGCCTACAACGGCAGCAGCTATCAAAAAACAGTCATAGTGGGTGTTGTGCCAGGACAAAACAAACTGGATTGTTCAAAACTGTAATGGCTGTAATAGAATGAATTTATAAGCCATTTTTGCTGAGCATAAAGAATGATTCATTGGCTCTATATTAAAACCCAATAACACAATAGGTATCGTATTAAATTACAATAATTAATCTTAGCATTAGTGCATAACTGCCTTATGCATATCTAATTACCTTTAGTACAAGGATGTACAATGCGTATTCTATTGCCCCTATGTGGCATTCTTTTCACATTATCCCCCTTAAGTTACGCTCAGCAAGGTTACGGATTTCTAAAACTGGGTAAAACTCAATCCCCCGTTGGAAATTTCGATTCAGCCTCTACTGGTATTTATGGTATTGGAAGTCGGTTTAAACATGTCTCTGCTGAACTTGCCTATTTGGGTTTTGATAACTTTACGGTCAATAACAATCAACAATCCTATGTAGAACTTAAAGGCGGCCGATTCTCTGTAAATGCTCATTTGGATTTAGGCTGGCCAGAACTTACGCTTGGCGCGAGTGCAGTGTATTACGATGCTGATGCATACCATTCCAACATTTTAATCGGAACTGAATACGACACCACTTATGGCATAGGTGCAGGCCTATGGTTTCCATTGAATCACGAAATAAATTTCACAATGAATGCCGATTTAACAAAAGACATCTTGGGGCAAGATTTAAAGCATTTTTCTATTGGCCTACAAAAGGAATTTAGATAATGAATAGCGCATTTATTAAAATAATAAAACTAACCAGTCTTCAAGGGCTTTTGTTATCTGTTTTAACGGCTTGTGGTTCCGATATCGTCAGTTCAGATGACGTTTCTACTACTGATGCCCATGCCAATATTCATGTTACCGCAGGAAATACGGGTAACGCTTATATCAATATAGAACTCAGACCAGGCGGACCAGCATCAACCACAAGTATAGAGCTTAGTAGTCGCGATCAATTATGGGCATCTAACGACAAGCCATTTTCTCGGGCTGTGGATACAGGCAACCTGTTTTCTGAGTTGAATTCCATGGCTAATAACTCCATTAAATTATATCAAGGAGGAGTTTTTAATTATGGTTTTTTAGGATTTCGGATCTATGGTGACATCTGGTATTCAGGATTAATCCCCACATCGGATGACGATACTTATTACGTATCATTATTGAGAGATTCATTTCAAAGTGCTTTAGGCAGTCGTGTATCCCTACCTAATAAATTTTCAGTAACGGCCCCTTTGAGCAATGAGTCTCATAGTCGCAGTAATGACCTGATTATTAATTGGCAGTCTGATCAGGCTAACCTGCCTGTTAGTATCAGTGTATTTACTACTTGCTTGAATGATGTATACGATACATTCGATATAGAAAATTTAATTGATTCGGGCAGCTATACACTGGTAACAACTGACTTTACCCCTGATGCTGTAGGCACATGCAATACAAACATTGAAGTTGTTAAATCTCAGTTAGGGCAGCTTGATCCTCTTTTTAATAGTGGAATCATCACGGGAAATCGTGTGGCTAAAACTATTTTTATCTCGACTGATTAGTAAACTCTATTAATTTAACATTTAAAAAAACACCTAATATGCATCCGCACATTAGGTGTTTTTCTGTTATACGTTTTTAAATTAACGCTTAAAGTCTTCAGCACTATGACGCTCAGGCAACTGCTCGCGTTCTTCTCCCCAGCTTTTATTCACGATGCGCCCGCGCTTAACCGCAGGCCGCTGAGCAATCTCATCGGACCAACGCAATACGTTGGTGTATGTGTGCGCTTCAATAAACTCTGCCGCTTCATATACTTCGTTATTCACCAGTGCACCGTACCAAGGCCAGATCGCCATATCCGCAATGGTGTACTCATCCCCCGCAATATATTTATTGTCAGCTAATTGTTTGTCTAAAACATCTAACTGACGTTTAATTTCCATGGTGTAGCGATCAATCGGGTACTGATATTTTTCTGGGGCGTAGGCAAAAAAGTGACCAAAGCCGCCGCCTAACATTGGGGTCGCACCCATTTGCCAGAATAACCAAGACATGACTTCAGCGCGCTGTGCAGGCTCTTTTGGTAAAAACACATTAAATTTTTCGGCTAGATAAACCAGTATCGCGCCTGATTCAAAAATACGAGTAGCAGGGGTTGTACTTGTATCTAATAGCGCGGGTATTTTTGAGTTTGGATTAATGTCTACAAACTCATTACCAAACTGATCCCCTTCCATAATGTTGACTAGGTAAGCATCATATTCCGCTTCTTTTATGCCTAGCTCAACCAACTCTTCTAGCATTACAGTGACTTTTACACCATTGGGTGTGGCCAGCGAATGTAATTGAAATGGGTGCTCACCTTTTGCCAAAACCTTGTCATGGGTAGCCCCTGAAACTGGGCGATTAATATTCGCAAACTTACCACCGTTACCTTCTTCCCATTTCCACACCTTGGGTGGGGTATAAGTTGGATCTGACATGATAATTCCTTAGATGCTTAGCACTAACAAAAAGTGTGTGGTTAATGTAGACCGTTTACGCATATATTGAAACAATAAAGGCCAATTGAATAACACTATCCCAAAATACAGGGCTATTCAGTTTTATGTCGATACCTGCCAACTTCGCTCAAGTTTTAGTCTTTATCTGTTATTTCAGCCATCAAGTAAGCTAATATTAATACTATGTTTGCACTCAATATTCTGCTTAAAATTCAAGCAACAGTCCCCCAGATTCATAAACAGATGTTTTCATTCATCATTATTTGTCTATTTAGCCAAAGTGGCTTTAGTGCATCTATAGCTTCTCAAAGGTTACTGATACCAGAGTTTCAACAAGGCACCTTAGGTGAGCATGCTCAATACTTTCAAGAAACAGATAAACGACTCACATTAGAAGAAGCTAGCGCACACTTTAAAACACCAGATGTTAAAACCGGCAGTAACCATTCCATTGCATTGGGCTTAGGCGCAGATCCTGTATGGATTAAAATTAGCATAATAAATTCTGCCAAACTGGCACAGACATATCGATTGGCCGTTGAAACCCCTTGGTTGGATTACATTGATACTTGGATAGTGAAAGACGCGCAGGTCATTAAACAGATCTCAGGTGGAGACGGCATACCTTTTAACTTACGCCCCCTGCCATATCGTTTTTATGCATTCGAATTTCCGTACAGCTCAGGTAGCACAGACCTATTCATTCGCATTGAAAGCAAAGGGCCCATGGCCATTCCCATTCGGTTCAGTACATTAGAGCAATCCGTAAAACACGAAATCAGCAATGCTTATCAATATGGGTTACTTTACGGGCTGATGCTGGCGCTGGCCCTTTATAACCTGGTTTTGTTCGTATTTATTCGTCAAAGGCAATACGGTCTTTACAGCCTGTATTTGATCGGATTTTTACTAAATAGTCTGTCGTACACTGGGCAATTACATACCATCATCACTTACGACTTTGGCCCGTATTTTCAAGATTGGCTGGATATATTCTTGATGATTACATATAGCATTGCAGGGCTGCATTTTGCACGGGCGTTACTACAAACCTTTGATTACGCCCCAAAGCTTGATCGATTTGTGGTGGGCATAACGCTATTTATTCCCACTGGTATGGTGTTCGGTTTTATCATTGATAATCTAATGTTTTCAATGATTTTGTCATTTTTATTAAATAGCTGCTTTGTTGTGTTATTCATAGTGATGGGTGTTAAGGCCATTAAAGCTAATAAACCGTTTGCATATGTTTTCTTGTTTTCATCCGTCTCCGCAGCCCTTTGCATCACCATATCAACTCTTGCTGTATTAGGTATTTTAGTTCCTTACAACGATTTTACGTTCAAGGCGATTGAAATTGGTATGTCCATTGAAGCTGTTTTTCTTTCTATTATATTGGCTCGACAATTTCGAATGGCTCACTTGGATAAAGTCATTGCGGAGTCATATGCACGTACAGATATTCTTACCCAATTAAATAATCGAAGAGGATTTCAAGATATCACTGGCCCCATTTGGCAGCATATGATTCGAGAGCAACGTAATGTATCCATAGTACTGATTGATGTGGATTATTTTAAGGCAATCAATGATGAGCACGGACATGATGCAGGGGATAAAGTACTAAAAATCATTGCACAATGTATTTCTAATACCTGCAGAAAGAGTGATATCTGCGCAAGATGGGGTGGCGAAGAGTTTATTATTTTTCTACCGGAAACTGACCAAAGTCATGCGCTGGAACAAGCCGAGCGTATACGCTTAGCCATTGAAACACTCAGTATTCCTATTCAAGGGAAGTATATATCTATCACAGCAAGCTTTGGTGTCGCGGGAACTATTGCAAATATTTTTAATCGCCAAAGGCTAAAATACAATTCTCTTGAACCCATAATCTCCGAAGCTGACAGCGCTTTATATTTAGCAAAATCAAACGGCAAAAATCAGGTTAAGCATACACTCTGATTTATGTGGCTTTAAAAAGGATACACTGGCAATGGCTAAAATATTAGTGCTGTACCGCCAGTGTATTTCTTTTCAATTACTCTACTGTTACCGACTTAGCCAGATTACGTGGCTGATCCACATCAGTGCCTTTCAGAACAGCCACATGATAGCTAAGCAACTGCAATGGAATGATGTATAAAATCGGTTCCATTAAGTCACTACAAGACGGCATGTTTAATACCTTAAGATTGTCTTGCGTTTTCACCTTGGCTTTTTCGTCTGCAAATACAAACAATTCACCGCCGCGAGCGCGTACTTCTTCAAGGTTCGATTTTAATTTATCAAGCAATTCATTATGAGGCGCCACTGTGATGATAGGCGTATCTTTATCTACAAGCGCTAATGGACCGTGCTTTAATTCCCCAGCTGGGTAGGCTTCAGCATGAATGTATGAAATTTCTTTCAGCTTTAATGCTCCTTCCATAGCGATTGGGTACATAGCACCGCGGCCTAAGAACAAACCATTATGTTTGTCTGCAAAGTCTTGCGCCAATAATTCGATGTCTTTATCCATGCCGATGGCTTTTTCGATTAAAGCAGGCATCTTGGCTAGGTCAGCAATGATTTCTTCTTCCACTTGCTCAACCATGCCGTGGCGACGGCCTAGTGCAATGGTTAGCAACATCAAGGTAACAAGTTGTGAAGTAAATGCCTTGGTAGACGCTACCCCAATTTCTGGGCCTGCATTTGTCATAATGGCCAAGTCTGATTCACGCACCAAAGACGAACCCGGTACGTTACAAATACTTAAGCTGGCGTTAAAGCCAATTTCTTTGGCTTTGCGTAAAGCCGCTAATGTGTCTGCCGTTTCACCAGATTGTGAAATAGTAATAAACAAGCTATTTGGCAGCGCGACTGTTTTACGGTAGCGGTATTCACTGGCCACTTCGATCTGGCAAGGAATACCTACCAAGCTTTCGATCCAGTATTTAGCTACCATGCCCGAGTGGTAAGAAGTACCACAGGCGATGATTTGAACCGCTTGAGTTTGATCAAATACTTCTTTTGCTTTGATGCCGAACGCTTGCTCTAACAAGCGGGTTTTATTAATGCGCCCTTCTAAGCAGTTACGAACCACGTCTGGCTGTTCGTAGATTTCTTTCATCATGTAATGACGGAACTCACCTTTATCGGCTGCATCCATCTTATGTTCAAATACGTTTACGTCATGCACGACTTCTGAATTATCAGCGTCCCAGATATGTACGTAGTCTGTGGTTAGCTCGGCAACGTCACCTTCATCTAAAAAGATAAAGCGGTCGGTCACTTGTAACAATGCTAACTGGTCGGATGCGATAAAGTGTTCGCCTGAACCCACACCAATGACCAAAGGAGAACCTTGGCGTGCAGCGACAAGTACACCCGGATGATCAGCACTGATCACGCCTAATGCGTACGCGCCGTCTAGACGTGTAATGGTTTCTTTAACAGCGTCTGTTAAAGATGATATTTTTTGCAGGTTTTGATGAAGTAAATGAACAATTACTTCTGTATCGGTTTGAGAATTAAATACGTAACCGGCCGCTTGTAGCTCTTCACGTAATTCTTCATGGTTTTCAATAATGCCGTTATGCACAATCACCAAACGCTCACCCGACATATGCGGGTGTGAGTTTTCTTGTGATGGCTTGCCGTGGGTCGCCCAGCGAGTATGCGCGATACCGATTTTACCAGAAAAAGGCGCCGCTTCTATTCCCGCTTCTAATTCTTTTACTTTGCCCATACGACGGCAGCGCTGAATGATCCCAGCATCGTCTAATACAGCCAAACCCGCACTGTCGTAGCCACGATATTCTAGGCGACGTAAGCCTTCGACTAAAATTTCATTTACATCACGATGAGCGATACCGCCAACTATTCCACACATACATCTATTCCTTTTTATTCGGTACGCTGACTTCTATGCCGGCGATTTATATTCTTTTTATTCTGTAGGAGCTTGCTTGCAAGCGAAAAGTGAATCGCCTGCAAGCAAGCTCCTACAGTTTTAGACTGTTTTTTGTTCTATTTATTTTTTAACTGGGCGAGTCCAGTTCAAATTACTTTGTCTGCCACGGCCTACTGCTAGCTTGTCATCTTCAACTTCTTTGGTAATCGTAGAGCCTGCAGCCACAGTTGCTCCGTTACCAATTTTAACTGGCGCAACCAAAGATGAATTAGAACCAATAAAGGCTCCGTCGCCAATCTCAGTTTTATATTTATTCACACCGTCATAGTTACAAGTAATGGTACCGGCACCAATGTTGGCACCTTTGCCAATGACTGTATCGCCAATATAGGTAAGGTGATTAACCTTTGAGCCTTCACCGACAACCGATTTTTTAACTTCACAAAAGTTACCCACTTTTGCGCCGTTCTCTAACTGTGCACCAGGACGCAGACGAGCATAAGGGCCAATGTCACAGGCTTCTTTAATTAATGCATCTTCGATATGGCTGAACGCTTTAACCTGTGTTCCAGCAGCAATGATACTGTCTTTAATGATGCAGTTAGCATCGATTGAAACACCGTCGGCTAAAATAACATCGCCTTCTAGAATGACATTCGCGTCAATCACCACATCACGGCCTACTGTTACATTGCCACGAATATCTAAGCGAGCCGGATCTAACACGGTTACACCCTGTGCCATCAAGTCATTAACCAAACGGGCTTGATACCAGCGCTCTAATTCAGCTTGCTGTGCACGATTGTTCACGCCGTAAGTTTCTTCTGCAAATTCTGGCTGAAGGGTTTCAACTGCAATGCCTGCATTTACTGACATTTCAATTACGTCAGTTAAATAGTATTCACCTTGTGCGTTATCGTTGGATAAAGCAGGTAGCCATTCGTGTAGTTTTTCAGTGGGTACTGACAATATGCCTGTGTTGCATTCTTGAATTTCTAATTCGGCTTCGTTGGCATCTTTGTGTTCTACAATGGCTTTTACTTTATGGTCGGCATCACGAACGATTCGGCCGTATCCAGTAGGGTCATCCATGTTTACGGTTAGCAAACCAGTCAAATTGTTCTTAGCAATATCCACTAAAGATTGAAGTGTGTTGCTTTGAATAAGCGGTACATCGCCATAAAGGATCAGGGTTACACCATCGGCTTCTAGGTTTGGAAGGGCCATTTTGACCGCGTGGCCTGTGCCATTTTGTTCGGTTTGAAGTGCCCAGCGAATATCTTCTGCTTCAGCAAACGTAGATTGAACCACTTCGGCACCGTGACCAATCACGACATGTAAAGCTTGTGCATTAACAACTCGGGCTGCATCAAGCACATGAGCAAGCATAGGCTTACCCGCTATAGGGTGTAACACTTTAGGCAGATCAGATTTCATGCGCGAGCCTTGGCCCGCAGCTAGTACGACAACTTCGATATTCATGGGTATGTATCACTTCCGATGCGTGGTTATGGCCGTGTTCTAAGGATTTCATCGTATGGATGATGAGACCAAAACCGTCCTTTTTATTATCTCTCTGTCAAAATCCTGCTGACAGTAAAATTTAGGTTGCACAGTCTATTCAAGTTGTTACGATTTACAATCCAATTTGTCACAAATAAAATGACAACAATGAATTTATCAGCACTGACTCAACTTGGCTTAACTGAACGAGAAATAGCCATTTACCATGCTTTATTATCACTAGGACCTGCGTCTATTAGGGATCTAGCTGAAAAAGCCAACATTAATCGCGGGTCGACTTACGAGACTTTAAAGGTGTTGGTCAGCAAAGGTATTGTCAATTATTTACCCAAAGGTAAGCGAAGGGTGTTTCAAGCAGAAGACCCTGATCGACTGCTGGACTTGGCTGAAGAAAAACGTCAATCCTTAGAAAATACACTATTAGAATTAAAGACCGACATCATACCGGGGCTAAAACACCTAAAAACCGACATGGTGGCGGGCAATGTTCGCTTCTATGAAGGGGATGACGGTGTTGAATTGGTGCTTCGAGACATATTAAGCAGCGTAGATAAAACTGATAAAAAACAATACAGCGTTATTTCCACCCAGGCATTAAGAGATCACTTATATCGGCCATTCCCTACCTTCACCAAACAACGTGTTGCAAAGAACATTCATGTACGCGTAATTGCCATTGGTGATGGTGGCGACGAAGCCGAACTTGCCGAACGTAAATGGATGAAAGGTCAGGGAGATGCCTCTTACATTGCCATCTACCCACCTAAGGTCGCCATGATCAGTCTTGCTGATAATAACTACCCTGTGGTCGTGGTGATTGATAGTGATGCTATAGCAGGGACTCAGCAGATGATGTTCGATACCTTGTGGGGCGCTCTTTAAACTACAGAATGTAACTGAGTTTAATATGTTGTCTTTATCTAGTCCCAAAGGGGGGGGGCATTAATAAGATTCGTATGCCATTGTATGCCAATCGAGATCTAAGGTTATAAAGGTGGATATCTTTCTTAAATATTTTTGGTTTAGCATTATCTTCATTGGCGGCGCTAATGCTTGGTTTGTACAAAAACGTGCGCGCCCATTAATCATTGCAAATCCTTTACTTCAGCTTGATGCGAATCGGGTATCGATCACCTTAATTTTAATGATCGGTATTCCATCCGGCCTTCTTGGAATCATTCAGTTAATCGCAGGCTACGACAGCCCCTTCTATATATTCTCGGATGATTTAAATAATCCATATTTGTTAAGTGCATGGATAGTGATGGCAGGCTTACGAGTTTTCATCTTGTATTGGCTCTGGTTTACCAGAGGGCTAGAGTCTTACTTAGCCGTTACGCCTATGCAATTGAAGAAACCAAATATATTAAAAGATATTGCAGGGGTATTAATAATCCGCAGTATCGTAAGTTTTATATTATTAATTTGGTTTGTGAGTGTCATTGCAAGCTTTGTATAAGCAATCCGAATCTGGTTACTCCTTGTATCGATTTTTTGTTCAAATAAATTATGGTGATAGAAGTAAATACAAACTTGAATCGGTATAAGTCTTACACCTTGTTACTCCAAACTATGAATTCTAAAATAACCCTTATAACCTGGAATCTCTATATGCATGATACAGTTGCAAGATCTGCCATAACAATCACATTCAAAGTGCCGTTATAGCTCCCCGACTTAACAATTTCAGACTTATCTATTTTCACATCAAGCTGTAATTCAATTTCATGCACTGTATTTTCATATGGCACGGATAGATGCCCTTGCTTTCACCAACAGTAACTTCTGGTGTAAATGAATGATGCCCACCAATTATTTCCTTCGTTATCACCATTAATTCGACATCTGTATTTGAGAGTAAGTTTAATGTAGTTACACCACGATACAGTGATGACGCACCTTTATTTGATCCATCAATAGGTTCTAATTGCACGTTATTTGTTATCAACACTTCGGCAAATGGGTTGATGGATAAACATACATTAGCCCCAACAAAGCCAATCGTTTGACCCCAAGAATAAAACGATAAAGAGTGTGATAGCATGACTAAGGATAACTTCATTATTTCAACCAATTGAATAGTCACTTTAAGTTAGGCGTAAAGTGATCCGCTGCATAGTGTTTACAACACCTTAGTCAAAGCAAATATTAAGCAGTATTTGATATGTACAAAGGAGATTAAAATTATGATTGAACTAACAGAATGAAATAAGAGTTCATAAATGCAGGTTAGACAGGTTTAAGGCTATGAAATTTTTTATATCTAATAGGTAAAAGATGGTCTGCGTATCATTCGTATAGTTTCCCACCTAAAATCGAAGTGATTAATCTTGCTGATAATAACTATCCAGTTGTCATAATAATTCCATGACGGGCATTCCACAGATGATGTTTGATACCTTATGTATTGCTCTTTAAACTCAGTATTAAAAGGTGTTTTTAACATTCGGATGATTTAAATAATCCATGTTTATTAAGTACTTGGATTGTTATGGCAGGCTCACGAGTTTTCATCTTGTACTGGCTCTGGTTTACCAGAGGGCTAGAGTCTTACCTAGCCGTTACGCCTGTGCGTTTGGAAAAACCAAATATTTTAAAAAGGTAATTATCCGATGGATGTTTCCTATATATTAATAATTTGGTTTGTGAGTGATGTGATTAGTTTTATCTATTTCAGCCTGTACTGAATGTCCTATCCCTTCGAGTCCATTAACGAATACTCATGCCCAACATCACAGAGGTCACATCATCTGTTATCTGTGAATACGTTAGTTTAAAAGCTAATCCCTTTGGTAAATGCCACTCTAAACCCGCAGCCAATTGCCCTTCCACATTTATGTCTTTACCTAATTCAGTTGAGTCCGCATTTACTCTCGCTATACTGGCTTTTGCAAAAGCACTAATGTGATTCGTTAACATACCAGTGCCACGTAATCCCAATTGTACTATCCCCATGCGCAGTGAATATGGGTCACCTAGTTCATCCTCACCTTCAATCGTTCCCAGGTTTCCATAACCGCCATCAATGGCCAATGATGTAATTCCATACTCGGTTACATATACAGGTGCGCTTAAACCTACAAAAATCCCCCTGCCATTTGAGTAATTTGTATTTGAATGCTGGCTGTTGATCATGGAAAGCTCAAAGCTTTCTTGATTAAGAACTGTTTTAGCAGGCTCTGCCTGTACAAAGCTTTGTATGACAATAAGCACGGTTATAAGTATTATTTTTTGGTTCATTCTTCCCTCTCCATCGTTCTTATATTAATTATCCTTCTAATCTATTAATTATTACTGACCTTAATCATGATTCATTTCTGTTGGCACAAAATGATGCTCATAAATACCTTTCTAGTAAATCGATTATATTTTCTATAGACATAAAAAAACCCGCACCATTAAAATGATGAGGGTTTTTTCTACTAAGCACATTAATTAAAAATTAACGATTACCTAGTTTCTCACGGATCTGCTGCACTGATTACATAAATCTGTGCATGCATTTCCGGGGCTAGTTAATTTAGAATTAACGATTACCCAATTTTGCACGGATCTGCTGCAGAGTACGAATCTGTGCAGAGGCTTCCGCTAGCTGTGCAGCTGCACGAGAATAATCAAAATCACCGCTTTGATTTTCTAGTGCTTGCTCAGCGTGTTTTTGCGCTTCTAGCGCTGCTGCTTCGTCGATGTTATCTGCACGAACGACTGTATCTGCCAAAACAGTTACACAGTTCGGCTGAACTTCTAAAAAGCCGCCGGAAACGTAGAAGATGTCTTCTTCACCATTCTGTTTTTTAACACGAATGGGGCCTGGCTTAAGAGCAGTTACTAGTGCAGCGTGACCAGGCATAATGCCTAGATCACCTGAATCACCAGCGGCTACTAATACTTCAACCAAGCCGGAGAAGATTGCTTCTTCAGCGCTAACGATGTCGCAGTGAATCGTCATTGCCATAGCGTTATCTCCTATTAAAAGTTTTTAGCCTTCTCGATTGCTTCGTCGATAGTACCTACCATGTAGAACGCTTGTTCTGGTAGTGCATCGAATTCACCTTCAAGTAAACCTTTAAAGCCACGGATAGTTTCTTTTAGAGAAACGTACTTACCAGGAGCACCAGTGAAGATTTCAGCAACAAAGAACGGCTGAGATAAGAATTTCTCGATCTTACGTGCACGAGATACAATTTGCTTATCTTCTTCAGACAATTCGTCCATACCAAGGATGGCGATGATGTCTTTCAGTTCTTTATAACGCTGCAATACAGTTTGAACGCCACGAGCGCAGTCGTAATGTTCTTGACCGATTACTAGAGGATCTAACTGACGAGAGGTAGAGTCTAGTGGGTCGATTGCAGGGTAAATACCTTTAGAAGCGATGTCACGAGACAGAGATACAGTTGAGTCCAAGTGAGCGAATGTTGTCGCAGGGCTTGGGTCAGTCATATCATCCGCAGGTACGTATACCGCTTGTACAGATGTAATAGAACCTTGCTTAGTTGATGTAATACGTTCTTGTAGTACACCCATCTCTTCTGCAAGAGTTGGCTGGTAACCTACCGCTGAAGGCATACGACCTAGCAATGCTGATACTTCTGTTCCCGCAAGTGTGTAACGGTAAATGTTATCTACGAAAAGTAGAACGTCTTTACCTTCGTCACGGAATTTTTCAGCCATAGTTAGACCAGTTAACGCTACGCGTAAACGGTTACCAGGAGGCTCATTCATTTGTCCGTAAACCATGGCTACTTTTGATTTAACTTTATCGTCTAGGTCTACAACCCCTGACTCAGCCATTTCGTAGTAGAAATCGTTACCTTCACGAGTACGCTCACCAACACCAGCGAATACAGATAAACCTGAGTGCGCTTTTGCAATGTTGTTGATCAATTCCATCATGTTTACTGTTTTACCAACACCAGCACCACCGAACAAACCTACTTTACCACCCTTAGCGAATGGGCAAACTAGATCGATTACCTTGATACCAGTCTCAAGCAAATCAGAAGACATGGATTGTTCTGCGAATGTAGGTGGCTTACGGTGGATAGAAGCAACTTCTTTCTCACCAATTTCACCACATTCATCAATTGGACGTCCAAGAACGTCCATGATGCGACCTAATGTTTCAATACCCACTGGTACTTGAATAGGTTGCTCTGTGTTTTCTGCGATTAATCCGCGCTTTAGGCCCTCTGTAGAACCCATGGCGATGGTGCGAACTACACCGTCACCTAGCTGTTGTTGAACTTCAAGCGTAATTTCTCCGCCTTCAACTTTAAGCGCGTCATATACTTTTGGTACTGAATCACGTGGGAATTCCACATCGATTACAGCGCCGATGATCTGTACGACCTTTCCGCTACTCATTGTTAAATCCTCTAATAAACCTTAAATCTGCAAGCTTATACCGCTGCAGCACCACTACAGATCTCAGAGATCTCTTGTGTAATTGCCGCCTGACGAGCCTTGTTATATAACAAGTTCAAGTCTTTGATGAAGTCGCCCGCATTATCCGTAGCTGCTTTCATAGCTAACATACGTGCAGCCATCTCACATGCTGTATTTTCTACAGCTGCTTGATATACCTGAGACTCGATATAACGAACCAACATCTCACTTAGCAATTGCTCAGCGTCTGGCTCGTAAATGTAATCCCAGTGGCCGCTTAGTGCTTCATCTTCTTCTGCTTCAAGCGGTAGAAGTTGTCTCACTGTTGGCTTTTGCGTCATGGTGTTAACAAATTCGTTACTTGCAAGATACAAACGGTCAATTTCGCCGTTATCAAATGCATCTAACATCACCCGAACGCTACCGATTAAATCGTTAACTGATGGTGCATCGCCCATTTGGGTTTTTGCTGCAACAACATTACCGCCGTATGTATTGAAAAAAGATACGCCTTTCTGGCCAATGGCACAGATATCCACTTCGATATTATCGTTGTGAAGTTTTTTCATATCTTTGATCAAGCTACGAAGCAAGTTGGTGTTCAAACCACCACACAGGCCACGATCAGAAGTCACTACGATGTAACCAACGCGTTTCACTTCTCGGTCTTGCAGATAAGTATGACGGTATTCACTCGTAGCGTTAGCCATATGGCCAACCACTGTACGGATTCTCTCAGCATATGGACGGCTTGCTGCCATTCGATCTTGCGCTTTACGCATTTTCGAGGCGGCTACCATTTCCATTGCAGAGGTAATCTTTTGAGTATTTTTAATACTGCCGATCTTCTGCTTTATCTCTTTTCCGACTGCCATACTGACTGCCCCTAATTATCTAGCTCGGCGAACCGACTAAGCCAAAGGCTTAGTAAGTTTGAGTTGCCTTAAATTTCTCTAACAAGTCTTTAAGACCGTTTTTCTCATCGTCGCCGAACTTGCCAGCGCCATTGATAAGATCAACAAGATCTTTGAACTCAGCCTGAGCGTAAGATAAAAGTGCAGCTTCAAAATCTGCAATCTTTTCTATCGCTACATCTTTTAGATGACCTTCGTTTGCTGAATAAAGCATAATCGCCATTTCAGCTACAGACATAGGCGCGTACTGTTTCTGCTTCATTAGTTCAGTAACAGTTTTACCGTGCTCTAACTGTGCACGAGTAGCGTCATCTAGATCAGATGCAAACGCTGCGAAAGCAGCCAATTCACGATACTGAGCAAGCGCGATACGAATACCACCACCAAGCTTAGAGATGATCTTTGTTTGAGCTGAACCACCAACACGAGATACCGAGATACCTGCGTTCATCGCAGGACGAATACCAGCGTTGAAAAGGTTAGTTTCTAAGAAGATCTGACCATCTGTAATCGAAATTACGTTTGTTGGTACGAACGCAGATACGTCACCACCTTGGGTTTCGATGATAGGTAGAGCTGTTAAAGAACCAGTTTTACCTTTCACTTCACCATTAGTGAATGCTTCAACGTATTCAGCGTTAACACGAGCAGCACGTTCAAGTAGACGTGAGTGCAAGTAGAAAACGTCACCAGGGTATGCTTCACGACCAGGAGGACGTTTTAATAGCAATGAAATTTGACGGTAAGCCCAAGCTTGTTTAGTCAAATCATCATATACGATTAGTGCGTCTTCGCCGCGGTCACGGAAGTATTCACCCATTGCACAACCCGCGTAAGGCGAGATGAACTGCATAGAAGCAGGCTCAGATGCAGAAGCGGCTACGATAATGGTGTTTTCCATTGCGCCGTGTTCTTCTAATTTACGAACAACGTTCGCAATTGAAGATTGCTTCTGACCGATGGCTACGTATACGCATTTAATACCAGAGTCTTTTTGGTTGATGATCGCATCGATTGCCATTGCTGTTTTACCAGTCTGGCGATCGCCGATGATTAGCTCACGCTGACCACGACCAACAGGAACCATCGCATCAACTGATTTATAACCAGTTTGTACAGGCTGATCTACGCTCTTACGCGAGATTACGCCTGGAGCAACACGTTCTACAGGAGTAGAGCTAGATGCTTCGATTGGACCTTTACCATCAATTGGGTTACCAAGAGCATCAACAACACGGCCTAATAATTCAGGACCTGTTGGTACTTCTAGGATACGACCAGTACAACGAGCCTTTTGGCCTTCTTGTAAAGGTAGGTAATCACCCATTACGATCGCGCCTACAGAATCTTGCTCTAAGTTAAGAGCCATTCCGAATAGACCGCCGTCAAATTCAATCATTTCGCCGTACATTACGTCGGCTAAACCGTGAATACGCACGATACCGTCAGCGACGGATACGATAGTACCTTCGGTACGAGCTTCAGAAGACACATCAAGACTATCGATGCGCTTCTTAATCACTTCGCTTATTTCGCTAGGATTTAATTGCTGCATATTTATCCCTATAAACTCAGGAGTTCATTGCTTCAGCTAACTTAACTAACTTGCCACGTACAGTACCGTCGATTACCAAATCACCCGCTCGGATGATGGCACCGCCTACTAGTGTTGAATCAACAGTAGTAGTTACTCGTACGTCTTTAGCAAGTTTAGCTTTGAGAGCGTCAGTTAATTTTTGCTTGGATTCGTCGCTTACGTCAAAAGCTGAGATGATTTCCACATCTACTGCTTTTTCTAGCTCCGCCTTCAAGTGCTCGAATTGTTCTAAAATTTGTGGCATAAGCGAAAGACGTTTGTTTTCCGCTAAAACACTTACTAGGTTTTGCCCAGAAGCATTTAATTTATCGCCACAAACATCGATCAATGTTTGAGCTTGCTGTTGTCCAGTGAAAGATGGATGTGATAACACTTTATCCATCGTTTCATCTAGAACTACGTTGCTAGCCGTACTAAGCATGTCTGACCATGCTTGTACTTCGCCAGCGTCTACAGCGGCTTGGAAGGCTGCTTTCGCGTATGGACGAGCCAATGTTGAAAGTTCAGCCATGGTAAACCCCTTTAAAGCTCTTTAGCCAATTGGTCTAACAAAGCTTCGTGCTTAGTTAAGTCAACTGAGGTTTCCAGGATTTTCGAAGCACCGGCTACTGCTAGAGTAGAAACTTGGCTACGCAAAGTTTCTTTGGCACGGTTAACTTCTTGATCAATTTCTGCTTGAGCAGCAACTTTAATACGATCGCCTTCTTTAGATGCAGCTTCTTTCGCTTCATCTATGATTTGGCTAGCGCGTTTGTTAGCTTGCTCAATGATCTGTGCAGCTTGCTCTTTGGCTTCACGTAATTGAGAACCAGCTTTTTCTTGAGCCAATTTTAAATCACGTTGGGCGCGGTTAGCAGCGTCCAAACCATCTGCAATTTTCTTCGCACGTTCTTGCATTGCATTGATTAGCGGAGGCCAAACAAATTTCATGCAGAAGGCAACAAAAACAGCAAAGGCGATGATCTGGCCGATCAGAGTCAAATTTATATTCACGCCTTAGTCCTCTAGTTCGTTGTGTAAAAAAATAAAGCTTATTTGTATACAGCGAACATTAGGTAAAGACCAAGACCAACACCGATCATTGGAACAGCATCCAATAGGCCAGCGATAAGGAACATCTTACCTTGAAGCATTGGAGAAAGTTCAGGCTGACGCGCAGAACCTTCAAGTAAACGTCCACCTAAGATACCAAAGCCGATAGCTGTACCTAGTGCGCCAAGACCGATCATGATTGCTGCTGCAATTAGAACCATTTCCATAGTATTTTCCTTTTAATAGTTAAGGTTAAAGTTAAAGTTGTATTAACGGTTAAGTTAAAGGGTTTAAAAATCGTTTCATTTCAATCGAACAGCCCGAAGGCTGTGCAATTTAGTGATCTTCGTGGGCCATGCTTAGGTATACGATAGTCAGCATCATAAAGATAAATGCTTGTAACGTGATTACCAAGATATGGAAAATTGCCCAACCAAGTTGAAGTACACCAGCCAGTGACGCCATTAATAAGCCTGCTGGGAACATCAATGCGATAAGAATGAATATCATCTCACCTGCATACATGTTACCGAACAAACGAAGCGCCAATGAAATTGGCTTAGCGATCAATCCAACAATTTCTAAGAAGAAGTTGATTGGAATAAATAACGCTTGAACCACAGGGTTCTTAACGTTAAACGGGTGTAAGGTTAACTCACCAATGAAGCCGCCAAATCCTTTTACCTTGATGCTGTAGAAGATCATCAGTGCAAAAACAGTTAGGGACATACCCATGGTGATGTTTGGATCTGTAGAAGGCACAACCTTCATGTAAGCGTGATGCGGATCCAAGCCAGCAATGTCATAACCTAGGCCAAATAGCGCAGGAATCACATCCACCGGAATCAAATCCATGGCATTCATCATGAATACCCAAGTGAAAATAGTTAGAGCCAACGGAGCAATAAGCGGATTGCGACCATGGAAAGACTCTTTCACAGTGTTATCTATAAATTCTATGATCATTTCTACAAAGTTTTGGAAACCTGAAGGTACGCCAGTTGCAGCGTTCTTTGCAGCTCTCCAAAAGAGAAACATGATCAAGGCACCAAGACCGATAGACCAGAATAAACTGTCTACGTGAAGTGCCATAAAGCCCATGTCTCCGGCTTCTGCAGTTGTTTGTGCCAGAGTCCAAGAACTCTCAGCCATTACTGTACCATCTGCACGCTCATAACCAGCCGGTAGTTCACCGTAGGTTAAGTTGGTGAGGTGGTGTTTTATGTAGTCGGTAGCATTACCCGCCATAAGTCACTCTCAGTCTCAAAAGGTTTATAAATTTGCAATTTTAGATGCGAAAACATTCACAGCCTGTACAGCGATAAAACTGCTGAACAGTGCTAAAAAATCCAGTGGGTGTATCAGCTCATAAGCCGCCGCAAAACCAATTGCGGTTAACACCATTTTCCATGAACCGCCTTGATAAAACGACTTTAGTACATGGCTAACTTGTTGTGCCCCCGAATACTTAAACGCCTTATATATAAAGTAGGCGTTGGGTATGGCACATATTAATCCGCCAACCAAAGCGGATATTGCAGCATCTTGGCTTCGCAGTAGAAATAGAGCAGCTAATAATCCACTCAACCCAATTTGTATCAGGGTTATTCTATAAACTGGAGGGCGTTTTATGGTCTGACTCAACGCTAACTCCAACGGCGACAACGCCAAAACTGCGATCAATTACTAACAACCCGTCAAAAAAACAGGCGGGCGAATTATATTGGCTAAGCCGCGCCGCTTCAACCTGCGTATGCATGAATTCTCATTTAATTTCAAAATCACGCACCATAAATGCACATTTTACAGTTGGTGCTCGCTGTTTATACAGTGGGGTGCAGTGTAGTTGTGCTTTATCAGGTCCGCTACGGAAAGATGTGCCAAGAATGTAAGCAATTGCTTTTTCTAGCATTTATTTATGTACTCTTAATTTTTCATACAAACTAAACATCCATAAAAAAGCCGAGCATTGCTCGGCTGTTTTCACTGACTAATTTTATTACTGCTAAATCTAAGCTATTTAATGTGACCTAATATCCCATCAAGCTCATCAAGGCTTGAATAATTAATCACCAACTTACCCTTACCTTTAGTATTGTGCTTCAACTCAACTTTTGCGCCTAAGCGTTCGCCTAAATTGGTTTCTAGTCTTTGTATATCTGGGTTTGAAGCTGGTTTAGCTGGTGCAGAAGATTGATCATGCCATCCCCTAACAAGGGCTTCAGTTTGACGAACTGTAAAGCCTTTTGATACGACCTGACGAGCTGCTTCTGATTGATGCTGATCATGAAGACCAAGCAGGGCGCGTGCATGGCCCATTTCAATATCTCCATGTTCTAATAATGTTTTCACGTCTTCATTCAAATTCATTAAGCGCAAAAGGTTAGTCACCGTTACGCGACTTTTACCTACAGCATCAGCCACTTGCTGCTGAGTTAATTCAAACTCTTCTTGCAAGCGGTGCAAGGCGACAGTCTCTTCCATCGGGTTTAGGTTTTCACGCTGTATGTTTTCAATCAGCGACATGGCGATGGCCGCTTCATCTGATACTTCACGTACCAACGCTGGTACGTCATGCAAGCCTGCTATCTGGGCTGCACGCCAACGACGCTCACCTGCAATGATTTCATATTTGGTGTTAGCCGATACTGATGATACAGGGCGAACAACAATGGGCTGCATAATGCCCTGCACCTTAATAGAAGCCGCTAACTCTTCTAGCGCTTCAGGATGCATATCTTTACGCGGCTGATACTGACCAGGCTGTAAGTATTCAACCGGAATTTGCTTCAGCACTTCTTTAGTGGGCTGTTCAGACTGGTCCCCAGAAGCTTCTTTCGAATGACCTTGCTGCGTATTCCCTTTGCTGGCGCCTGCCAATAGGACGTTTAATCCACCGCCGCCCAATCCACGTTTTTTAGCCATTATTTTTACCGTATCAACAATATGTAGGTGTAAATCGAACAGTGGCTCAACGTATTGAAGGCACACTGAACTGTAACTTGTTCTGTCGATTTACTTTAATGCAGAGGAGTATAACTGTTCCACGGGAATGCGCATAGTCCGTGGAACACCTATATAAACAGAAGAATATACGACTAATAAAACTTTATTAGTTTCAAGCAGCCGCGGCAGCTTTGTTTTTACGATTCACTTCACCCGCTAAAGCTAGGTAAGCAACAGCGCCTCGTGAAGTTTTTTCATAGTGCAATATTGGTATGCCGTAACTAGGTGCTTCAGCTAATCGGATATTCCTAGGTATGACGGTCCCGTAAACCTTGTCACCAAAATGACTGATAAGTTGCGCGGATACGTCAGTGGTTAAACTGCTTCGAGGGTCGTACATAGTACGCAGAAGCCCATCAATTTCTAAACCTGGGTTGATTTCTTTAATGCGCTCCATAGTGTTCATCAACGCACTTAAGCCCTCTAAAGCGTAATACTCACACTGCATAGGGATAATGATGCCATCTGCTGCAATGAACGCATTTACGGTTAACATATTCAAGGAAGGTGGGCAGTCGATTAGGATGTAATCGTAATCGCCCTTTACGGCATCTAATGCATTTTTAAGGCGGCTTTCGTTGCTTTCTAAGTTGATAAGTTCAACTTCAGCGGCGGTAAGGTCAGCATTAGCAGGTATCATGTCGTAACCGGCAGGATCGGTAGCGAGCTTTACTTCGTTAATAGAAGTGCCATGAACCAGCACATCATAAATAGACGCTTCTAATTCGTGTTTATTAATGCCACTGCCCATTGTGGCATTACCTTGTGGATCTAAATCCACAACCAATACTTTACGCTTTGTTGCTACTAATGAAGCCGATAAATTAACGGTGGTTGTGGTTTTACCCACACCACCTTTTTGGTTGGCTACTGCAATGATTCGACCCACAACACACCTATTCTTTTTTATAATGAGCTTCACCACGTGGCAATGGGCAAAGCGACAGCTTGGTGCTATCCGTTTTTCTTTATTGTAACCAAGTGACGTTCGGCTTCTTCGCCTGGAACGTGCAAGGCCACACAGTCTACCACAGCCGTTCGACTATCCAATTCCCCAATTTCATTGGTTGGATACAAGCCTTTCATTGCATAGAAATTGCCATCGTCTTTTAATAGATGAATGCTGCCATCTACCATATCTTTTAGCGTGGCAAAGGCACGACTTGTAATCGAATCAAAGCCTTCAGGCGCAATAGCAGGCTTATCGAAACTTTCTATTCTAGCCTGTACAGGCGTCATATTGTTTAACTTAAGCTCAATCTTAGCCTGTGTTAAAAACCGTGTTTTCTTACCGTTACTATCCAGTAAAACCAGTTCTTTTTCTGGGAAGCAGATCGCAAGTGGGATACCTGGTAACCCAGGGCCGGTACCCACATCTAATATTCTGTCACCTTTGACGTGAGGAATGATGCTTAAACTGTCTAACAAGTGGCGGCTTATCATTTCTTCGGGATCACGAACAGCCGTTAGGTTGTAGGCTTTATTCCATTTTACTAATAAGGCGTGGTAAGCCAGTAGTAGATCAATTTTGTCTTCGCTGAGTTCTAAATTTAGCTTTTTAAGGCCTGTTTTTAATAGGGCTTTGTACATTATTATCCTTTAGATACGACTTCAAATATTGTCGCCTAACGATTGAATCTTTTATAAGTGTGGGAGGGCGCTTGCGCGCGATTTTACCGTCGGCTTAATTAAAGCTATTCGCGCGCAAGCGCCCTCCCACAGGCTGTTTATTTGCTAAGAAGCGCCTAGCGCTCTTTGTCCAGCGCCAAGCTAGTTTCAAGCGCTTTGCTTTTGAATGCTGTGTTTCTTTTTAAGATAAATTAACAACTGACTCAACGCAGCAGGCGTCACACCCTGAATTCGACTTGCGTGACCCAATGTTTCTGGTTTTAAATCGGTCATTTTTTGAATGATTTCATTACTCAAGCCACCCACTAATGAATAATCGATTTCATTAGGCAGTATCGTATTTTCATAACGTCGCATTTGTTCAATTTCTTCTAATTGACGCACGATATAACCATCATATTTAGCTGCAATTTGAACCTGTTCTGCCACTTGAGGATCACTGACCGCATCACCTTTCAAAGTACCGATATCAGCATAGGTAATTTCTGGGCGCTTTAGTAAATCCATCAAGCTGTATTCGCGAGTTAGCGGGCTTTTTATCAGTGCGTCAATCACATCACCCTCAGGTGTTTTTGGTAAAACCCAGGTGGTTTTTAAACGCTGGGTTTCAAGTTCAATTGCTTCACGTTTTTCCGTGAATGCATTCCAGCGATCATCGTTAATTAAACCTAATTCACGACCTTTTTCAGTTAAACGTAAATCAGCGTTATCTTCTCGTAATATCAGGCGATACTCTGCGCGACTGGTAAACATGCGATACGGCTCATCTGTCCCCATCGTAATCAGGTCGTCTACCAATACGCCCATGTAGGCTTCATCTCGGCGTGGATACCATGCATCTTTTTCCATGCTGCGAAGTGCCGCATTTGTGCCTGCTAATAAGCCTTGCGCGCCAGCTTCTTCATACCCGGTTGTGCCATTAATTTGCCCAGCGAAGAATAAGCCATTTAAATGCTTGGTCTCTAGACTGTGCTTCAAGTCTTGTGGATTAAAATAGTCGTATTCGATGGCGTAACCAGGGCGTGTAATATGCGCATTCTCAAACCCTTTCATACTGTGGATAAGGTCAACCTGCACATCAAACGGCAAGCTTGTACTGATGCCATTTGGGTATAATTCATGTGTAGACAAGCCTTCAGGTTCAACGAATATTTGATGCGAGTTTTTATCAGCAAACCGCATCACTTTATCTTCGATAGAAGGGCAGTAGCGAGGACCCACTCCTTCGATAACCCCTGTGTACATTGGGCTTCGATCTAAACCAGCACGAATGATATCGTGAGTTTTTTCATTAGTATGGGTAATAAAGCAATCAACTTGCCTAGGGTGGTCTGCTTGTGAACCCATAAATGACATGACAGGAGTCACATCATCACCGGGTTGGCGCTGCATGACAGAGAAATCCACTGAGCGTGCATCGATACGAGCGGGTGTGCCTGTTTTTAAACGCCCCACATTAAATGGCATTTCTCTCATGCGCTTTGCTAAGGCATTTGAAGGCGGATCACCTGCACGACCCCCTTGATAGTTATCCAACCCGATGTGGATAACTCCACCTAAAAAGGTACCCGTAGTCAGCACCACTGAATCGGCGTAAATTTTAATACCTGCCTGTGTTACAACTCCTTTAACCACATCCCCTTCAACGATTAAATCATCACAAGCTTGTTGGAAAAACTCTAAATTGGGTTGGTTTTCTACGATGTCACGAATGGCGGCTTTATAAAGCGCTCTATCGGCTTGTGCTCGTGTTGCTCTAACAGCAGGACCTTTTCGACTATTAAGTGTGCGAAACTGGATGCCACCTTTGTCGGTTGCTCGGCCCATGGCACCATCTAAAGCATCAATTTCTTTTACTAGATGAGACTTACCAATGCCCCCAATGGCAGGGTTACATGACATAACCCCAACTGTTTCAATGCTGTGGGTAAGTAATAAGGTTTTACAGCCCATGCGTGCTGCCGCAAGGCAAGCTTCCGTGCCGGCATGACCACCACCAACAACGATTACATCATAGCGCTTTGTAAAATCCACTAAGCTTACCTCTTAATTCTTTGTGTACATTTATGAGCAATATTTACTGTACATATATTGGTCAAAATTCGATCAGGGCGGGCATTATATAGATAAATGGCCAGATATACAGGCCTTGATCTGTGGAAAACTCATAAATTTGTCATGCTCTGTTAAGGTTAAGAATCTACACTGGCAATGCACACTCACTATCCACAACAAAAATAAGAGGATAACAATGAAATCAATCTTAATAACCGCTTTAACACTGGGTTTACTATCTGGTTGTTCGGGGGTACGCACCACTAACTCTACTTTTAGCGCCCATGCTGAAAACTTCAACTTTTTGTATATGCAGATCCCAGGAGGGGATACTCAAGAAAGGGCTTTAGAATTACTGCCCGAGGGCGCTCAAATAGATACGCTTTATAGCACCCCCCATGATAACACTTCGTTTTTTGGTATTTTTAGCCGAATTATTGGGGTGGAACACACAACTGTTAACGGCCAAATCAAAAAATGAAGTAAGTTACTCACAGATGTTTTTACTTACAACCCTTATATTATAAGGGTTGTAAGTAAACAGGTCTTTCAAATGCCTTAACTGTGTACAACTTTATCCCCCCAAACTAACAGCTTACTCACAACTTTTGGTGACCGACAATATTGCTGTGTAAAACTCAGATTGAGTTCGTATTTTGTGGATTATATTAATCAACACCCTATGCATTAATAAAGCACCGGATTTAATGGGCTTGCTGTGAATACCTATAATAAAAGAAGTGCCTGTGCACAACTTTATCCCCGCTAACTAACAGATTACTCACAGCTTTTGGTGACCGTTAAACACCCTTGATTTTGGAGTGGATAACCGTATCACTTATCGTTTTATCCACAAATGAGGAATACCAATGAAAAAACTCTTAATATTAATGGTTTCAGCTTTTTTAGCAGCTTGCAGCCAGAAACCACTGCTTACTTTGCATGTATTTGAATGTGGGGAAATCGAAGTGAGAGATATTTCGCTGTTTTCACCCGGTGTAGACCAGGGTGTTCAAAAGAACTTGGTTGATAGTTGTTACCTGATTCAACATCCTAAAGGTAATATAATTTGGGATACAGGCATCACGGATGCGGTTGGCACAAAAGGGATTGAGGTATTTGGCGGAAAATTATCTTTAAAGGTATTAAATCCGCTTTCCACACAACTGGCTGAATTGAATATCAAACCTACAGATATCGAATTTATGGGAATTTCACATTTCCATGGTGATCACACGGGCAATGCTAATTTATTTAAAAATGCTGCCTTAATCATCCAGCAAGCTGAATACGATGCTGCCTTTGGATCGACACCAGAAAAATTTGGCTTTAATCCGTCCAGCTATAACCAAATCGACAAATCAAAAATACATATTATTAACGGGGATTATGATGTGTTTGCAGATGGTGCCGTCGTAATTAAAGCGGCTCCTGGCCACACTCCAGGACATCAGATGCTGGTTGTCGACTTAGAAAATGAAGGCAAAATAATGCTGTCTGGCGACCTTTATCATTTTACTAAGAATAGAGAACACAAACGGGTACCGTCATTTAATTTTGACAAGGAACAAACTTTAGAAACAATGACGTTTATCGAATCATTTGTAATAGAGAGCGGTGCTCAGTTTTGGATTCAACACGATAAAGAACAAAATGCGACGATTAAACACAGCCCTGAATATTATGATTAAACAAATACTTTAACTATGAAGATTAAAAAGGTGGCTCAATGGCCACCTTTTTTATGTGTTACACCGTATCTGCTCGATTATTTTTCCCAGTTACCCCATGGGTTCGAATCATTGCTATTACCGCCTCCAGTATGACTGGCCGGTCTAGGTTTTGGGCCGCTACGCTGCGGTTTACCAGTGCCAAAACGCTTACCTTGGCCATAATCCCCACCGCTTCTATGCTCAGCGGCTTTTTTAGCCCTTAACACACTAAGGCGCTCGGCATCCTCTAAAGACAATTCAGCAGGCTCTCCGGTTGTTTGCCCCTCAGGAACAATACGGTCGCGAGGTGGGATATCAAACTGAGTAGAAGACACTTTCGGTAAGCTTTTATATTGATACATATAAAAGGCTTCTACTTTCTCACAGGCCCAATCCGTCTTTTTTAAGAACTTAACACTGGATTCAATGCTTGGATTAGTTTTAAAACAATTAATGTTCAAATAAGCATACAGAATGTCGAACCCATAATGATCCACCATTTCTATCAATAGATTTTTTAAGCTCAAACCGTGTAATGGATTATTTTTGAAGTTAATGTCTTGAGTCACAGTTCAGTCCAATATATCAGGGTAATAAGACCATTATAGCCTCAACAGAGAAATTACATACAAATGATTGGCAGGCCTAAATAGCTACTTAATACGAAGCCTAAAGAACATGACTCCCTTTTAGGCCAACAACTGACTACACGGCCTATGAAAAATGTACTGTTTATGACATCTACCAAGCCATGGGGTTAAATTGATTGGCGCGCTTTTCTAATACCTTTTTTAACTGGCTTAAATTACCAAGGTATTCAACGACTTCAAATTGATAGTCGATGTCGTCTTGCACATTTTCTAAGTATTCTTTTAACTTTTTATTTCGCGTTTTAGGGCTAGCTGCATACAAGTTCTCATGAATAGATGCATGTAAAGGGCTTTGATAAATAATGTCTGTCCGAGTTACGTCTAATTGACGCTGCTGTTGCTCTAGCATCTGACATAGGCTGTGCATTTCATCTTCAACTAAGGCCAGCTCACCACCATCCACATGCTGGTTGTAAAGCATCATCATAGTCATAACATCTTTATTATCGCGAGCCCTGAGTAGTTCACTCATTAGATTTTGTTTATGTTCACGCTTTTCAGGGTTTTGTTCTTTATCTGGATGCAAAGCCTGAGCGGTGCGACGGAAGAGCTTTCGTATCCACTTGCCATTTATTAATTGGGCTTCTCGCTTTGGGGCAGGCTGGTCGAGTGCTTCTTCGTTAAACGGGTTGAAGTTAAAATCAGGGTTTTCAGCTTGATTAAATTCACCATCAGTATCAAACATGTCATCTTGATTCTGGTCTGCGCTATCGGCGTCTAGCTCTTCTTGATACAAGTCTTCACTGTCTTTAAGTGCTTGCTCTGATATTTCATGGTGCTGGCAGAATACATTCTGGAATTTTTCAGCGTGGTGCTGGGCTTTTTCTGGGCTATATTGGCTAAGCTGGCAAATAACCTCGCTAAACCACTCACTAAGCTCGTCTCTTTGCCATTGTGCCAAGCTTTTACGACTATAAAAAATCGTCAATTTATTTAGTAGGGCACACAAGGGCTCTATGTATTCTTTTTCTTTAGGTAAAACCGTTTGATTGTATTCAGATACAAGGCCATCCATGTCTTGCTTGAGCTTGTCATTGCGCGCTTTCTTTTTTTCAACACTCTGCCACAAACGGTCAAACTTCTTTTGTATTTTACTTTTTGGCTTTGTTGCATCTGTTTTAACATCTGAAAAAATTAAATTCACGTTACTTACCAATGCAAAAACTACCAAAAATTTTACCCAGCAAATCATCACTGCTGAACTCACCGGTAATTTCGCTCAAAGCATTTTGGGCCATGCGTAAATCTTCTGCTAATAACTCACCCGCACTGGCCCCTAAAAGCTGATCTAAGCCACAATCAAGACTATTTGAAGCCTTGGTCAATGCTTCGATATGACGTCGGCGAGCAATGAAGCCCCCTTCGCTTGCTGCGTTGTAGCCCATTATCGTTTTTAAATGGTCACGTAAATCTTGAATACCAGAACCATCTTTAGCCGCAATGCGCACCACAGGGCTTTGTGTGTCATTTGATATGCCTGACACTTCACCCGTTAAATCGGCTTTGTTTCTAATAACTGTTATGCGTTCAGGATGTGGTAACTTATCAACAAAATCAGGCCAGATATCATGAGGGGCCAATGCATCTGTTTCGGTGCCATCCACCACCAATAAAACCCGATCTGCTTGTTCAATTTCATCCCAAGCTCTTTGAATGCCAATGCGCTCAACTTCATCTGGCGCATCTCGCAACCCGGCTGTATCAATAATGTGTAACGGCATGCCATCAATGTGTATATGTTCACGCAATACGTCTCGTGTGGTACCCGCTATGTGAGTCACGATTGCGGTGTCTCTACCCGATAACGAATTCAATAATGATGATTTGCCCGCATTGGGTCTGCCTGCAATCACCACCGACATGCCTTCTCGTAGTAATGTGCCTTGATTGGCTTCTTGCATCACGTTAGATAAATTTAACATAACACTGCGTAAATCCTTTTCGACCTTGCCGTCAGATAAAAAGTCGATTTCTTCCTCAGGAAAATCGATAGCCGCTTCAACATATATACGAAGTTGAATCAGGCTATTCACTAATTCATGGATACGTTTACTGAATGCACCTTGCAAAGACCGAACGGCGCATCGCGCTGCTTGCTCGGAAGCCGAGTCAATTAAATCAGCAATGGCTTCGGCCTGTGTTAAATCCATTTTGTCATTTAAAAATGCGCGCTCAGAGAACTCACCAGGCCGAGCGGTTCGAGCTCCAAGCTCTATGCAGCGCTTTAAAACAAAATCGAGTACTACGGGGCCACCATGGCCTTGAAGCTCAAGCACGTCTTCACCAGTGAATGAATTAGGGCCTTCAAAATATATGGCAAGACCTTCATCTATGGTGTTTTCAGTATCATCTTTAAATGGACAGTAATTAGCGTATCGAGGCTTAGGGACAAAGCCGACAATGGCATTTGCGATGTCTTTAGATTTAGGACCTGATACCCGAATGATTCCCACTCCCCCACGACCGGGTGGCGTAGCAATGGCTACAATGGTATCTGTATTAAGCTGTCCTAATTCCATAAGTCTTTCTGTCTATTTTGCTTTTAACTGTATTGATGGAGGCTAGCTTACAAGGAGCTAGACGCAAAAAGGGAGATTTAAATCCATATTGGCTTTAAATCTCCCATTTGTTTTTCAATTTTTAAACAATATGAAGCAGCGTTACGAGCCTGCTTTCTCAATTTGCTTAGTAATATAATACTGCTGTGTGATCGATAACAAGTTATTCACAACCCAGTAAAGTACTAGACCTGCAGGGAAGAATAAAAAGAATACAGTGAAGATAATTGGCATTAACTTCATCACTTTTGCTTGCATTGGATCCGGAGGCGTTGGGTTAAGTTGCATTTGAACAAACATCGATGCACCCATTATCAACGGCAGAATAAAGAACGGGTCTTTAATCGACAAATCTTGAATCCATAACATAAACGGCGCTTGACGTAATTCAACCGATTCCATCAATACCCAATACAGTGCAATAAATACAGGCATTTGAACCAGTATTGGTAAACAGCCCCCTAGCGGGTTAATTTTTTCTTTCTTGTATAGGCCCATCATTTCTTGGCTTAACTTCTGGCGATCGTCACCATACTGCTCGCGTAAAGAAGCAAGCTTAGGCGCAACTCGACGCATATTCGCCATTGAACGATAACTGGCTGCTGATAATGGGAAAAAGAATGCCTTAACCAAAATAGTTAATAAGATAATGGCAAAACCCCAGTTACCTGCGATACCAAACATCATTTGAAGCAACCAGAATAAAGGCTGTGCAACCCACCATAACCAACCGTAATCGATGGTTAAATCTAGGTGCTCTGCTATTTCAGCTAAACGATCTTGATCTTTTGGCCCTAGATAAATGCTAGTAAAGGTTTCACCCTGAGTTCCAGCCGGAACACTGAAGGCATCATCGTAGTATCCAACAATGTATTGGCCACTTGCTTTGCGAGCATTAAAAGTATGTTCTGCTTCAGCGGATGGCACCCATGCACTTACGAAATAATGCTGTAAGAATGCTGCCCAACCACCGGTTACTTTTTCTTTAAACGCGGTTTCGTCCATATCGTCAAAATCAATTTTGAAGTAATTTTCATTTGGACGAGTGATTGCACCACCTAAATAAGAGGCCATTCCCATCGCTTCCATACTTGAAGGGTCACTACTGCGATCACGCTTAAATTGAGCGTAAAAATTTGCCTGCCAATCTGATGTGCTTGCATTGTTAACTTGATAACCCACATCAACCAGATAGTTACCGCGGGTAAATGTATAAATTTTATCTATCGTTACGCCATCTTGCTGGATGCTTAACTTAACAGACAGGGTTTCATCACCATCCATCATTTCAAATTTTGTTTTTTCAACACTGTATTGAGCACGGCCAGACTTATCTATGCCGTTTTTACCCACAAGACCACTTTGCGCAACAAAAGTACGAGTTGAGTTTTGTTCAAGTAAAACAAAAGCACTGTCTTTCTGATCAATACTGATAGGGAACGCTTTTAAAGCGGCGTAAACAATATCGCCACCTTGTGGATTAATTCGAATATCTAATATGTCTGTTTGAACTTCGATTAAATCCGTTGCAGGTGCTGACAAGGTCGCCGGAGAAGTCTCTACAGATAAAACAGGGGCGTCGGCATTAGACGTTTGTATTGTCGATGGTGCATCTGCTGCTTGCGGATTCACAACTGGCGTTAAACGGGTTATCGGTTCAGCCACTTGAGGGCGTTTGCCGTAATCTTCATTCCATTCTAGCACCAGTAAATAGGACAATACTGCGATGCTGGCGAGAATTATTCCTCTTCTTACATCCATCTTACATTAGCTCTTATTAGTGTGATTTTTATCAGGAACGGGGTCATAGCCATGGGATCCCCAAGGATGACAGCGTCCAATTCGCTTAATGCTCAGCCATAAACCACGGAACGGACCATGTATATGTAAAGCTTCGAGGGCGTATTCTGAACAAGTAGGAGTATAACGGCAACGACTAGGTATCAAAGGACTGATAAATAATCGATAAAAACGAATAGGAAGAGTGATTAGGTCAACTAATAGACTAGTTTTTTTAATCGTTTCGTTTTTTTCTGGGACGGTTGCCATTAGGATTTTGCCTTAACCGAGTCCAAAGTTTGTCTATCATGTGTCGTAATTGGATATTATCCAGTTCTTTCGCACCAGGGCGAGAGAGTACAACACAGTCATAGTTTTCTAACTTAGACTGGTTGTGACGAAAACTTTCACGAATCATTCGTTTAATCACATTGCGATCAACGGCTCGTTTCGCGTGTTTCTTCGCCACGACTAAGCCAAGTCGAGCATAACCAAGATCGTTGCGGTGAGCTAGGATCAGGATCTGCCCTGTTTGGGCTTTAGCGTCTGCTTTTCCGAATACCTTGCTGTAATCCTCAGCGGTCAGTAATCGAACCTGCCGCGGGAATGCAGTGTCGGTCATATCGAATTAAGCTGAAAGCTTTTTACGACCTTTGGCACGACGACGGGCCAAAATTTGACGGCCGCTTTTTGTAGCCATACGTGCACGGAATCCGTGAGTACGTTTACGTTTTAGTACGCTTGGTTGAAAAGTACGTTTCATGACTTTTCCTCTTAAACTGGTTGACGATAAAAATTAGGCTGCGGATTGTATTCAAAACATCCAATACATTCAATCACTCATTTGATTTCTTTGTAATTATATTTGTAACTCAAATTTCAAAGTATGGGTCTTAATTATATTTAATATATATATATGTTTATGTATGAATATATATATTTATGTTTAGTTATTATTATTAAGGGAGCCATTTTCTGTGGATAACAGGCTACAGGCTAATAATTATGGATGTTTCAGAGGATTATAACTCATGTATATTGAGCATATAAGCTTTGTGCAAGCCGTTCAAAACTTGAGTATAAAAAGCATGGTTATACACAGGTAAATAGAAAGGGCTAGTTATTCACATTTTCGCCCTTAGCTTACTCATGACTAATCCACAGTATTATCCTGCTATATCTGTGGATAACTTTTTCAATATAGGTACAATACTCGACTGCTTGTTTTTGGAGTTATGTGCCGTGCTGGCATTGTGGGAAGAATGTGTAAGGTGTCTGCAAGATGAATTGCCGTCACAACAATTCAATACTTGGATTAGACCTTTAAGGGCTAACCAATCTGGATCAGAACTTGTTATCTCTGCACCTAATCGCTTTGTTAAAGATTGGGTAAAGGATAAGTTTTCAAACCGTATTCAATCTATTTTAGTTGAGTTGAATGGCGGTCAGGTTCTTTCGTTTAAATTGGATATTAATAGTCAGGCTAATACGCCTGCCTTTATTGCTTCAGCGCCAGAGTCTAAACCTGTGGCTGCTGATGTTGTTGAACCTGAGGTTCAGCAAGCGGTTGCGCCTGTTCGATCTCCACAGCGAGCGCCAGCCCCTGCGCCGCAACCTATGGCGCCTGCTATTATCAAACCTGCTGCTCCCATTCAGAAAGAAAGGAAGGTGCAGGTTGAAGGCAGTATTCAGCATCAAAGCAGTTTAAATAAACGTTTTACGTTTGATACCTTTGTAGAAGGTAAATCGAATCAATTAGCCCATGCTGCAGCTCACCAAGTATCTCAAAATGCAGGGGGCTCTTATAACCCTCTCTTTATATATGGTGGTGTTGGTCTGGGTAAGACTCACTTAATGCATGCTGTGGGTAACCATATACAAAGCCAAAATCCGAATGCAAAAGTGGTATATCTACATTCAGAGCGTTTTGTAGCCGATATGGTTAAGGCGTTGCAGTTAAACGCGATTAACGAATTTAAACGCTATTACCGGTCTGTTGATGCGCTCTTAATAGATGACATTCAGTTTTTTGCCGGTAAAGAGCGAAGCCAAGAAGAATTTTTTCATACATTTAATGCCTTGTTAGAAGGTGGGCAACAAATGATTTTAACTTGTGATCGCTACCCTAAAGAGATTGATGGGCTAGAAGATAGGTTGAAGAGTCGATTTGGTTGGGGACTAACAGTAGGTGTTGAACCGCCTGAGCTAGAAACCCGTGTTGCCATATTAATGAAGAAAGCCGATGAAGAGGGCATAGACCTTCCTCATGAAGCCGCTTTTTTTGTGGCGCAAAAAATTCGAAGCAATGTAAGAGAACTTGAAGGCGCTTTAAAGCGTGTGATTGCGAATGCGGCTTTTACAGGTTCAAAAATTACCCTACCATTTATTAAAGAAAGCTTAAAAGACCTATTGGCTTTACAAGACAAGCAGGTCAGTATTGATAACATACAAAGAATCGTTGCTGAGTATTACAAAATTAAGGTGGCGGACTTACTATCTAAGCGCCGTTCCCGTTCAGTAGCAAGACCACGCCAAGTGGCAATGGCTCTTAGTAAAGAGTTAACCAACCATAGCTTACCTGAGATTGGGGATGCCTTTGGTGGTCGTGATCATACGACAATATTGTATGGTTGCAGAAAAATTAAAGAGCTGCGTGAAAGTAATGCAGACATTAGTGAAGATTATAAAAACTTATTACGATCTTTAACCGGTTAATTAAGTTAGTTAGACAGAATACTTCACTTATATCGCTGTTTAGTTGATAACTGAACAGGATTAAATATTATAAAAACCTATATATGGTCACAGACCAATTAAGCGTGGGATAAGGCATGAAATTCACAATTACCAGGGAAGCCCTGTTAAAGCCACTTCAGTTAGTTGCAGGCGTTGTTGAGCGTCGTCAAACACTGCCAGTACTTTCTAATGTTTTATTAGAAGTTCAGGGTGATAAGTTATCTTTAACCGGTACAGACTTAGAAGTCGAAATGGTTGGGCGCACTCAGTTATTAGAGCCTGGTGTTGATGGTGAAATAACAGTACCTGCTAAAAAGCTTATGGATATCTGTAAGTCTTTGCCTGATCAAAGCACGATTGAAATCAGCCAAGATGAGCACAAGGTTCAGCTATCTGCTGGACGCAGTAAGTTTGTATTGTCGAGCTTGCCTGCTAATGAGTTCCCAAGCGTAGATGATATAGATGCCACAGCCGTTCTGAGCGTGCCTCAGGTGCAGCTTCGTCGTGTTATTGATCGCACAGCCTTTGCTATGGCTCAACAAGATGTACGTTACTATCTAAACGGTCTGTTAATTGAAGTTAAATCCGATGGTTTACGTGCAGTAGCAACAGATGGCCACCGATTAGCAACATGTGGTGTGTCAGTTGCGTTAGAGATTGAAAATAAAACACAGGTAATTGTGCCGCGTAAAGCCGTGCTTGAGTTGGCTAAGTTAATGACTGATCCCGAAGCAAGTGTTGAACTAATGCTAAGCGGTAATCATATCCGTGCACAAGTTGGCGATTACACATTTACGTCTAAATTGGTTGACGGTAAGTTCCCTGATTACGAACGAGTGATTCCTCGTAATGGTAATCGAACGCTGATAGCTGATCGCCAAGCATTACGACAAGTATTTGCTCGTACGGCTATTTTATCTAATGAAAAGTACCGCGGTGTTCGTTTGATGCTAGAAGATAATAACCTTCAAGTAGTCGCAAACAACCCAGAACAAGAACAAGCTGAAGAAACGATTGGTGTTGAGTTCCAGGGCGAGATGCTAGAAATCGGGTTTAACGTAAGTTATCTGCAAGACGTATTATCAGTGTTAGATGGTGATGATATGAAGATGACGTTAGGTGACGCCAATTCAAGTGCCGTCATGGAAGAAGTAGATGGCGGTGACAGCTTATATGTTGTTATGCCGATGCGTTTATAATTAAATAAAACAACTTACTTTTCTACATGTTGTTATCGATAAAAAAGGACTGGTTACAGTCCTTTTTTATGTCTAAAACAAAATGGTTTATAGAGTACTGATGCCCCTAAATTTTATAATTATTCATTTAGATTCAACCACTTATGGCAATTGAGTTTTTAATGCTGCAGGGCTTACGCAACCTAACCCCTGTCTCTATTTACCCTAGCCTGGGGGTTAATCTTATACATGGGTTAAATGGCAGCGGTAAAACCAGCTTGTTAGAGTCCATATATTACCTTGCCTACTGTAAGTCTTTTCGAACCCACAAACATAAGAACCTAATACAGCATAAGCAAGATCAGTTTACTGCTTTTTGTAAGTTAGCGAATTCGGCAGGGTTACAGCAACTTGGAATCGAACGCACTATAAAAGGCGAGCGAAGAATAAAGCTTAATGGTGAATGGCTGCAAAGTGCTGCAGAGCTTGCACAGCTTCTACCCGTACAGCTTTTAGATCCTGGTATGTTAAAGCTGTTAGAAGGGAGCCCACAGCTTCGTAGGGAGTATTTAGATTGGGGTGTGTTCCACGTGGAACATGATTTTATCTCTATCTGGCGCCAGTTTAAAAAAGCACATCAAACACGTAATGCTTTACTGAGATCGGGAGGGCACTGCTCGGATACAGAGCGTCAAATTTGGCATGAATCCTTATCGACACTGGCCGATCAAATTAATGGAATGAGGCAGCGTTATATCAAGCAGTTAAAACCTGTGTTTGATAAGTATATAGATCGTCTAAACCCAGACCTAGGTGTAACCATGAGTTACTATCAAGGCTGGTCTAAAGATAAAGCTTATCTAGATATTCTCAATGAGAACTGGAGCAGTGATCTTAAGCAAGGGTTTACGCAACTGGGGCCACAAAGAGCTGATTTACGTTTGAAGGTGAATAACCAGCCTGCTATTGAAGTTTTATCTCGTGGGCAGCAGAAAATGGTGGTCTGTGCGCTTAAATTAGCACAGGCTGAGATCTATCAGCAGCAGTCTTCTAGCCCTTGTATCTTCTTAGTAGACGATTTGTCGGCAGAGTTGGATATTAACCACAGAAAAGCTTTATGTACGCTGCTAGAAAGCTTAAAATGTCAGGTCTTTGTAACCGCCGTCGAAGATACACAAATGACGGATTGCTGGTCTGTTTCAAGCCAGGTTAAGGTGTTCCACGTGGAACATGGAACATTAAATCAAGAATAATTAGTTCTACAGGAGTTTGGTCAATGAGCGAAGAAAACACCTACGATTCGAGCAGTATAAAAGTACTGAAAGGATTGGATGCAGTTCGTAAACGTCCAGGTATGTACATCGGCGATACAGACGATGGCACGGGTCTTCACCACATGGTTTTCGAAGTGGTAGATAACTCAATTGATGAAGCACTTGCAGGCCACTGCTCTGAAATTAAAGTGATTATTCACCCTGATGAATCCATCAGCGTAAGTGATAATGGCCGTGGTATACCTGTCGATGTACACGAAGAAGAAGGTGTTTCAGCTGCCGAAGTAATTATGACGGTGTTACATGCTGGTGGTAAGTTTGATGACAACAGCTATAAAGTATCCGGTGGTTTACACGGAGTAGGTGTATCAGTAGTTAACGCTTTGTCTGATAAGCTTAAGCTGACCATTCGCCGCTCAGGTAAGATCTGGGAACAAAGCTATACCCACGGTGAGCCTGATGCTCCAATGGCATCTGTAGGCGATACCGACACAACTGGGACAGTTATTCATTTTCACCCTAGCCCAGCTACATTTACCAATATTCAATTCAATTACGATCAACTGGCCAAACGTGTTCGTGAGCTAAGCTTCCTGAATTCTGGCGTGCGCATTGTATTAAAAGATGAGCGTTCTGACCGTGAGGATGTATTCGAATTTGAAGGTGGTCTTAAAAGCTTCGTTGAATACTTAAATGCCAATAAAACCCCTGTGAATGACATATTCTACTTTCGATTAGACGGTGATACCCGTGAAGACGGCATTGGCGTAGAAGTGGCCATGCAATGGAATGATAGTTACAGCGAAAACATATTCTGCTTTACCAATAACATTCCTCAGCGTGATGGTGGTGCTCACTTAGCCGGTTTCCGCGGTGGTTTAACACGTACGTTAAATAACTACATCGAACGTGAAGGTTTAGCTAAAAAGAATAAGGTAAATACAACAGGTGATGATGCTCGTGAAGGTTTAACGGCCATTGTTTCTGTAAAAGTACCCGATCCTAAGTTCAGTTCTCAAACAAAAGATAAGCTTGTTTCTTCAGAAGTAAAAACCGCTGTAGAACAAGAGATGGCTAAAGGCTTTAGTGATTTCTTGTTAGAGCAACCACAGCAAGCCAAAGAAATCATTGGCAAGATGATGGATGCAGCTCGCGCACGTGAAGCAGCCCGTAGAGCCCGTGAAATGACTCGTCGTAAAGGCGCGTTAGACATCGCTGGCTTACCTGGAAAATTAGCGGATTGCCGCGAAAAAGATCCAGCATTATCTGAAATATACTTGGTGGAAGGGGACTCGGCTGGCGGAAGTGCCAAACAAGGCCGAGATCGTAGTAACCAAGCGATTCTTCCGCTAAAAGGTAAGATCCTAAACGTAGAAAAAGCACGTTTTGACAAGATGTTATCTTCAGTCGAAGTGGGCACGCTAATCACAGCATTAGGTTGTGGTATTGGCCGCGAAGAATTTAACCCTGATAAGTTGCGTTATCACAGCATTATCATCATGACCGATGCCGACGTGGATGGATCTCACATTCGTACGTTATTGTTAACGTTCTTTTTCCGTCAAATGGCTGAAATTGTAGAGCGTGGACATATATTCATTGCTCAACCACCTTTGTACAAAATTAAACGTGGTAAGCACGAACAGTACATTAAAGATGATGTGGCACTAGAAGAATACCTGACCAATACAGCCCTTGATAATGCAGCACTGTACGTAAACCCTGAAGCACCAGCTATAGCAGGTGAAGGGCTTGAACGATTAGTAAGTACTTACCGTGCAGTATTAGCCGATATCTCTCGTCTATCACGTGTATACCCAGAGCAAGTGATTAAAGAGATGCTTTATGTGCCCCAGCTAACATCTGAATCACTGAAAGATAAAGCCGCTGTTGAAGCTTGGTGTGCATTGTTGCAAGCTCGTTTCAGTAACCCTAAAGGCAATGACACTCAAGTTGTTATCGAGCTAGAAGAAGATACTGAGCGTCACTTGTTCTTACCGGATGTGAAGGTGATCAATCACAGTATCCCAACAGATTACATATTGACTCATGACTTCTTTGAATCAGGTATGTACCAAAAAGTGTGTGACCTAGGAGCCGAATTAGAAGGCTTGATTGAAGAGGGTGCATTTGTTCAGCGTGGTGAACGTAAATCAAATGTGACCAGCTTTGAAGCGGCACTTGAATGGTTAATGGGTGAAGCCCGTCGTGGTTACAGCATCCAGCGCTATAAAGGGCTAGGAGAGATGAACCCTGAACAACTATGGGAAACCACCATGGATCCTTCTGCTCGTCGCATGTTACAAGTAACCATCGAAGACGCTGTTGCAGCAGATCAGATTTTCACAACCCTTATGGGGGATGAAGTTGAACCGCGTCGTGACTTCATTGAAAAGAACGCTCTATTGGTAGATAACCTAGACTTCTAGACCTGGTGATTACTGACATAAAAAAAGCCCGCTTAGAGTGATCTAAGCGGGCTTTTTGCTATCTAGGTAATTACTTTAAGTAACGAGTGAACGTTAACATAACAGTAGTATCCGCTAGAGATATTTCTTGGATTTTATACTGCATTTGTTGCGCTTCAATTCCTAAGCGTGCATTGCGACTTATAGAGAAGTTAGCTCCTAACCCTAGGTATGCATGGTTACTTAATGTTGTGTTGTATTCGTTTGAAATTAAATTAGATGTATTACTTGTGAACGACTCCTCCCTTTCTTCCAGCATGATTCTGCCTGCGCCTAACCTTGCATATGCAGAAGCTTTTTTAAACGGCGCTGTCGTTAATTTTAATCCCATAGCGATGCTTTGAGATCGAAATGTATTTACTTCATCGTTAACGGTTGTTGAGTCTTCTGTTTTAAATGCACCATTATAAGTGTAATTAAACTCAAACCATGTGAATTGGCTGCGTCCAATACGGCCGCCATAAACTAGTTTGATACTAGGTGAAGGTGCTATTTCATAATCTGCTAAATATTTGTCAGTAAACTCAAATTGAGTGGCACCAAAACCTATTTCTAAATATCCCGATTTTTTAGATGAAGCGACATAACCATAGGCATGTGATTGAGTTGATATTAATAGGAGTAATAGAAAACTAGTTAGAAAATAAAGTGAGCGCATTATAAATCCTTTTATGCAGATGTAGATTTTAGTTATGCGCGGATGTTAACTGGTGAGGGGCAAAGGTCAATTACTTTTAGAAGAAAGTAAGAAAATGAACAAAATATAAAATTTAAAAGAAATTAGCGCATCAAATGTGTAAGAAATTTCTTACTAGATTTGAATAAATTACTTATTAGTTCAGCGTTAGTAATGAAATATTCACTTGTATCAAACTCGTAACCATCTTGATACGGGTGCGCACTGATTCGATCAACAGTAGTATTAATCCAATTTTCAACTTCAGAATTTACACTTTCCCAATTTTTATCCTTTGTAGAGATAACAGGCCCTATAACTACTTGTATCGTTCCAGGAACCATTAACCAGCGTTTGTTATTCCAATGTTCACCACTATTTAAAGCAATTGGAATAATATCCGCATTAGAAGAACAAGCTAATAATGCTCCGCCTTTTTTAAATTCTTTTCTAGCGCCCACATCTACACGGGTTCCTTCAGGAAAAATTAAAATATCTTCTCCACGCTGTAATCGTTCAGTTCCTTTTTCTAAAATTTGTTTTAAAGCGTGCTCGCCTTTTTTTCTATTAATAAATATGGGGTTGAGTAAAGCAATTCCCCAACCAAAAAACGGCAGGTAAGCAGCTTCCTTTTTTATGACGACGGTATTCGGGTCGAAAATGTTTTGTAGAAATAGCGTTTCCCAAGAACTTTGATGTTTACTCATAATGACATAACCACGGCCATCTTTTGGTAAGTGCTCTAACCCTTCAACTTGGTAATGAATGCCAGCCACATTCTTTGCTAACCAGATAGAGCTATGGCAGAAAGTACCAATAATCAATTTAAAGCGTTTTGGGTATGAAATGAAAGGGCCAAAGACAGTGCCTAACAAATAACTGTTTACCGCTAAAATGGGCATTAAGATGTACATTAGGCTAGAGCGAATGAATGCAAGCCAGCGGGGTTGGTGGAGGTTAAATAACATGTAATCTACTACTTAATGTAACGGGAACTCGAGAGCTCGTAATTTTACGTTAGTGATGATTAGATAATTGACCCAAATACTCATATTAATGGTTTTGTGTATTAATCATTATCTTGTTTGATTAATTGGTTAACAAAAGCATTTAAATCATCAAAAATGGATACGTTTTCTAGTCCTAAGCCTTTATCAAATGTTTTTTTGCCTTTACCAGTAAGGACTAAGGCAGCCTGTAGCCCTGCTGCTTGCCCTGCTTGTAGGTCTCGTAAAGAATCGCCTACCAAGAAGCAACCAGCCGCGCTGACTGAAAGGGCTGATTCAATCTGATGGATAAGACCTGGTAATGGTTTACGGCAGTCGCATTGATCATCAGGCCCATGGGGGCAGTAAGCTATATAATCGATTTTAGCGCCTGCTAAAGTTGCCAGATCCACCATTTTTTTGTGCATAGCAGTCAGGGTTTCAACAGAGAAATACTGCCGAGCGATACCCGATTGATTGGTGGCGATGGCAATTGTGTAACCTGCTTTTGTTAGCTTACCCAATGCTTCAATTGAACCAGGAAGAGGGATCCATTCATCAATAGTTTTTACGTATTCGTCAGAGTCGTAATTGATTACGCCATCACGATCTAGAATAACGAGTTTGTTGGTAGGGTTCATAGTCGAAAGCACCGAGGGAGTCGCACCTTGTGCGCGAACTGAACGATCTAATTTAAGGGTAGAGGTTTAGATGGCGAGTAAATTATATTATTCACCATCTAACCAAAGCCGCTAATTTACGACTTTGGTTTCGCGCACAGGGTGCGTCTCCTACATTTTAATGCTGTTAAAGCAGTGAAATATCCGCCACTTGTAAGAACAAGTTACGTAATTGGTTTAACAATGCTAAACGGTTTTTCTTAACCGCTTCATCATCGGCCATCACCATTACGTTATCGAAGAAAGCATCAATGCTGGCTCGAAGACTGGTTAGGGATGTTAAGTATTCAGCGTAATTACCCGAATCAAAGGTCGCTTGTACTTCAGCGGCTTTAGTTGAGAGTTCTTTTGCTAATACTTTTTCTGCATCTTCTTGTAACAAGGCTTCGTTAATAACCGGCGAATCAATCACCGCATTATTTTTAGCCAAAATATTTGATACACGTTTGTTAGCGGCGGCCAGTGCAGCGGCACTTTCTAGCTTAGAGAATGCAAATACAGCCTGAACACGTTTGTTAATGTCTAACGGTTGTGTGATGCCCTTGGCTCGTACGGCTTGGAACACAACAGCAGGAATGCTCTGATCTTGATACATAGCGCTGAAACGATCCAACAAGTATTCAGTTAACTTAGATTGAGTATCGTCTTTTAATTCTGTTTGCCAGTTATTATCAATTGCCCAAGAAACCAATTCAGATAAATCAATGTTGATTTGTTTTTCAACCAACAAGCGTAAAACACCAAGAGATGCTCTACGTAAAGCAAATGGATCTTTACCGCCGGTAGGGATTTGGCCAATTCCAAATAAACCCACAAGACTATCTAAGCGATCTGCTAAAGCTAGCGCAGTACCTGTTTCAGTTGATGGTAAATCATCTCCCGAGAACGCAGGCATGTAGTGTTCAACCATGGCGGCACATACATCAGCATGTTCGCCGTCGTGTTTAGCGTAATAAGAACCGGCTAAACCTTGTAGGTCAGAGAATTCTAAAACCATGTCGCTTAGTAAGTCTGTTTTACAAAGCTTAGAAGCACGTTCGGCTAGTGCTTTATCACCGCCAATGGCTGTGGCAATTTTACCTGAAAGCTTGCTTAGGCGCTCTGCTTTGTCTTTTAACGTTCCAAGTTTTTGAACCCATACAACTGTGTCTAGTTTTTCAAAACGGCTTTCTAAAGAGACTTTACGATCGGTATCCCAAAAGAATTTAGCATCGCTTAAACGAGGGCGAATGACTTTTTCATTGCCGTGAATTACCTGCTGTGGGTCTTTTGATTCAATGTTACACACAGTAATAAAATTAGGCAGTAAATTGCCGTTGCTATCAACTACATGGAAATATTTTTGATGCTCTTTCATTGAGCTAATAAGTGCTTGTGCTGGAATATCTAAAAACAGAGAATCAAATGCACCAGCAAGTGCTGTAGGCCATTCATTTAGAGAGGCTACTTCGTCTAGCAGGTCTTCATCAATGACAGCAGCGCCGCCCAATTTTTCACCTTCAGTGGTGACCTGGCTGCGAATAAGCGCTTTTCGCTCTTCGTAGTCGGCCATGACTTTGCCTTGTTCTTTTAGCGTGCTTTCATAAGCATCGGGGCTAGTAATTATAATTTCACGGTTAGCATGAAAACGGTGACCCTTTGTGAAATTATTAGATTGAATACCTAGAATATTGGCATCAACAACCTTGTTATCAAGCAACATCAGTATCCACTGAACAGGTCGTACAAATTCAATGCGGGTTGAACCCCAACGCATGCGTTTTGCTATTGGCAACTTATTTAATGAATCATTAATAGCCACAGGAAGTTCATCAGAGGCACAGGCGCCGGCTACTTCTTGGGCGTAATAAAGACGCTCGCCTTTATCATCTGTCGTGCGACCGACTTCTTCAAAGCTGATTTTGTTTGCGCGTGCAAAGCCTTCAGCGGCTTTAGTAGGATTTCCGTCAGCATCAAATGCAACGTTACTGTATGGGCCTAGTTTTTCAACTTTACTGGCTTCACCTTGTGTTTGCAGCGCTTTTAAACGTAATGCGATCCGGCGTGGTGCGGCAAACAGTTTGCTGCTTTCAAATTTTAAACCCTTGCCCTGCAAGTGCGCTTCAACGCCTGCTTGAAATGCATTGGCTAATTTTTTAAGGGCTTTTGGTGGTAGCTCTTCAGTACCGATTTCAACTAAAAAATCTTGTGTGCTCATAATATTCTCCTTACCTACCCTTACTTAGCCTTGGCTTGTTTTTTAGCTTCTTTAGCGGCTTTTTTTGCCGCCTTGTCTGCAGCGGCTTTTTCTTCAGCGTCCATATTTGCTAATACTTCATTACGAAGTGCTTCAGGAGCCAGAGGGAATCCACGTTGACGACGGCTTTGTAGGTACGCCTCAGATACTGAACGAGACAGGGTGCGAACACGCAGGATGTAACCTTGGCGTTCTGTTACAGATATAGCGTGACGAGCATCTAACATATTGAATGCGTGAGATGCTTTTAATACTTTTTCATAAGCAGGTAATGCAAGGCCAGCTTCAATTAAGCGAGCGCAATCTGCTTCGTGTTGATTAAATGCTTGAAGCAGGAAGTCCACATCAGCGTGTTCAAAGTTATATGCTGACATTTCAACTTCGTTTTGATGGAATACATCACCGTAGGTGACTTTAGAGCCGTCTGGGCCGTAGCACCAAACAAGATCAAAAATGCTGTCAACTTCTTGTAGATACATGGCAATACGTTCTAGGCCGTAAGTAATCTCACCTGTAACCGGGTAGCATTCAACACCACCTACTTGTTGGAAGTACGTAAATTGTGTGACTTCCATTCCGTTTAACCAAACTTCCCAACCTAGGCCCCACGCACCAAGAGTCGGAGATTCCCAGTTATCTTCTACAAAGCGAACGTCATGAGTCAGTGTGTCTACACCCATAACTTTTAAGCTTTCTAGGTATTTGTCTTGGATATCAAGAGGTGATGGCTTCATGACCACTTGGAACTGGTAGTAATGCTGAAGGCGGTTAGGGTTTTCACCATAACGGCCATCCGTAGGGCGTCGACATGGCTGAACATACGCAGCGTTCCAAGTTTCAGGGCCAAGAGCACGCAAAAAAGTAGATGTGTGAAAAGTACCGGCGCCAACTTCAAGATCGATTGGCTGATTGATCACACAGCCTTGCTGAGACCAGAAATTTTGTAAGGCAGCGATTAGGCCTTGGAACGTCTTAACATCGTACTGAGGTTGTGAATTATTATCTGTCACTGTGGGTAACCAGTTTATGCAATCGAAAGCTGGCGATTATACAGTAGCTGATGCGCTACTGACCAGAGCTGGTGCTGGCTTCAAGGTGTTTAATTACATGAAAAATAGGGGAATATTGTCAAACCTTAGTGCAGCTTTTAATTAGGGAAATATGAGTTGAATTTGTGCCCCCCCATTTTGGGCGTTATTAATTATAATCTCTCCTCGATTACCGTTGCGTTTATGGGCTTTAACAGCTTGTTCAATTAGGTATAAACCTAATCCACTGGCGGTACCTTGTGGGTTAAACTCTCCTTTTTGAAGTTGCTCAGGTTCAAAGCCGGGCCCATCATCTGTCACCTCAATTAACCAATGGCCGTCATCAAATTCTTCTACATTTATTGACGCTGAACTGGCACCGGCCTGCTTGGCATTGCCCAATATATTCTGCAGAGCAATTTCTAGTAATTGCTCGTCGTAAAATTGGTTGAAATCAGGGTCAAAAGTGCAGTTAACATCAAAATTTTTAAGACGTTTAAATGAATGACTAATTGGAGTAAGTGTATCCATTAACCAATGTTCGTCTTCAGTGGGGGAGAAGGATGTATTCTGAATTTTAAGAACGGAAAGTAACTCAATCAACCGTTGGTTTAAGTTGTTACTGTGCTCTGAAATGCGACCTAGAACGGCAGCTTGCTCTGGATGAGCCACCAATTGCTCCGCTAACTCTTCTTGAAGATTGAGTAGGGCCTGCATTTCATTTTTTATGTCATGCAGTTGTGCGCTTAACAGTGTGCTGGTATCAAATGCCATGCAAACCTCGGTTATATTGAGCGTTTCATACGTTCGTAGCTTTTTTGTAACATGGTCCAGCGGCTGTATCGTTCGTCATTTTCAGGCATTCTACCCACCCTAGCTAAGTGTTCGCCAACTTCAGAAACCATCTCCCGTGTTGGTTGTCTTTGATCCATGTAAGTGATTTTAGCTTGAATGGCATTCAATAATACTGCTAAACCAGCTTCTTTATAGGCAGTTGCCTTATCAAATAACTCAATGGCTTGTGAAAGTTGCCCACGTTCAAAAAACTCGATGGCTTTGTCGTTTATTTCAGTGGTGTATGCACGCACCACTTGTTCGCTAATTTCATTTTTGGTGCGCTCCAAATCTCTTTGTTCTGATCGAGAAAGGTCTTTACGAGAATTGATAATAGCCAACAAATCTTGGGCTTTAGCGTGCTGCTTAGTATCAATGTAAGCATTGGCCATTGCTAGTTGTTGGGCTGTGGTAGGTGTTTTCATGCTGGTTAACATGGATTCAGCTTTATCTGCGATGGCTTTTGCATCAGCTTCTTTACCTAGGTTAGTAAAGGTCATACTTTCAATTATGGTGGCATCAAATAGATAATCGGGGTTTTCTTTGTATAGCGTTTTAGCTTCATCAAGCGCTTTAAATGCTTCGGTACTGCTATTACGACTATCGCGGCTGTTTTTGGGTGTGATTTTGCTTTGTAAACTTTTTGCAAATAACAGGTAATTTTTCACAGTGCGATAACAGCTGTGTCTCGCCAGTTTTACTGATTGTTTAAATGCACTTTCAGCAACTTCGAAATCTTGATTAGCGTAGGCAATTCGTCCAAGTTCCATTTGTCGGAGCACTTGTTTTGGTGAAACATGGGTTGCACTTACGAGTGCATCTTGGGCTGCAATTAGGTCTTTTTCTTTGATGTGTATCTTCGAAAGCAGGTCATAACATTGCACATATTTTGGGTGTTCCGTGATGGTATGAGCGAGTATCCGTTTAGCTGCATCGTACTTTTCTAAGTGGAATAAACAGGTGGCTTTACCCAATAATGCCCAGTTAATTTCACGTTCATGCAAGATAATATCGTATAAATTCAGGGCATCTTCGAAGGCTTTCATACTAATTAGGGTACGGCCTTTCATCCGCATAACTTTTAGGGCGAGTCGTGGCTGTTTTTTTATATACTCATCACATAATTGAATGGTTTGTCGCTTAGCCTGCAGGTCAATGGATTCATTGATGGGTTTTAATATTTCTTTGATGGTTAAAATACGGGTTAAGCGTTGGCGCATCACATCTATTGTAAATGGTTTGGTCACATAATCATCGGGTTCATATTCAATGGCCCCCATGACCATATCCATGGCGTTTTCGCCGGTTAGCATAACGAATGTGGATGTGGCTTTTAAGCGTCTTGTAAAGCGGGCTTCTTCAAGTATTTGCTGCCCATCCCGTCCGCGCCCTAGGTTATAATCACTGATGACTAGGTCGTAATCATTGTTAACAATGTATTCCGTGGCCTCGTCACCATCCATGGCTACATCGACTTTATCAGCCCCTAAAATCACGAGCATTTTTTTCATGGCACTGCGTGATTCCACCAAGTCATCAACGGCGAGAATGCGCTTTCCTGCGAGCATGTTTTCCAATGTGGCCATAATAAATCCTTTTGTACTTTTTCAGCATAGCAATACTTGGGTATTTCGCGCGTTTGTAGAGAAAAATATTGAAATAGGGCAAAGTCCGCATTTATGAAATTGACGAATTTAGGTTAGAGCATAATTATGGATACTAAATCAGCGTTAGCGCTTTCTATTATAAGAGCCTTGGGTTGGATGAATCTGTCTATAGCAAGAGCATTTGGTCGTTTCATTGGTTGCTTATTAAGGGTTACAAATAGCCGTATGTATAAGATAACACTTAAGAATCTTGTGTTATGTTTCCCTGATATGACAGAAGCAGAACGTAAAGAACTTGCAGTAAATAGCTTAAAAGAAACGGGTAAAACCATTGCGGAAACGGGTATTGCTTGGGCGGGCACTGAGAGAAAGTTTCGTCGTAATGAAAGCAAGATTAAAAATATCCGTAACGTGGATTTATTTGAAAAAGCCATAAAAGACGATAAAGGCTTGTTAATGTTGACTATGCATCATGGCAATTGGGAGTGGGTGACATCTTATCTACCCTTGCACTGTGATTTATTAGCTATGTACAAGATTGCAAAAATGCCGGGTTTTGAAAAAGCCATGCTGGAATCTAGGTTAGCCAGCGGCATAAAATTAGTGGCAGCAGGAAGAGAGGGCGTTAGAAAATTTACCCAGCATTACCAAGATAAAAAGACCTGCATTATTGTGCCAGATCAAGAGCCATCAGAAAAATCGGGAGTATGGTCTGAGTTTTTTGGTATACCAGCATTAACACCTAAATTTATTCATTACTTGATCCAGAAAAACCCAGAAGGCACTGTGTTAAATGTCTACATGGAGCGGGTTGAAGGAGGCTTTGATCTGGTGTTTGAAGAAGTTGAAGCCGATATTTACAGCTCTGATTTAGAAACATCGGCTTTGGCTATGAATAAGGGTTTCGAGAAGTGTATTTCTGGAAACTTAAGTCAGTATCAGTGGGAGTACAAGCGCTTCAAGCGTAATCCAGAAGGACATTATAAAGGGATATAATTTATTCTTAATGAGTACTTTATTACTCAAGGTTAATCAAAAAAGGCGCAAATATTTAAGAATATTTGCGCCTTTTAAAATGGAAGTAATACGTAGGCAGCGTGCCTATTATGGTTGCTAATTGATATTGAATGTTGCGTTAATGGAGTCGTCTAGCCCTGTTTTAGAATTACCTAATAAACCTATAGCTCAACAATCCTAGTAAGCGTTTATCTATTATTGCCTCCAAAAAGTTGGCGTAAACAATACCAGTAATGTAAATATCTCTAAGCGCCCTAACAACATAGCAAAACTCAACACCCATTTAGCAAAGTCTGTTATCTCACCATAGTGCGCGGCCACATCCCCAAGGCCTGGGCCTAGGTTATTCATACAAGCACCGACGGCACTGAATGCGGTGACAAAATCTAAACCAGTGGCTAGTAAAAGAATTGTCATAATTAAATACAAAATCAAATAAACACTGAAGAATCCCCATACCGCTTCAACCACTCTGTCATCAATGGGCCGACCTCCTACGCGAATAGGAATGATGGCATTAGGGTGAATCAAACGTTTCAACTCTCGGCTACCTTGTTTGTATATTAGCAGCACTCGAATCACTTTTAGACCACCACCAGTACTGCCTGCACAGCCCCCCATGAAGGCTAAAAAGAATAATAAAAAGGGTAAAAATACAGGCCATAGCGAGAAGTCTGCGGTAGCAAAACCAGTTGTAGTTGCAATGCTCACCAGCTCGAATAAACCAAAACGTAAGGCTTCATCGGGTGAATAGCTTTTACTGGTGACAAGCGTTACAAACGTAACCAATCCGACTAAAACCAAAACAATCAAAAGAGTTTTCACTTCGGCATCTGCAAAGTAATGTTTGATCGAACGAAATCGCCAAGCATAAAAATGCAGTGCAAAGTTAAAGGCACTGATGATCATAAAAAAGATGGCAACCGACTCGATAGGACCGCTATCGAAATATCCAATGCTGGCGTCATGTGTGCTGAATCCTCCAATGGCCACTGTGCTAAACGCATGACAAATAGCATCAAAGGCATTCATACCTGCAATATAAAAACCGATGCCACAAGCGATGGTGAGTGCCAAGTAGATATACCAAAGGGTTTTGGCGGTTTCCGTGATGCGGGGAGTGAGTTTGTTGTCTTTCATTGGGCCAGGAGTTTCGGCGCGATATAACTGCATGCCACCGATGCCTAGCATAGGCAAAATGGCGACGGCCAATACAATGATCCCCATGCCTCCAAGCCATTGTAATAATTGGCGGTAGAATAAAATTGAATGGGGTAAGTCATCAATGCCGGTAATAACCGTAGCGCCAGTGGTGGTCCAGCCTGATAGAGATTCGAAAAAAGCATCGGTAAACGATAAACCTGGATTATCAGCCAGCATTAAAGGTAATGAACCTGAAATGGCAAGAACCAACCAGAATAGAACCGTCACCACAAAACCATCACGGGTTCGCAGCTCTTGGCGACGATGGCGAACGGGGAACCAGCATAAAGCGCCGGTGGCAAAGGTGATTCCTAGAGCGCTAATAAAGGCGCCCAGGGCTGAATCTTGGTAGATCAAACTGATTAAGATGGGTGGTATCAGCGCGATGCTGAATACCATTAATAAAATACCGAGAATTCTAAATATGATGGCTGGATGCATTAGAAGAAGCCCAACTCAACTTGGAAAAGCCGTTCAACTTCTGGAATACGCTTTTTATCAAGAACAAACAAAATGATGTGATCATCACTTTCTATAACAACGTCACCATGCGCAATGATCACTTTTTCGTTACGAACAATGGCGCCGATAGTTGTGCCTTCAGGAAGGGATATTTCATCGAGCCTACGACCCACCACTTTCGATGTGTTCTTATCACCGTGAGCAATGGCTTCTAGTGCTTCAGCGGCGCCACGACGTAAGCTATGTACATTGGCTACGTCTCCACGACGAACGTGTGTTAACAAACTGCCTATGGTTGTCAGGGAGGGGCTAATGGCAATATCAATGCCTTCACCCTGAACAAGGTCAACATATTCGGCTTTGTTAATGAGTGTCATAACCTTACGAGCACCAAGCTGTTTGGCCAGCATAGATGACATTACGTTTACTTCATCATCATTAGTTAGGGCACAAAATACGTCTGTATTTTCAATGTTAGCTTCTAGCAGTAATTCTTTATCGGTGGCGCTGCCATTCATAATGATGGTTTTACTTTTCACTTTTTCACTTAAGCGAATGCATCTGTCTTTATTATGATCAATCAGTTTTACATGATAAAAGGGTTCTAAAACCTGAGCTAATCGAGCGCCAATGTTGCCGCCGCCTGCAATGATCACTCGTTTATAAGGGGCTTCGCTACGACGTAATTCGGCCATAACCGTGCGAATGTCTTTTTTCGCAGCGATGAAAAACACTTCGTCATCTGCCTCTATAACCGTATCGGCTTGCGGCAGAATAGCGGTGCCTTTTCGATAAATAGCAGCGACTCGTGTATCAACACCACTGCGTAAATGCTCTCTTAAATATCGTAGCTCTTGACCAACAAGTGGGCCGCCATAATAAGCTTTTACGCCAACCAATTTTGCTTTGGCATTGGCGAAATCTAAAACCTGAAGCGCACCGGGGAATTCTAACAGACGCTTAATGTAGTTGGTGACCACTTGTTCAGGGCTGATAAACACATCCACAGGTACCCCTGAATTACCAAATAGTTCTTTATATTGAGTGTAATCCTGCGCACGAATACGGCTGATTTTAGTGGGGGTCTTAAATAATGAATGGGCCACTTGGCAAGCAACCATGTTTACTTCGTCTGAATTGGTTACGGCAACCAGCATGTCAGCATCATCACCACCTGCTTGGTGTAGAACATGAGGGAAAGAAGCTTTACCACGGACTGTACGTATATCTAAGCGGTTTTGAAGTTCCTTTAGTCGATCGCCGTCGGTATCCACAACAGTGATGTCATTGCCTTCAGTAGCCAAGTGCTCTGCTAGCGTGCCGCCAACTTGACCGGCACCCAATATAATTATTTTCATAGGGTTTGGTGAAACCTATCTGCGTTGCCAATGACCACCTTGTAGGGTGGAAGTGTCTATATAAAGAAGAGTTTTGATCTCTTCCTTTAATTTACTTAGTAGCCTGATACAAATCACAATATATTAGGCTTGTTCATTTAAATCTTTAGTATGTTTTTCTTTAAGCTTGCTTGGTTAGCAGGGCGTAAAAGAAGCCATCATGACTGTTCGCCATTGGAAATAACTGGGTGCCAAACCCTGTATCCACCCCTGTGGATAAATTCAACGCGGTGATGGACGCTGTATTTTCTAGGGCCAAAAACGTTTCTATATTATGGCTGTTTTCCACAGGTAAAACCGAGCAAGTGGCGTATAACAAGGTGCCACCAGGCTTAAGCATTGACCACGATTTTTGTAGTATTTCTTGCTGTAGATTAGCAAGGTTATCAATATCGGCTTTTTGGCGCAGCAATTTAATATCAGGATGGCGGCGTATGACGCCAGTAGCGCTACAAGGTACATCCAACAGTATGCGATCGAATGCGTCTCCGTCCCACCATGTTTCAGGGTTTTGAGCATCCCCTTGTTTGACCGTGGCGGATAAATTTAAGCGAGCAAGGTTCTCGTGCACACGAACCAAACGCGTCTCATCAGCGTCAATTGCGGTGACGATTGCTTGGTTATTACTGGCCTCTAAAATGTGACATGTTTTACCACCTGGGGCACTACAAGCATCTAGGATTTTTTCATGGGGCTGAGGGGCTAAAATTTGCGCTGCAAGCTGTGCGGCTTCATCTTGCACGCTGCAACTACCTTCCGCAAAATTAGGCAGTTTATATACATCGCAAGGGGCATTTAAATAGATGGAAGTGAGTGCATACTTTCCATTTGAAGCTTTTATTTCATTGTTATTTAAAGTTAGTAAGTACTCTTCTCTATCTTGTTTGTAAGTGCTAACTCTTAAACACATTGGGGCTTGTAAGTTGGCTTGCTCACAAATTTCTTGCCATTGTTCAGGGTAGCTTTTTTTGAGTAATTTGATGTACCACTTTGGGTGATCGTAGCGCGTTACATCACTGTCTTTCAGGCTGTCCATCAGTTCGGACTTTTCACGCTGAAAGCGTCGTAAAATAGCGTTTAGCACACCCTTGTATTTCTCTAGGTTCAGCTGTGTACAGGCTTCAACTGTTTCATTTATAGCGGCATGCTCAGATATATCGCTGTGGGCTAGTTGATATAGACCAACCCATAATAAGGCCTGAACTGGGCGTGCTTCTTCTGGCAAAGGTTTTTGCAGTAGAATCTTACTTAGGGCATTGATACTGAAAAAATGACGACTGCATCCAAAGCATAAGTGTTGTAAAAGCCCTCTGTCAGTGTCGACTACCTTAGGGCTTTGATAAGCTAAAACACCGGTTAGGCTTTTTTTGTTATCCACAACCTTAAGCATGGATAACGCAGCGATGCCTCGAACATTAATGTCGGTCATTTATTGCTCGCTCGCCAATACATAGTTTTCCACAAAAGGGTGTTTACCATTTAATAAGTCACTGACCATCATGGGTTTTTTACCCGGGATGGTGACCTGCTCAAGTACCACTGCGTTTTCTTTGCAAGCGATGATGATGCCAAGGTTGTTTACCGTTAAAACAGTGCCTGGAATTGAGTAATGGTTTTGGGGATACACTTGGGCTTTCAATACTCGGATGCGGCTATCGCCTAGCAAGGTGAAGCACATTGGCGCAGGATTAAAGGCTTTAATTTTCTGAACAATTAAATCAGCGGGTTGATGCCAGTTAATCATGGCTTCAGCTTTGTTTAACTTGTGTGCGTAGCAGGTTAACGAGTCATCTTGAATTTCTTTAAGCACAGGGCCGCTTTCAAATTTTGCGACGGTTTGAACAACGGCTTCGCTGCCAATTTTTGCAAGGCGATCATGCAAACTACCCCCCGTATCACCTGGCATAATTGGGGTTTCAACTTTTTGAATCATTGGCCCTGTATCTAAGCCAGCCTCCATCTGCATAACGGTTACACCAGAAACAGTGTCGCCGGCTTCAATGGCTCTTTGTATTGGGGCAGCACCGCGCCAACGAGGTAAAAGTGAGGCATGGCTGTTAATACAGCCGTGGGTTGGAATATCCAATACGCTTTGAGGCAGCAGTAGGCCGTATGCCACTACGATCATTAAGTCAGGTTTGAGTTCAGATAATTGATCTCGGTCGTCTTGTTCTTTGAAATTCAACGGCTGGAAAACTTCAATGTTGTTTTCGATTGCCAGTTGCTTAACTGGGCTGGCCATTAGCTTTTTACCTCGGCCAGCAGGGCGGTCTGGCTGGGTATAAACGCCAACAATTTCCATGTCTGCTTTTAATAATGCTTCAAGGTGAGTAGCGGCGAACCCAGGGGTTCCGGCAAATACGATTCTCAATGGAGATTCCTAATGATTCATAAGCAAAAAAGCCATCTTATTAAGATAGCTCATTGAACATTCTTGTACTGGGCGTTAGCCCTTAGCAGCGATTCTGTGCTGTTTTTCTAGCTTTTTACGAATTCGATCACGCTTTGTGTTGGATAGGTAATCTACAAATAACTTACCATCTAGATGGTCAAGCTCGTGTTGAATGCAAACGGCCAGCAAGCCAGTTGCTTCTAGGGTAAAGGGATTGCCGTCTTTATCGATAGCATCAATTTGGCAATGCTCTATGCGCTCCACATCTTCATAAAAGCCGGGTACCGAAAGACAGCCTTCTTGCATCAATTCTAATTCACCATCTAATACGGTGACTTTAGGGTTGATGAAGACCAGAGGTTCGGTTTTATCTTCGCTCACGTCAATAACAACAATTTGTTCATGCACATTCACCTGGGTAGCCGCTAAGCCAATGCCGGGTGCGTCGTACATTGTATCGAACATGTCCTCGATAATACGGCGGGTTTCGTCTGTTACCTTGGTAACTTCCGCTGCTTTTTTACGTAATCGAGAGTCAGGAAACTCTAATATTTCTAATATAGCCATAAACTTGTGACGCCTTAGTAGTCATCAGGGTACGAGCCCTGCTAAGATGATATGAGTACATTATATAGAATGATGCGGGGGTTGCTATGCAAACTCGCCGTATCCAATAAAAATAAGGGACGATTCATGTTCAGACCCCTGCTTAAACAGATAACCGCAATGACTTTCTTAGCGGTTTTTATGAGTTCTGCTTCTGCTATTGATTTAAAACCAGGCCACCCTGTTGAATACGTCGTTCAAGAAGGCGATACGCTTTGGGACTTGTCACAAAAATATTTAAGCGATGCGTGGTTATGGCCTGAAATTTGGCAAATTAATGAGCAAATCGATAACCCGCATTTGATTTATCCAGGCGATGTAATCGGCTTGGTTTATAACGGCAGTGAAGTAAAGGTTTCTGTTAAGAAACGTTCAGCGGCTGCAAAAGGGGTTATTAAATTAACACCTAGCGCACGTATCAGTTCATTGGCCAATGCTATTCCACCTATCCCAATGACTGCTATATCGAGCTTTATGACAAGCAGTCGAATAGTTAAATCTAAACAATTGAAATCAGCACCTTATGTTGTGGCTGGGGATGATAGTCGTATCCTAGCTGGAGGAGGTGGCAAAGTTTACGCTCGTGGTTTTGGAAAGGCTGAACCTGAAGTGGGTTACGGCATCTTCCGAAAAGGGCAGGTTTTTGTTGATCCTGATACCAGTGAAATTTTAGGTTTAGAAGCTCGTGAAGTGGGTGCTGGATCCGTTGCCGCTTGGGATGGCGATGTTGCAACGCTTTCCCTTTCCAATGCTCGCGAAGAAGTGATGATTGGCGATAAGCTATTAACATCTGAAGATCGCCAAGTAGTTGCTAATTTTGTACCCAGTGCTCCACCTGAAGACGCATACGGGCGAATGATTGCTGTATTAGGCGGTGTTACTCAGATTGGCCAATACCATGTAGTTGTTATTAATCAGGGTAGCCGAGATGGCGTGGTTGAAGGTAATGTATTGGCCATTTATAAAACGGGTAAAGCCATTATTGATCGTGTGACTCGTGCCAAGGTTCGATTACCTTCAGAGCGTGCGGGTCTATTAATGCTTTTCAGAGTGTTTGATAAAGTCAGCTATGGATTGGTATTAAAAGCATTGCGTCCTCTGTCAGTAGGGGATGAAGTACGTAGCCCAGAGGTTGGCCTGTAACTAGGCTACTCGATTAGCAGAAACTTCAATTTTAAAATAAGTACTCTGCCTTATGTATTCTAAAAAGCCTTTCGCTATTCTAGTGAAAGGCTTTTTTTATGTTCAGGATGAATGGTATAGCGCGGTGCCAAGGATGGCATAGAGCGCATATGTTCAGGATGAATGGTCAGGATGTCGGTTCCATACACATTCTTAGTATTTACATCCGTGTAAGCAATAGCGCGGTGCCAAGGATGGCATGGAGCGCATATGCTCTGTCTAAAAAAAGCCCCATATAAAATTATTCAATCGGTATGCAAGGATGCAGA
>ERZ1027231.54-NODE-54-length-78442-cov-238.051884_pt1 | contig 78442 bp, 68 predicted proteins | sample MGYA00520866_ERZ1027231 | MGnify/ENA primary metagenome ERZ1027231 (study PRJEB33311, sample SAMEA4378411) | marine metagenome | biome: Marine biome; feature: Fjord; material: Water | collected 2014-07-20T08:00:00Z/2014-07-... | depth 75 m ...
AGTATTTTGCTGGGTCTCCGCTATCATTCTTAGCCCCAAATGCTAGAACAGGAACGGATGTATTCTTTAAATTTTGCCAAAACTTAATACCTGTTCTTCCTTTCCATCCATGAAAAAAGCCACTCCATCTTGTAAATTCTTTGGCTATACCTAGCGGCTCGTGTTCCGGTCCTTTGTTGGATTTGATTAAGGGTTTTTTAGCCAATAGCAATAATCTTGTTGCCAGCCTTATACCGGGCAGCCTCATAAGTAGCGGATACTTTGACGTTTGCGCGCCAAGTAGGATCACACCCTTGCAGTTAGCATTGGATATTTCACCTAAAGCAATAGATGTAGCTATCGAAACCCCGCCCATTGAATGGCCAATCCAAATTGGATTGACTTTAGTTTGCTCTTTCACAAATGAAGAGACTGCAGGTAAATCAAACTGAGCATACGCTTCTACAGTATTGTTTTTATAATCAAGGTTCTCTTGGCTGTCGCCATGGCCTCGATGCTCAAGCATCCAAGGATCAAGCCCGGCCTCAAGTAGGGCTCTTGCAAGCCCCTTCCCTTTAGGTGAAAACCAAAAGCTTCGATTGGTGAAGCTTCCATGGATTAGAATGATCGGCTGCCTATGCTGGTCTGCCGCAGAGTTGTAATACCCAAGGCGGGTCACAGCAATCTGAACTGATTTATCGGGGCTGTTATTTGGCTTAACCAAATAAGTATCCTCAATAAAGGTATCAGCTATAATCTCAGCTCTAATGAGTGAGACTGGAAATAATTCACTACTACTTTTCATGTATCAACTTATCTATTGTGCTTTGTCTGCAAGGTAGAACCAAGTATCCAAGACTGAATCAGGGTTTAATGAGATTGTTTCTACGCCTTCATTTAAAATCCATTTAGCAAAGTCTGGGTGGTCGCTAGGTCCCTGTCCGCAGATTCCTATGTATTTGTTTTGTTTTTTGCAGGCTGATATTGCCATGTGTAACAATTCTTTTATTGCATCATTACGCTCGTCGAATAAGTGAGCAATGACACCAGAATCTCTATCAAGGCCAAGGGTAAGCTGAGTTAAGTCATTCGAACCAATAGAGAAACCATCAAAATGCTCTAGGAATTGATCTGCAAGGATCGCATTTGCAGGCAGCTCACACATCATTATTAAACGTAGGCCATCCTCACCTCTTTTTAAGCCATTCTCTCCTAGTAATTCTACGACCTGCTTGGCCTCCCCTACAGTTCGAACAAATGGCACCATGATTTCAATATTTTTGAACCCCATGTCGTTCCTGACTTTTTTTATTGCTCGACACTCAAGCTCAAAACAGTCCCTGAATGATTTACTTATATACCTTGCTGCTCCACGAAAACCCAGCATAGGGTTTTCTTCAGTCGGCTCATATAAGCGACCACCTATTAAGTTGGCGTACTCATTTGATTTGAAATCTGACAGCCTCACTATGACTTTTTTAGGGTGAAAAGCCGCGGCTAACGTGCTGATTCCCTCTGCAAGTTTTTCGACGTAAAAATCAACTGGCGAAGGGTATCCTGATATTCTGCGCCTTACGGTAGATTCAACTTCGGGTGGTAATTCATCAATGTTCAAAATTGCTTTGGGGTGTATACCAATCATTCGATTTATAATGAATTCAAGTCGTGCTAATCCGACACCTGCATTTGGTAATGCTTGAAAATCAAAGGCTCTATCAGGGTTTCCGATATTCATCATTATGCCTACGGGTATTTCAGGCATATTACTAATGGAGTTGGTTTTGTGTTCAAAATCTAACCCCCCATCATAGATAAAACCTGTATCGCCTTCGGCACAAGATACAGTGACAACCTGCCCTTCTTTGAGCACTTTTGTAGCATCACCACACCCTACTACAGCAGGTATCCCAAGTTCTCGAGCAATAATGGCTGCGTGACAGGTGCGTCCCCCTCTATTGGTGACAATGGCGCTGGCCTTTTTCATGATAGGTTCCCAGTCAGGATCTGTCATATCAGCAACAAGTACGTCACCCACTTCGATTTCATTAATACTTGATACTGTATTCAGGATCTTAACTGGACCTTTGCCTATTCTATGGCCAACGGAGCGACCCTCACAAACTACTTGGCCAGTCTCATTAAGGATGTACCTCTCTAAAACACTTCTTTTAGTGTTAGATCTGACAGTCTCGGGTCTTGCTTGCACAACATAAAGTTCACCTGTGATGCCGTCTTTAGCCCACTCTATGTCCATAGGTTTTTTGTAATGATCTTCAATTCTCAATGCGATGCGTGACAGCGATTCCACATCTTGATCTGAGATACTAAATTTTAAGCGTTCTTTGCGGTCAACCCGGGAAGTTACTACTGTATCTTTTGAGGAGTCATCTGAAGAAAAAGTCATTTTGATGGCTTTAGCACCAAGGTTTCTTCTTAATATAGCGGGTTTTCCGCTCCTAAGGAGATCTTTGTGGATGTAAAACTCATCGGGATTAACGGCCCCTTGGACGATGGTTTCGCCAAGTCCAAAGGTACTGGTTAGAAAAACTACCTTGTCAAAACCGGATTCAGTGTCAATTGTGAACATGACACCTGACTGGGCTAAGTCACTTCTGACCATTTCTTGAATGCCAATAGAAAGTAAAGCTGCTGAATGGCTAAAGCCTTGATGTTCACGATAACTAATTGCTCTTTCGGTATACAAGGATGCGTACACTTCCTTGACTGCAATAATAATATTGTCGTTGCCAACTATATTTAACCGGGTTTCTTGTTGGCCAGCAAAAGAAGCATCAATTAGATCTTCTGTTGTAGCAGATGAGCGAACCGCAAATGACTGTTGATTTGATGAGCCTTGTAATTTATTTAGGTTGTTTTCAATTTCAGCAACCACTGCAGTGGGGACTTCGCCATTTAAAAATAACTGCTTTATATTTTGTGAGCCAGAACTTAGGCTTGAACTATCGTCTACATTAATGCCATTTAACTCGTCTTGAATTAATTGCCCTATATTGTTTTCGGTAATAAATAATTTGAATGCTTCTACATTTACTGCAAAGCCATTCGGTACCTGAACGCCACTCTGAGAAAGATTGGATATCATTTCACCAAGGGAGGCATTCTTACCGCCGACCAAGTCTATATCAGCCATGCCTAGTTCATTAAACCAGCTTATATATTTATCCAAGGCGATCTCCAAATGACCAATTTACACATATGCGTTATATTACTCTAATTCTAGAGTGTAATCGAAAGGTTGTTAAATATTATGAAGCGCCAAGCATTTTTTATATCAGATGGGACAGGCATTACTGCTGAAACGCTTGGGCATAGTTTACTGGCTCAATTTGAAAGTATAGATTTTGAACAAATAACACTGCCATACATAGATACTATTAAAAAAGCGACCGAGGTTACAGCGCGATTAGATGCAATTGAGCTTAAAACAGGCTTAAAGCCAATTGTATTTGACACTATTGTGAATCAAGATATCCGCAATATCATATCTAAAGCAAACGCATTTAAAGTTGATATTTTTGCTACTTTTTTATCTCCGCTTGAGCAAGAGTTGAAAATGGACTCGAGTTATTCTGTAGGAAAATCCCATGCTGGTGGTGATAATGCAGGCTATAAATCACGCATTGATGCTGTAAATTTTGCGCTTGATAATGATGATGGGTCAAAGATTAAGCATTACGCCAAAGCTGATATAATACTAGTGGGCGTTTCACGTTCAGGTAAAACCCCGACATGCCTGTATCTTGCTCTTCAGTTTGGAATTAAAGCTGCAAACTACCCCCTAACAGAAGAGGACTTACAGAATTTTTGTCTGCCTAGTGCGCTAAAGCCATATAAGAATAAGTTGTTTGGATTAACTATTGATCCGGAAAGACTTGCAGCGATAAGAAATGAAAGAAAAGCGAATAGTCGATATGCGTCTATAGCGCAATGCTACTATGAGACTGAGGAGGTAGAGCACCTATATCAGCAGGAGCAAATAGCATTTTTAAGCACAACAGATTTATCAGTAGAGGAAATATCTACTAAGATCATGCTTAAGGCAGAGCTAGATAGAAGAACCTAGTTAGTAATTTGAATAATCCCTAGATCTATTAATGTAACCTCACCGTCATTGGTCTCAATGACGCCTGGTTTAGGGTTTGGTCTAATTAAAATGTACTTTGCTTGATCGCTAATGCCCAGTGTGCCGCTAAACCTACCGTATGTTGACCAGGTTTCATCAGAATACGAATTGAATGTCTCTGCACTTTTCTTTGATGATTGATAATCAACATTTAGGATACTTATAGTCGGTAGAGCTACCTTACTGCTTTCTACATAAGAGTTGATAAGTAAAGACTCTACTCCAGCTACATCAAGTTCGATCAACAGATAATCTGAGTTATTTCTTTTATTCGTTATATAAAAATTTTCTAGCTTTATTTCTTTGGAATAGATATCACTTAATAGAACTTCTTTACCTTCCCTGTATTCCTTGAGAGTTGCTCCAAAGCTATTGTCATAGTTTATTTGAGTTTTTACATCTTTGTTACTAACTCCTAATTCAGCAATTACTTGGCGTCCATTTTCATCCCAGCTAAAGAGCCTATTACCTGCTAGTTTCTTATCTAAGTCTTCAGATTTCAGGTACTCAGATTTTATTATTTCAAAATCCTTTTCAACTGGCTTTGACACTGAAGCAGTCTGACTGGAGGGTTTAGGGTCAAGGATATTTGGCTCGGTTTTGACTGTGGTTTTTGGACTTCTTTTTTGAGTGTGCAGCATCCCTCTCTCATCAACCCAAGTATAGAAATTTTCACTACCCTTTTGCTTTTCAATGCCTGTGCATGCTACTAGACATACGAGAGGTAATATATATAAACGCACTAAAATTTAGTCCTGAATGTAATACCCGCTGCTGCAACTGTTAATTTAGTTTTTACATCGATTCCCGGGTAAGGGTTGGATACAAGGCAAGTTAAGCAGTCAGTATTTAATGACTCACTCTCCCCCGCAGGGATGTCCTCCTCACTACTCATAAAAGACAATGAGACATCTACATCAGTGTCTAAATCCCACCTATAACCGAAACCAACCCCGTATAATGGAGCAAAGCCAAGAGGGGCCATTACATTTCTCTTATTATTAGGGATTGAGGACTCCCGAGGCTCATACCCAATTCTTGCTTTTAATCGACTACTCATTTGGTATTCAACTCCAAAGCCATAACTCCAGACACTTTTGTAATTTAAAAACTGTCTTAATGTTGTTGCAGTAACTTCTGTGGGAGCCAAAATTTTCGCTGCATTAAGAAAGTCTAGCTGCCTGTCGAACTCAAAGTAAAATGACTCCCATTCATCGTAATCTGTCCAGCCTGCATCGACATTAAATTGAACCTTATCAAAAAGCCTGATCTTTATGCCTGTTTGAAAGTGCTGGGGGTACGTAAATTCTGTAGAGACATAGCCGGTTTCCTTGCTGACTCCTGTGGGGAGTTGAAACATAGCACCGATAATAGCACCGAATAGTGACCCTCTAAAACCGCTGAAAAAACCTGAGAAATCTCTTGAGTAATCCATCTCAAATTCACCCGATAAGGTATCCTTGGCCTCGCTTTGATAGACTGCTCCCCAAGCAAACCAGTCAGTCGGCTCCCATAGGATGCCTAAGTTGTATGAGGTTGATAACTTATTATCCAAGGCCATACTGAGGGTTCCGATGTCTCGATAGGGGCCAACTCTTCCCCCGCATAAGGATATAAAGGGGACAAGAGGATCATCCCCGCCTCCTCCCTCTTCACACCCGAATGCATCCTGTATTAGTTCGGTAGCAGCCAAAAGTATATTTACTCCTCGTGCATCCTGTTCTATCGCGAAACCTTGATGAGATAATAAAAACCCGGCACCAACGGATAGCTCATCATTTACTTTATAGCCAAAAGAAGGCGATAGGTATGTGACTCGCTGCATTGCAAGTTGCTTAGCTTGGTAGCGTCCTGGATTTTCTAGCCCCTCCTTTACGAAGCCAGCTACCATTGGTAGATATGTTGCTGTGGCAAATGTAAATTTAGAGCCAGGTGGATTAATAGATAGCCCGATACTTGGAACAGTGGCTACAGGTAGGTGTAAAGGGAAAATACCAACTCCTGGGATAAATAAACCTGGAATTGCCTCACTCTCTTGACCGATTACAGGGTCATTTTCAAAATTAAGGAGCTCGTCATCGCCATTGTAATCTTCAGGCAGGTTGAATGTGGCAGAGGATTTAAGTACTACGTTTAGAATAGACACACCAATCTGCCTGCCCTCTAAACGAGTTAGGCCCGCAGGATTGTAATGAATGGACAGCATTCCCGGTGGATCTGCAGTTACAGCATTTCCAAGTGACAATGCCTTTGGATCTAAAAGCATAGATTGCCCTAGCTGACCAAAAGCAGAAGTGCTAACCAAGCTGAGGAATAGAGATATATATAGTTTCATGCTGAATTACTGAGCCTTAGCCTTTAAGCCATTTATATCAATTGGCATAGATAAGGAAAGCATTATATCTGGTGCGTCATCAGTCATGCCTAGGCCCATCCCTATATTAGTAATGGTCTTAGGAGATATCCGAACACCTAGGCTCATATTAAATACACCTGACATAGAAGACGCACTTTGAGCTTCATTGTAAGTGCCTGCCGAACTCCTAAAGACATAAACTGATTTATTGGTGTAACTGCCTTGCATTGAAATGCTTAGTGAAACGTCATAGGAAAGGGAGTAAGCAAACCCCCCTGAAGCTGAAAAACTAAGGCCTGGCTTTACTTCTGTTAATAGTGCACCTGATCGAGGTTGATTAACGTCAGTTTCAGGTATTGCATAGGTAATATTGCCGGAGCCAAATAACATTACAGGATCTACCACCTTGGATAGGGAGAGTCCGCCGGAAAAAGAGTAGTAACCACTACCTGTTGGTAATCTTTTTCCTGATATTGTTCTAAATGGGCTGTCACCCGTCTTGGTTTTAAATGAACCATTAAATGTTTTGCTGATCTCACCTGGCACATAAGCATAAGGTTGATACCTAGCGCTGATTGCGATATCACCTAATCCAGACCCGCTAATAGTATCGACTGAATCGTATCTAGCAGTTAGGGGGACGGAAACGCCTATTGTTAGGTTGTTTGCATAGCCATAGTCATAAGAAAAAGTGTTGCTAATCGAATGCGAAGAGGAAGGGGTTACATCAAAAGATCTGACTTGTCCGTTAGCTATATCTACGTTTAATCTTTGATCTGCAGAGTAGCTGTAGCTCATGCTATAAGATAGTGATGTTTCATCTTTCCCCATTAATGAATAATTATTTTCAGTGGCTTCAAAAACTTCTTCCAAGCTTTTCTCTTGTGTGGCGTCGTTATCTTTTTGAGAAAGAGCATCCCTTGCCGTAGAAACGTCAGATGCATGCGATCCAACTGGAAGTGTAATTATAAATATAAATATAAATATTAAACGCTGACTCATTTAAAGTTTCTCATTATTATTATTATTATTATTATTTTCTTTTAAATCTAAAGGTTTTTCTAATTGTGGTGCTCGAACTAACCGTGTCCGCACTAGATGGCTTGTAGTTAGGGTCGCCAACTTTCACAAAAACATCGTCACTAGCACTAGTAGAATCCTCTCCTAAATCCCAGTATGAATCATTTTTAGATCTAGCCAAGCTATTGCCAATTTCTCGAGACTCTTGACTGTATTGATTGGGAAATGCCCCTCTAAAATCGCTATAAGCTAACTTTGTGAATGTTCTCTCATCTATAACCCTTAAGTCCTCGTTTCTTAACTCAAGACCTCCAACCGGTTTGTGACCGTTTGGGAACACAATAAATAGCACATTACGATCCCATATCTCTAAAAAGCGTGCCATTGTAAAGCTAATATTGCCTAGTGAGGGATCTGCGACATATACATGTCCATCTTTAACTCCGCGAATTACAATAAAATGCTTAAAGCCAGCATATTCTATTGGGGCTATTGCAGGGTGATCTAAGTTTATTAAATCCTCCTCTGCAGCCCTAAAACCACCAGATGGGTGGCCTAAGGCTGTAACAAGTTTTTTCATGTCTAGTAGAGAGAACCCTCGCCGAGCTGCTATTTTTTCAGCATCACCAAACTGCAGTAAGCCTTCCATTACCTGTTTTTCTTGGAAGTTTCTTCCAAGATAGAAATCTAGGAGCGTGGTAAGGGCGGCTGATCCGCAACTATAATCATATTGCTGTCTAACAACATTATTAAATCTTAACTCAGTTAGGGGTTCTATAGATTCTTTTAGGCGTACGCGATCACCCCCAAATCCAGTCTCAAAGTGAACTATGCCTTTTGGCTGTGGGTTCACTTCTAGGAATTCGGTGATCATCGTGTAGCTAATTAATGAAGCCATTAAAAGAACGATCATGTAATCGTCATCAACCTTATATTATTATTTTTTTATTATGGTTACGCATTGTTACATTAAATGACAAAGGCTGCCACTCACTTTAAACCAGTAAATGCCCTGTTATACCTACTTTATTAAAATCACAGCGTGAAACTTAAAGTTAACTGAACGCGTGTTCTAGCAAACTGCATGGTTTTTAACCGACTCACAACAAATAAATTCACACAACCAGTAAACCCAGATAAAATACATGGATTCCTCGCGAGCCCATTCATGAAATTATCAATCAGTACCCTTCCCTATTTAAAAGATACCAGCGCACTGCTTAGTAATCTCCAGACACTAGGAGGGCTGTGTGCGCTAGAAAGTGCGACATACAGCAATAAAGAGAGTCAATGGAGCATACTAACCGCTCAACCATACAGGATCGAAGAAGGTTACCTTGATCAATCAATGCAGGCTAAAGTGGAGGAGCTTCTTAACACGCTACCCTTAACTGACCATTCAGACTTGCCTTTTTTAGGTGGGGTAATTGGGCATGCGACATACGGCTCAAATCAGACTGGGTCAGGAGTAAGTCGAGTAACATCTAGCCTCTATACATGGGCATACCTCATTAATCATGAAAGCAAAGTGGGTTACCTAGTATATTGGAGTGACATTAGCCTCACCTCTCTTCAGTGCCTAATAAGCCTTTATAGTGAGAGCACACCCCCCTACTCCTCTTTTACATTAACCGAATCATTTAAGCCTCTATGGAGCAGAGAAACGTACAAAAGCAAAATAGACAAGATTCATCAGTACATTATCAGCGGAGATGTATATCAGATAAATCTTACTCAAAAATTTACGGCACCGTACTCAGGATCAAGCCTAAATGCTTATGGCAAGCTAAAGGCGCAAAGTCACTCCCCATTTTTAACGTACTTTGATCTAGCCAATACATCCATTGCAAGCGCCTCTCCAGAGTTGTTTGTTAAAGTTGCTGGAAATAAAGTTTTTACGAAACCAATAAAGGGCACCGCAAGTCGCTCTAATAACAACAATATAGACCAAGACAACATTGAATGGCTTAAGAAGAGTCAAAAAGATCGTGCCGAGAACCTAATGATCACTGACTTACTAAGAAACGACCTAGGCATTAACTGCATAAACATCAAAGTACCTAAGTTGTTTGATATTGAATCCTTTGAAACTGTGCACCATATGGTGTCTACTATCACAGCAGATAAAGATAATGAAACCAGCCCTTTTAAGATTTTTAGTGATGCATTTCCTGGTGGGTCAATCACAGGGGCGCCTAAAAAACGCGCCATGGAAATAATTGACGAATTAGAAATCGATTCTAGAGGCTATTATTGCGGCAGTACTTTTTATTACTCAGCAAATCGTAATTTCTCATCAAACATATTAATAAGAAGTTTTATTTTTAACGAAGAAGAGGTTGAGTGCTGGGCTGGCGGAGGGATTACGATCGACTCTACGTGGGAGTCTGAATATCAAGAAAGCCTGGATAAAATATCCAGGCTTATGCAAGCCTTAGAAAACTAGCTCAAAGAAAGTGATCTATTACTTGCCTTCAAAAATTCTTTTTTCAAGTCATCATATTCATGCACAGCAGGGAATTGCGGAAATTCGGCAATCACGTTATCAGGTGATTTAAATAAAATCCCAGACTCTGCTTGCTTTAGCATTGTGGTGTCATTATATGAGTCACCAGCAGCAATGCATCGATAATTAAGTAACTGAAATGCTCGAATAGACTGTCGTTTTGGGTCAACCTGGCGAAGTTTATAGTCGGTTATACGGCCCTCTTCGTCAGTCTCTAATTTATGGCAAAACAAGGTAGGGAAGCCAAGCTGGCGCATTAGCGGTTGAGCAAACTCGTAAAAAGTATCTGACAATATGACAACCTGAAAGCGCTCTCGCAACCAATCGATAAACTCCACAGCCCCATCCAGTGGAGACAAGGTAGCAATCACCTCCTGTATATCCTGGATTTTATAACCGTGCTCATCTAGAATTCTTAAGCGCTGCTTCATTAATACATCGTAATCAGGTATATCTCGTGTTGTAGCTTTTAATTCTTCAATGCCCGTTTTATTGGCAAATTCAATCCAAATCTCTGGGATTAAAACCCCTTCAAGGTCTAAGCAAGCTAATTCCACTGTGAACTCCAATTTGTAATACCATATTTAATCGGCGCTACTCTATCGATTATTGCAAATTGATTCAATAACTAAAAATCGCATATGATTTGAAGTTATCAGGATATCTTCAACAAATATTTTCGGTAAGCACACATCTCTGATATTGTTCGCAGCAAAATTATTTGAGGCACTTCGAAATGGCATACACCAACCTAGAGATTCAAAAGCTGGACGAGGAGCTAAGCACCTTTCAGCCAAAGCAGATCATCAAAAGCGCTTTAGAGAAGTTTGATAATATTGCTATTTCTTTTAGTGGTGCAGAAGACGTCGTTCTTATTGATCTCGCGATGAAATTCAATAAAAAAGTACGTGTTTTTAGCCTAGATACAGGTCGACTGCACCCTGAGACCTATCAATTCATAGAAGCTGTCAGAAAACACTACGGAATTGCCATTGAAATGGCATGCCCTCTAGCAGACGAGCTTGAGCCTTTCGTAAATGAAAAGGGACTGTTCAGCTTCTATGAGGACGGCCATAACGAATGCTGCGGAGTTCGCAAGATCAACCCACTTAAAAGAAAGTTAACAGAATTTGATGCGTGGATCACGGGCCAAAGGAAAGACCAGAGCCCTGGCACACGCAATGCAATCCCCGTGTTTCAAAAAGACAGCTTCAAAGGGTTAAACGAAGAGCTTTATAAGTTCAATCCCCTAGCAAATTGGAGCTCTGAAGATGTCTGGAATTATATAAAAATGTTTGATGTGCCCTACAACCCACTTCATGCCAAAGGATTTACCAGTATTGGTTGTGAGCCCTGCACGAGACAGGTTTTACCTAATCAGCACGAAAGAGAAGGTCGCTGGTGGTGGGAAAATGAAGGCGGTAAGGAGTGTGGCCTACACGCCACAAACCTTATTACTAAAAGCTAGTGATAGCCTACCTATTTGGGAGTTGTATACTTCCAAAAAGCTCTTCTAGCTCTGACTTGCTATGACATTGCGCGGCCTTATCTATGGCCGCCCTGTCAAGGTGTGGTGCAAACCTTGCTATAAAATCATACATAAAGCCACGTAGAAAAGTCCCCTTCCTAAATCCTATTTTTGTAATACTATCCTTGAATAAATGACTCGCATCAATCGCCACTAGATCACTATCTTTATCCGGATCGATTGACATCGAAGCAACAATTCCTACACCGAGACCCAGCCTTACATATGTTTTAATTACATCTGCATCAGCTGCAGTAAATACGACCCGAGGTGTAAGCCCTTTATCCTTAAATGCTTCATCAAGCCTTGAGCGCCCTGTAAACCCGAACACATAAGTAACCAGTGGAAATGTAGCAACCTCTTCTAAGGTTGGCTGCGCTCGCTGAGCTAGTGGGTGAGTTTTAGGCACCAAAATACTTCTATTCCAGCGATAACAAGGCATCATAATTAAGTCGTTATAATGGTCCATTGCTTCGGTCGCAATTGCAAAGTCGACAGTGCCGTCAGCAGCCATTTCGGCAATTTGAGTAGGCGTGCCTTGATGCATGTGTAGAGCAACGTCTGGAAATTGACCAATAAAGTCTTGAATGATACCTGGCAATGCATACCTTGCCTGCGTGTGCGTTGTAGCCAGCGACAAGCTGCCTTTATTTTCATTGCTGAATTCCTGGGCTACCTGTTTGATACTTTCTACTTTGCGCAGGATTTCTCCTGATACTTTTAGGATCGCCTCTCCTGCTGGGGTAACACGAGTTAAGTGCTTCCCGCTTCGCGCGAATATCTCTACGCCCAGCTCATCCTCTAGCAATCGAATTTGTTTGCTAATTCCGGGTTGAGATGTGTACAGCACTTGTGCTGTAGCAGAAACATTTAGGTCGTGATGCGCCACTTCCCATATGTAACGCAATTGCTGTAGCTTCATAAGCCCTCCAGGCCTAGCTCAACCCTTATGTCAAAAAGGTTATAAAAATAGAATTAAATATTCTTTTCCAGAATAGTTGTAAACCGATAGATTTACCAGCTCAACATCCCTTATTCATATGTTATAAGCATAGACTATATTCATGGATTTTCTTTTATATGCCATTTCCGGTGCATTTGTTGGCTTAATTGTCGGCCTAACTGGTATTGGTGGCGGCTCTTTAATGACTCCGCTTTTGTTATTGTTCGGCATCCCTCCCCATATAGCGGTGGGCACAGACCTTTTATATGCAGCCATAACCAAGGCGAGCGGTGTCGTCTCGCACCATAAAAATAAAACTATAAAGTGGTCTATCACCTTAACAATGGCAGCAGGCAGTATTCCTGCTGCCATTGTCACAGGCATAATCTTGAATCACTTCTTTTTAGACTACCAAGAATACACAGGGGTTATTACTACTAGCCTAGGTGTAATGCTTGTCCTGACAGCCACTCTTCTTATATTTAGAAAAAAAATACAGGTATTTGCAAACAGACAGGCCGACTTAACAGGCAAGGGCTGGCTTCAGCGAAATAAAACAACACTAACCTTTTTGATGGGGATTCTGCTGGGCGCGCTTGTGACGCTATCCTCAGTCGGTGCTGGGGCAATAGGAACTGCTATCTTACTGGTGCTATACCCTAAGCTTAAATCCATGAATATTGTAGGGACAGATATTGCCCATGCAGTGCCTCTGACACTGATCGGGGGGCTGGTTCACCTTGGCTTAGGTAACGTTGATTACAGCCTACTAGCCGCTCTACTTGTAGGTTCAATTCCCGCTATCCACCTAGGCACGAAGCTAGGAACAAAAATACCAGAAACAATTCTTAGGCAAGCACTGGCTCTGATTCTTTTATTACTTGGCACCAAGTATATTTTCTTTTAACGACCAAGATCGTTTAGACTAACCATTGGAATCATGTACACAGGGATAGATGATAGTTGCAGCACCTTTGTAACGACAGACCCCATCAACCCTCCCCTGTAAGCATGCTGACCATGACTGCCCAATATAACCAAGTCGCTCTCTCTTATACTGGCCTGCTTGATAATAACCTCTGCAGGCGAACCCACTTCAACAAGTACTTCCTTAAGATTAATTGTATTTAAATAATCAGAGTAATCTGAGTTAAGGGTATCAACGACTTGAAGCCTTATTCTGTCTACAACCTGTGGCATCCCTTTATTTCTTAGGTGGTGCAGGTCATCTTCTGGCAAGTAGGTGTTTATTATTGATTCGGCAAAGACCCCCATTGGCTCTATCACATGGAGGACGTCGACTGATGCCCCGGTGCTCTGGGCAATCATCGCAACTTGCTTCATGATATATGGCCCGTATAACCCAAGGTCTGTTGCGTACAGAATTCGCTTAATCATCACTACTTAAGTCTACAAAGATGATCTTTAAGCATAGCAGTTGATTTTTATGTCTATACTAAAAAATATACATTCCCAAGGAGGTAGTTATGAGTGACAAAATGCTGAGCCTTTCAGAGGCCTGTGAGCTATTAGATGCTTCAGAGACAACAGTTAAAAGGTGGGCCCGGGAGCATCTGATCAAGAGCGTAAAAAATGGAGATCAAGTAGAGTTTCCAGAACCTGACCTGATAAAATACAAAGAAATGAACGACAGATTAAGAAAATAAGCGGAAACGGCCTGATTTCTCAGGCCTTTTCAATATTTTTTAGCTAAATACCCCCAACAACCTCTTTTAAACCCCCCTTTAAGTGCTCTATGATACAAGCTTTATAGAAAAAGCTATCTCGGAACCAATTGTAATGTCAGATAAGCGCGTTGAAGATTTAAATATCGAAAGTACTCAGACTCTTGTTACCCCTGAGCAATTAAAAAAAGAACTTCCTATCAGTGAAAAAGCGGTAACCACCGTTGAAGCTGGCCGTGAAGCTATTAGAAATATTCTTGATCGCAAGGATCATAGATTGTTCGTAGTAATTGGCCCTTGCTCTATTCATGATGTGAAAGCTGCTAAAGAGTACGCTGAAAGACTTTCTGCCCTAGCAGAAGAAGTAAGCGATACCATCTTACTCGTTATGCGTGTTTATTTTGAAAAACCACGCACGACCGTTGGATGGAAAGGTCTTATAAATGACCCGTATTTGAATGACACCTTCAAAATTGAAGATGGATTGAAGATTTCTCGTAAATTACTAATAGACCTTTCTGAAATGGGCCTTCCACTTTCAACAGAAGCCCTGGATCCAATTTCCCCTCAGTACTTGCAGGACCTAATAAGCTGGTCTGCTATTGGTGCCCGAACAACTGAAAGCCAAACACACAGAGAAATGGCAAGCGGACTTTCATCTTCAGTAGGCTTTAAGAATGGAACGGATGGTAGCCTGACAGTTGCCATCAATGCATTACAGTCTGTTGCAAGTCCTCACCGCTTTTTAGGAATTAATGGTAACGGACAGGTATCCGTTGTTAAAACCAAAGGAAATTCATATGGCCACGTTGTTCTTCGTGGCGGTGGCGGTAAGCCAAATTATGACTCTGTAAGCATCGCCTTGTGCGAGCAAGAGATTGAGAAGTCAGGTATCCCTAATAACATCATGGTTGACTGTAGCCATGCAAACTCCAACAAGGATCCTGCCCTACAGCCTCTTGTAATGGATAATGTGAGCAATCAAATCCTAGAAGGTAATAAATCAATCATTGGCTTAATGGTTGAGTCACACCTAAAGTTTGGCGCACAAAGCATACCTGACAACCTTGACGACCTAGAATACGGCCAATCAGTTACAGATGGCTGCATCTCTTGGGAGCAAACTGAGGACGCTATCCGTAATATGAGAGATAAATTAAAGGATATTCTTCCTAAGCGTTAAATAAATAAGGGTTGCTGAGGCAACCCTTTTTTATTTTGTGATAGAATCCCGCCTTTAGAAAAACTGAGTATTTAGAATGTCCCAGGCTAAAGTTGGCATTATTATGGGCTCCACTTCGGATTGGAGCACCATGCAAAAAGCAGAAGAGGTACTTATTAAACTAGGCGTCTCGTACGAAGTTAAAGTTGTTTCTGCTCATAGAACACCTGATTTACTATTCAACTACGCTGAAACAGCTGAAGATCGCGGACTGCAGGTCATAATCGGCGGCGCTGGTGGTGCAGCCCACCTACCAGGAATGGTGGCATCAAAAACACATCTCCCTGTATTTGGTGTGCCTGTAAAAAGCAAAGCACTAAACGGAATAGATTCACTTCTGTCCATTGCTCAAATGCCTGCAGGAATTGCAGTAGGCACATTAGCGATAGGTGAAGCTGGAGCAGCAAACGCTGGCTTACTAGCTGCTCAAGTTGTTGCTCTTCATGATCCTGAAGTAAGGGCTAAATTAATTGAGTTCAGAGCTAAGCAAACTGAAAAAGTATTATCAATTCCCGACCCTAGAGAAGCATAAATGACTAGAAAATGTGTTGGAGTAATCGGCTCAGGGCAGCTAGGGCGCATGATGGCACTAGCTGGCACCCCTTTAGATGTTGATTTTGTATTCTATGATGAAGCGACTGAGTCACCGAGTGCACGATTAGGGCAGACCATTCAACCTAGCACACCAGGAAGTCTGGATGAATTCCTGTCTTTAGTCGACGTTGTCACCTATGAAAGTGAAAATACAGATGCTGATCTTGTTGCAAAGATCAACACCATAAAGCCAGTATATCCCGGCGAAACATCTCTTAGAAAAAGCCAGCACCGCTTAGTGGAGAAAACAGCTTTTAGAAAGCTGGGGATTCAAACTGCTGATTTTTTAAAGGTCTCCACCAGAGAAGAGCTAGAGCTAGCCTGCAAAGAGCTTGGCCTCCCTATCGTCTTAAAAACAACCACAATGGGTTATGACGGTAAGGGACAGGCTGTTGTCAAAACCACCTCTGATATCCAGCCTGCATGGGACTCTCTTAAAGGGAATGAGTTAATTGCCGAAGCCTTTGTTACATTTAGCCGAGAGCTGAGTGTTATTGCCGTAAGAGACACCAAGGGCAATACCAAGGTTTATCCTCTTGCAGAAAACGATCATAGTGAAGGTATTCTTAGGGTTTCTCGAGCACCTGTGACGGGACTAAGCGCAGAGAAGCAGCTAGAAGCAGAAACATTTATCACGACACTGCTCAATGAGCTCGACCACGTGGGCGTATTAACGCTTGAACTGTTTGATACCGACAAAGGCTTAATAGCTAATGAAATGGCCCCTAGGGTTCACAATTCTGGCCACTGGACTATTGAAGGAACCCCTTCTAGTCAATTCGAGAATCACGTAAGGGCTATATGCGGAATGCCTCTGGGTGACACACAGCCTCGCCAGAAATGTGCCGCCATGATTAATATCATTGGCAAGCATGGAGACAGAGCCTCTGTATTGAACATGAAAAATGCTTTCCTGCACACCTATAGCAAGACAGAGCGATTAAATAGAAAGATTGGGCATATAAACCTAATTGCTGATTCAGACAAAGAGATAGACTCGTCCATCAAAGCGCTTTCAGCTTTCATTGGTGAGTGTGGCTGATTCAAAATATTTATGGCACGTATAAAAAAAGGCCGCGAGGCCTTTTTTTATACGTGTCATCTTAAAGATCACATATAAGCGTTATCGCCTTGCGTATGATCCGTAACATCCTTAACGCCAGCAAGCTGTGGTAGTTTACTTAAAAGTGTCTTTTCAATGCCTTCTTTTAAAGTAACATCGACTGCACTACAACCCTGACAACCGCCACCAAACTCCAGTATGGCAACAGAGTCATCTGTAAGCTCCACAAGCTTAACCTCGCCCCCGTGAGAAGCCAGTCCAGGGTTTACTTCGTTATATAGGATATAGGTAATCTGGTCCTCTAAAGGACTGTCATCCCCAACTTTGGGCATTTTTGCATTTGGAGCTTTAATGGTCAGCTGCCCACCCATCTTATCTTTTGCGAAGTCAATTTTAGCATCTTCCATATACAAGACACTCTGCTTATCTAAGTAGACCCGCAAATCGTCAAGATCCATGATTTCATCATTTTCATTGATTTCATCTGGTCGACAATACGCTAGGCACGTCTCTGCGTAAGGTGTGCCAGGCTGAGTAATGAATACACGTACAGACATGCCGGCTGTGTTCTGCTTAGCCAATAGCCCTACTAAATAATCTTTTGCACTATCTGTTATATTAAGCATTACGCAATTCCAAAATATTTAGCGCGATTTTACTGCTTTTCCTACGAAAAACCAATCCCTACTTTATTAGTCGGGTATTACTTGCTCAATCTCTTATTGTAAATACCGATAAGGGATATAAGAAATTAATCATTTTACCAATAAGCAACTTTTGCTATTGTGCGCGCACTATAATAGCTGCACGCCTAATAACGGCATTGATGAGAAATACTATGTACATATACGACAGCTACGATCAAAGCATCGTTGATGAGCGAGTCGCTCAATTCAAAGACCAAACAGACCGCTATTTCAGCGGTGAGCTAACAGAAGAACAATTTTTACCTTTGCGCCTACAAAATGGTCTATATGTACAGCGCTATGCTCCTATGCTTAGGGTAGCTGTTCCGTACGGCTTACTTTCTAGCACGCAGGTTCGAAAGCTTGCACATATAGCTCGCACATATGACAAAGGTTATGCTCACGTCACCACACGCACAAACTTCCAATTTAACTGGCCTGAACTTAAAGATGTCCCAGAAATCCTCAAGGAACTTGCTAGCGTTCAAATGCATGCCATTCAAACAAGCGGAAATTGCATTCGTAATACCACCACTGATCAGTTTGCGGGCGTTACATCTGGGGAGTTAATAGATCCTCGCCCTTATTGTGAAATCATTCGCCAATGGTCAACCGTTCACCCTGAATTTGCATTCCTTCCTCGCAAATTCAAAATAGCTGTAAACAGCCATACAACAGACGATCGCGCAGCGACTCTACTACATGATGTGGCATTAAAGATCGTCAAAAATGAAGCCGGAGAAACTGGATACGAAGTATATGTTGGCGGTGGATTGGGTCGTACTCCTATTATTGCCTCTCTTGTGGAAGACTTTTTACCTGAAAAACACTTACTAACCTATCTAGATGCTGTTTTACGTGTATACAATTTAAATGGTCGTAGAGACAATAAATATAAAGCTAGAATTAAAATTCTTGTTAAAGCCCTAGGCGTAGAAGCCTTCAGAGAATTAGTTAGAACTGAATGGTCAAACCTTAAAGATGGACCAGGCACAATCACCCAGGAAGAGCTTGATCGCGTTAAAGGCCACTTTACCGAACCTGCCTACGAAAAATTAGAGAGCAGTAAAGACCTTGAGCTGCAATTATCTGAAAACAAAGCATTTTCAAATTGGTACAACAGAAATGTTTCAGAGCACAAAATTGCTGGATACGCCATTGCAACACTGACTCTTAAAAAGCTAGGTACACCTCCTGGCGACATAACTGACAACCAGCTTGATGCAACAGCTGATTTGGCTGACAAATATAGCTTTGGTGAAATACGTAGCACACACGAACAGAATTTAGTTTTAGCTGACGTTAAGCAAGACGACTTATTTGAGCTTTGGAAAGAAGCAAAAGCCCTAGGCTTTTCAACACCAAACCTGGGCTTACTTACTGATATGATCTGTTGCCCTGGTGGTGATTTTTGCGCTCTTGCTAACGCCAAATCAATTCCAGTAGCCGAAGCACTTCAAGCAAAATTTGACAACCTTGATTACCTGCATGACTTAGGTGAGATAGATTTAAATATATCTGGCTGCATGAATGCATGCGGGCACCACCACATAGGTCACATCGGAATACTGGGTGTTGATAAAAAAGGCGAAGAATTCTATCAAGTATCTTTAGGGGGTGACGCAGGCCCTAAAGCAAGCTTAGGTAAAATTCTAGGCCCTTCATTCGCCCGTGATCAAATGCCTAACGTCATTGAAAATATTTTAAATACCTATGTAGATCAACGTATAGATGGTGAAAGATTCCTTGATACGTATCGTCGCGCTGGCCATGCAATCTTTAAGGAGCGTGCATATGCAAAATCTAATTAATCAAGAAGTCGAGCTAACTAATTCTTGGGCACTCATCCAAGATGATAGCGCTGACTTTTCTCAGCAAAACATTATGATTCCAGCTATGTACTGGCTAGAAAACCAAGAGCTATTCAGTGATCGCACTGATGTGTCAATTTGGTTTTCAGGTGATGCTGACCTATCTTTATTCAAAGGCAAACTAACAAATATACCTGTTATTGGCATTAACTTCCCCGCCTTTGCTGACGGACGAGGCTACAGCCTAGCTCGATTAATTTCTGAGCGTGAAGATTATAAAGGTGAGTTACGGGCAATCGGAGATGTTTTAATTGATCAATTGTATTTCATGAAGCGCTGCGGTTTCACCACCTACCTTCTCAAAGAAGGCTTAAGCCCTAAAAAAGCCATTAATTACTTTGAAACATTTAATGCACCCTACCAGTTAGCTGCAGATATAAAAGAACCATTATTTAGACGCAAGTCGTAATAATTTGGTTAATTCAAAAGGACGGTTAGCCGTCCTTTTAAATTTATGACTTTACTATTCCTCAGGTTTGCCTCAATCTTATTTCAAAGGAGCACTCCATGGAACACAGTCTTTTCTTTTCTTTTTTTGTTATATTTACTGGTGCTGCTATTTTAGCCACCATTTCTCTTTACACGCACCAACCTATTATTGTCGCCTACGTAGCTCTCGGCTTTATTGCGGGCCCCTCAGGCATGGCCTGGGTAACAGACCCAGACCTACTATCCGAAATCGCACACATTGGAATTGTTTTCTTACTGTTTTTACTTGGCTTAGACATGCAGCCAAGCAGCCTCTTGCACGTACTAAAAAAAGCAAGCTGGGTAGCAATATTAAGCTCTATTGTATTTTTTGTATTTGGTTTTTCAGCTGGGTGGCTATTCGGCTTCACCCAAACAGAGTGCTTAGTTATTGGTGCCAGCTTTATGTTTTCAAGTACGATTATTGGAATTAAGCTTTTACCAACCACTGTCCTCCATCATAAACATATGGGGGAGCTTATGATTGGCCTACTTTTATTGCAGGATATGATTGCGATAATCGTGCTTCTTGTTCTAGGTAGCGCCGGCACTGAAGCTTCAAGTGACTACAGCTTTCTACTTACAATCCTAGCTTTACCCGTATTATCAGCCGGGGCTTATTACTGCGTAAAGTGGGTGATTCTACCCTTGCTAATGAAATTCGACATATTCCATGAATACATATTTTTAATGGCCATAGGGTGGTGTCTAGGGTTGGCAGAGCTGGCTGATTTTATGGGGCTGTCAAAAGAGATGGGGGCCTTTATTGCGGGTATAACTCTAGCAACCCATCCAGTGGCGCAGTTCATGACAGAAAAACTAAAGCCCATCAGGGATTTTTTTCTTGTCTTATTTTTCTTTACGCTCGGGGCTGGATTCAAGTTAGAGGTATTGGCAGAGATTTGGGTGTACGCACTCATACTTGGTGTATCTGTCGTTATCATTAAGCCTGTAACATTTAAATTTTTATTGAGGCGACAATCTGAAAAGTCTTCACTGTCTTGGGATATTGGCTTTAGACTGGGTCAAATCAGCGAGTTTTCATTACTAATCAGCTACCTTGCTGTGGGTTCTCACCTGATCGGCCCGCAAGCTGCCCATACCATTCAAGCAACTGCGGTCCTAACATTTATTTTATCGACTTATATTGTAATCTTTAAATACCCAAGTCCGATCGCCCCATCACAGAAGCTAAGAAGGGATTAGCTTCTGTGCTTTAGGATGTAGCGACCCTGCGCACTTCCAGAAAGAATATTTTGAATGGCTTCATTCAAGCCCTCTAGATTAACTTCTGTTGTATTGCTTTCCATATCATCAAGCGACCAATCGTTTGCAATCTTATTCCAAAGCTCCTCTTTTTTATTTAGTGGCAACTCTACAGAGTCAACACCAGCAAGTGTGACCCCTCTCAATATGAAAGGGAGGACGGTGGTTGATAGTTCAACAGAGTCAACCAAGCCACAGCAAGCAATGGCACCTTGGTAATCAATTTGCTTTAGCATGTTTTCCAGAATCCTCCCTCCAGCCACATCTATACCAGCTGAATACAAAGGCTTTAGCATTGGCCTTTTATTCACCTCAATAAACTCATCAATCATCACAACTTGGGAGGCACCAAGAGCCTTTAGATAATCTTCAGCGCTGGACTTACTTGTTAGCGCATGAACATTAAATCCAAGTTTAGCAAGGAGCTTTATGGCCACACTACCAACACCACCTGTTGCGCCAGATACAATCACAGTACCTTGATCACACGTAATGCCAGCGGATATTAGTTTTTCTATGCACAATGCAGAAGTAAAGCCTGCTGTACCCCACGACATCGCTTGCTTGCTTGTTATCGATTCCGGCTTAAGCACAATCCAGTCCGATGGTACTCGGATAAACTCACCAAAAGCACCCGCTGTATTCATTCCAAGGTCGTACCCAATCACAAGAACCTCTTGCCCAACTTTAAAGCTGCTATCTGTTGAGTGCTCAACTATACCTGCTGCATCAATCCCCGGGGTATGAGGAAAAGAACGCGTAACACCCTTGTTACCAGCGGCTGATAAGGCATCCTTATAATTAACAGATGAATATGTAACCCTAATCAAAACCTCTCCACTGGGTAGGTCTTCTGTGTCCAAGCTTTTAACCGAGCCTTTAAAGTTAGATTCGCCGCTCTCTTCTACAACAAACGCTGAATATTTCATCGTTCCGCCTTAATCAATAAAACCATTTTTGAAATGATATTTTTTCAAGAGCCATTTCCATGCCTTTAGAAACTGACTGCTGAGCAGCCAGTCCTAATTTTTGTGGTAATGTTTTTTTCTTTTGTTGTGATATCAAGTAAACATCTGCTTCTAATGTTTTTGCTTGTAAGTACTCATCACTTGTTTTTAGCTCATCAACTAGGTTAAGTTCAATCGCTTTATTGCCATACCAAACATCACCGTTAGCTACTTCTTCAACATTAACTACAGGCCTATTGGTTTCAACAAAGTGTTTAAACATTCCGTGAACCTCTGTCAAATCTTCACGAAACTTCTCCCTAGCTTTATCTGTATTTTCACCAAACATTGTTAACGTTCTTTTGTATTCTCCAGCTGTATGAACTTCAAAGTCGATATCGTTTTTCTTTAGGACTTTATTGAAATTAGGCAATTGTGCAATAACACCAATTGACCCAAGAATTGCAAAAGGAGCCGCTACAATTTTATCCGCAACAGCCGCCATCATATAACCACCGCTTGCAGCGACCCTGTCAACACAAACAGTTAGAGGGATTCCACTGCGAGTTATGCGCTCTAATTGCGAGGATGCAAATCCATACTCGTGTACCATGCCTCCACCACTTTCGAGTTTAACAACAACCTCCTGAGGCTTGGAGCTCATGCTCAGTATCGCAGTAATCTCATCCTTCATTTGCTTTGCCTGAGAAGCTTTTATGTCGCCGTTAAAGTCTAATACATAAACTTTTGGTAAGGATTCGTCATTTTTATCTTTCTTTTTTGATGCTTTTTTAAGAGCCTTAATTTCTTTCTTACTTAAGATCTCAGATTCGAAATGATTCTTTAATTCACCTAAAGATTTATTTAAATGCTTTATCTTTGGCTTGCCTTCCTCTGACTTGCCCCCTCCATTAGCCGCCAAGCCAATGATAATTGCTATGGTTATTATAATAGTGACTGCTTTTGCTAAAAACATTCCGTATTCAGATAAAAATTCCACGTAGAATCCTCTATTTAAGTTTGAATCAGTTTAACAAGGTAATCCTTAGACTATAAGTAATAAATAGGTTGAATTATTGCCTTAGATTAATTCAAACAACCGTATGATTAAGTGTTGACACAACATACTTGCTTGCTTAGTCTGCATATATCCGATTATTAGTCGGAATGACTGGCTTGATGGTTTTTTGTACAAATTTACCAAGCCCTAACGCAGTAAAATATAATAAGGATCACAAGAATGACTTCAGTTGCAGATATTATTGAACAAATGAAAGGCAAATTTAACGCAGATGCTGCTGCAGGAATGGAAAATGTTTTCCAATTCAGCATTGAAGATGGCGATGATTACTATGTTGCAATCAATAACGGTGAATTTGAAATCGGTAACGGCACTCATGACGACCCGTCTGTGACGCTAATCCTAACTACAGAAACTCTAGTTGGAATTATGACTGGCGAAACTGATGGCATGCAAGCATTCATGGCTGGCCAATTACGTGCTGAAGGCGACATGATGCTAGCAACTAAACTTGGTGAGCTTTTCCCAGTTTAAGATTAGTTTGTTATGACATAGAAAAAGGGGCCTTAGGCCCCTTTTTTTATGTCTAGAAGTAATTGAACCCCTATCAGTGAACTACCAGTTATCCGATGCCTGCTTGGCGTGATCATTTACAGCCTCAGCTAGTAAACCCTTTTGAAATAGCCTTACCTGATAAATCGCGCCATCCGCCATCGGCATAAAGGCTGCTGATCCATAAGATGCCTTTAATAAAGGCAGCCAACTAGTGCGTGCTATAACTTGCCATAGATCAAATGGCGTTGCTTGGGATAGATCATGTACAGAGCGCTGATCATGCTTTTCTTGCTCTAGTGATAGATAGCGACCTGAGATTCTATCTAGCTTATACGAGGGCTGCCCAATCTCGCCTAAACCGCTTACCTTTACAAGGCGCACATCCAGCTGCCACTGATCGCCTAAAACCTGCAGCCGCTTAACCTTTCCATTCGCGTCTACAAGCTCTAAATTGAATTCCTGCTCAGAAGTACGATCAAAAGTTAATGTCGCAATAACCTTACCTTCATCTGACTTATAGAACGTTAGGAGCTCGTAACCAAGTGCTGCTCCAATTACTGTTATTAAAACAAGCGCTAAGCCACCCGTTCCCTTTAGCCATTTTAAAAACCAACCAGCAGAAATAAGTGTTTTTAATGCTCCAATTAAGGTAAAAAGAGCAACAAGTATAAATACGATTGAAAGGATTAGGATCGACATAAATTAAATCTTAAATCCAAGTTGGCCCATACTTTTTATAGCCAACTCCATAATATCGCCGCCAGCCCCATCTGAATGGGACAAGGTCTCTGCGTAATACTCAATACTGGTAAGTGCATCGGCAAGAACCTCTAATCTTGCTTCATCAGGACCTGCATCAGAGTTCAATACCTTCTTGTCAAAATATTCTGCTGCTGAGCTAACCACCTTAGATGCCTTTAAGTGACCCAGGAAAATCCAGGCCCCTCTCACACCATCTAAAGTAGGTCTGATATTAGCGAGGTGTAGCTTATCGCCTGTTTCTAAGAATGATCCCATAGCACGCTTAGTTAGGCTTAAGCCCGATTGAATTTCATCATATAAAACAATTTTAGCTTCGATAAAGTGACCGGCACCCACAACACCCTCCTCACCTGAAACCTCCCCCCTTACAAATTGATCGCAAGCCAACTCTACTTGCAATAAGGCATCAGCAAGCTCAGCCAGAGCTACAACTTTAACTTCACCATTATCACTCTGAAGATCACTAATTTTAGTACGTTGTGTTTCTACTTTTGCCGCTAACGGCATTTGGTGTATTACTTTTAATACGCCCGCCAAAGAGGTTAATCTTTGATCTACTTCAGCAAAACCCTCTTCTGTAAGGGCGTCTTTTGCAGCTGAATCAAGAGATGATTTAACTGACTTTATTTCTTCTTTAAATGCTACAGATAAACTTTCGTAGGCATCGATATCAGGCCCAGCCAATAAACGGCGCTCTAACTTTAAGCTCGCTTCAGAGATACTGGTTTTTAGTTGATAGCAATTTTTTACTTCTGATATTAAGCCGTCCTCAATGCCAGACAGCGAAATAAGATGCAAAAGCTCTTTTTGTGCTTCATTGGCAGGCTGCGATGTGAAAACCTGAAAACCATCTTTAATCATCATCCTCATTACTTGGTCTATGCGAGCAAATAACATTCTTCGGCTTACCGTTAGCTCATATTCTTCATTTATAATTGCATCTAACGCCGCTTTAGCTGTCCACCAAAAAGACCAAGCCAGCGTCCCTCTGAATCCTTTCTCTAATAAAACTAACGATCGATCAATAAGTTTAAAACCAACTGAAGGGTCATCGCTCTTAAGTATTCGAAGTAGACCCGCTTGATACATTAATCTTAACCGACCTAGATGCGGCTTTATGTTAATTGTCGACTTCTCAACACTGGGTAATTTAGGTCGTAGATTTACAGAAAAAAATTGGGATTCTGGCAGGGACTTATGACCACCTGCTTTTCTAATTTTATTTATGACTGGAACTAAGAGGACAGGATGATCCTGTTCTCTTTCAAGAAGGATACTAATGTACTGAGAAAGACCAATGATAGCCTGACCTAGCGCATCTATTTTAAGCTCGATTTTTAAAGCGCCATCACCTATAAGAGAGAGCATTTCTGTGCTTAGAGACTCAGGGCCATGTAGCTCAAGTAGTTTGAAGGTGCCGCGAGCAAGGTTTAACTCATCAGCAAACAGCTTTAGCTTTCCCTGCTCCTGATCTTCAGCGTAGGCAGCAAAATACCCCTCTGCTTTTTGCAGAGTAGATTCCAGCTCTTTTCTAACTAAACTGATCGAGACACTGATATTTGAGGATTGATTCATACGAACCTAACTGTTCACTTCTATGTTTTTATTAATTAGCCTTCCAGGCTCAGCCATCATAGCGCCAAAACCTCTTGATTTCATTGACTAAATTCACGATTAACTGGTCGTTTTTGTCCATATTACTGACTCAGCACGTCCTGCAAGCATTTCAATGAACTCCGAATGCTGACCCTGCTCATCTAAAGAGACCCCCCAAGCTGGTAATGACGCTGCTAAAAGGCTGTCAATTTTAATGTCATTTGCTAACGCCAGTTCACTTTCTTCATTTGTATCTGCATCCAGTGACATAGAAGTTTGCCCACCTGTCATTAGCAGGTAAACATCCGCTAATATCTCAGAATCTAACAGCGCCCCATGAAGCTCTCTGTGGCTATTGTCTATACCATAGCGACGGCACAAGGCATCTAGGGAGTTTCTTTGGCCTGGATGCATACTTCTTGCGAGAACCAGTGTATCCAGAACCGTGCATATGTCCTTTGTTTTAGGGTACCCATTAAGCCCCCCAAATTCTCTGTCCATAAAGCCTACATCGAATGGGGCGTTATGAATGACAAGCTGCGAACCTTTTATAAAATCAATAAAGTCATTGGCAATATGAGAAAACAAAGGCTTATCTTCAAGAAACTCGTCTGTAATACCATGAACTTCCATGGCCTCAGGGTCTACCAATCTTTGTGGATTCACATATTGATGGTAATGATTGCCGGTAAGCTTTCTATCAATAAGTTCTACACAACCTATCTCTATTATCTTATGACCTTCACCAATACCGGTTGTTTCTGTATCTAATACAACTTGACGCATATTATTGCTGAGCCCTAATTACACCTTGATTCGCAAGGTCGTCTGCTTTTTCATTTCCGGGGTGGCCGCTATGGCCTTTCACCCATTTCCAATCTATTTCATGCAGGACCTTCACTTTATCAAGTCTCTGCCATAGATCTTTATTCTTTACCGGTTGCTTTGCTGCTGTCAGCCAATTACGCCTCTTCCAGCCGCCCATCCACTCAAGGACGCCTTTTCTAACATATTCTGAATCAGTGGTGAGAACGATCTTGCAAGGCCTAGTTAGAGCCTCGAGAGCTTTAATTGCAGCCAGCAATTCCATCCGGTTATTTGTTGTCCCTGATTCGCCACCATACATCTCTTTCTTAAAGCTTCCGTAATTCAGTAGCGCTCCCCAACCACCAGGGCCAGGATTACCCTTGCAGGCGCCATCCGTATAAATTTTAACGATCTGTGACACGCATACCTCTGGCACTAGGGGTGGCAACAGGAAGCCGCCTTCCGGTCAAAGCCCTCCATTGTGGCCGAATAGGTGTTCTACCTGCAACTAATTTACGAGCAATCATGATATAAACACCCCCTCCCGGCAGCCCCCAATTACTCGCCAATCGATCAAAGCCAGCACTTAAACTGGGGCCGTGCTGTGCAATAACAGGTGGTAAAAATTGAGTCTGCTCGACCTGCTCAACTCTAAATCCCAGCAGATTTAGCCAATCTGTGACTCGGCGTTTTGATATGTATTTACGGCCCGCTGGGCTGTTCGATTTGGGGAGGAAGCGGCTTAATCCCCAGAAACTCCATGGATTAAAGCCAACTATGACAAGGTAACCATTAGGGACGACAACTCTAGCAGCCTCCCGAAGTGCTTGATGCGGGTTATCACACTGATCTAAGACGTGGTGAGCTACAACACAATCCATTGAGTTATCTCGAAACGGCAGCTGCATAAAGTCAATCAAGGCCCCGCTACTGCCATCTTGAGTTACAAAAAATTCATGCCTTAAGGTCGTACTTTCAATAATCTTCTTATCCCAAGCACTATATTGAAGTAAATAATGTCCATGCATGTCGGGTAACGAAAGCTTTATTCGGTACCTCTCAGCCTCCATCAAACTTCTACCTGCCCTCGTTTCTATCCACTTATTCATATTATTGAGACCCAGCACACCTTATATCACACCATTTAACAGCTGTTACTTGACCATCAGTTAAGGTATTCATAGAATCGCTCGCCTATTTTTGATGTATCGGTACCTAGTTTGTTTATACGACTAATGTTTTTCGCGTTACCACTATTATTAAGCGCATGTAACAACATAAAACCACAAACCGAGAATGGTGCAAGCTCGACCACCCCTATTTTACTGAAAAACCCAGTAGAAAACATAATTCAGGCATCAAATGCCAGTAAGCAAGGTAGTAATGACGAGATTATCGATACAACTCCTGCGTTAGATGATGAAGACCTTTGGCAGAGAGTTCGCGACCAGTATCAGCTTAACCTGGATATCGATAACCCAAGAATCACTTCGCAACTTAAATGGTTTGCTAGGCACCAGAAATATATAGACCGCGTTTCACACAGAGCTTCTCGCTATTTGTTTTTTATTATGGAGCAAATTGAAGTCCGCGACCTACCCGGAGAGTTGGCGTTATTGCCCATTGTAGAAAGCGCATTTGATCCTTTTGCCTACAGTCACGGACGAGCTTCAGGAGTATGGCAGTTCATACCGAGTACTGGACGAGCATATAACCTTCAGCAAGATTGGTGGTATGACGGTAGAAGAGACATTAGGCGCTCAACTATCGCGGCACTGAAGTTTCTAAAGGGACTATCAAGAGAGTTCAAAGGAGACTGGATGCTTGCTTTGGCAGCTTATAATTCGGGAGCAGGCACTGTTCGAAAAGCCATTAGAAAGAACAAGCGCAAAGGTTTGCCTACTGATTTTTGGTCTCTATCTCTACCTAAAGAAACAAAGGCATACGCTCCTAAACTGATTGCATTGGCCAAGTTACTAAGGGACTCAAAACAGCACAACGTTTTATTTAATCCAATTAAGAACGAACCCTACTTTGCTGTTATTAATACAGGAGGGCAAATGGATTTAAGCCAGGCCGCAGAAATGGCTGAAGTTGATCTAGAAGAAATATACAGGCTAAATCCACAATACAACCAATGGGCTACCAGCCCAAATGGCCCCCATGAAATTCTTGTTCCCGTTGAAAGCAAAGCATTAATTAAAGACAAGCTCGCCAAATTGCCTCTAAATCAAAGGATCAAATGGCACCGCTACAAAATCAAGCGTGGCGACTCACTAATATCTATTGCAAAAAAATATCACACAACGCCAGAAGCCCTCAAACAAGTGAACCCTATTCGTAAAAATCTTTTACGTGCAGGCAAAATGCTATTGATCCCGACGGCTTTTAAAAACCCAAAGGCCTACATATACAGTGCGGCTAATCGTTTAAATAAAAAGCAATCCAGGACTCGCGGTGCGAAAGGCTCACAAAAACTTAATTATACAGTTCGAAGTGGTGATTCTTTCTGGAGTCTATCTAAAAAGCATAAGGTATCCGTCTCAAAGATCGCCAGCTGGAATGGTATGGCACCAAAGGACCCACTAAAGCCAGGTCAAAAATTAATCATCTGGTCGAACACTCAGCAACAAAAGCAAAACAGAGAAATTATACGCAAAATTCGTTATCGCGTAAGAAACGGTGACAGCCTTCATAAAATTGCTGATAAATTCAATGTGAAAGTTAAGGATATTAAAAGATGGAATCAACTAACAAAGAAGAAATACCTGCAGCCTGGTGATGAACTAATACTTTATGTAGATGTCACACAAGCTAGCTAGCCGTTAACTTTTGGTATAAAGTTTAACGAAGATCCCTATCAAATAATAAGAAGCATAAATGCAGGGTTATTTTTCAAAACGTTTACTTTTAATGATTCCGACTTTTATCGGAATTACACTTTTAGTATTTACGCTTACTCGACTTGTCCCAGGTGGCCCCATTGAAAGAATGCTGGCCGAAGCACAGCTATCCTCTGGTGAAACAAGCTCCTCAGCAGAAGGTTTTGGCTCTCAAAGTCTAAGCGAAGACCAGCTAAATCAATTAAAAGCATACTATGGTTTCGATAAGCCCATTATTGTTAGTTATTTTGACTGGCTATGGAAGGTATTGCAGCTAGATCTAGGGGAGTCCACTCGTTACGGTGAAAGCGTCTGGGATAGCATTACCGATAGATTACCTGTCTCTGTATTTTATGGTCTAACAACCATGATACTCACCTACTTAATATGCATCCCCCTTGGCATATTAAAAGCACTCAAGCATGGCGCTCCTTTAGATCACTTAACATCAGCCATTATTTTTATAAGCTATGCAATTCCAGGTTATGTCATCGGTATAGCTTGTATTTCATACTTTGCAGCCAATCTTGAGTGGTTTCCTTTAGGAGGTTTCATAAGTGATGATTTTGAAGACCTTACTCTTTGGGAGAAAATCAAAGACTTAATTAACCATGCATTCTTGCCGTTAATTGCTTACATGGCAGGCTCGCTTGCTGTTATGACGTTTATGATGAAAAACGCACTTATGGAAAACCTTAGCGCTGACTATGTTAGAACAGCAACTGCAAAGGGTTTAAGCTTTACCCAGGCCATCAAAAGGCACGCATTAAGGAATAGCCTAATCCCTCTTGCCACTCACTTCGGTCAAAATATCAGTGTCATATTGAGCGGTTCATTTTTAATAGAAAAAATATTTAATATAGATGGGATTGGACTCTTAGGCTACGAAGCCCTAGTAGAAAGAGATTACCCAGTTGTCATGGGGATTTTAGTTATCTCTGCTGTTTTATATCTAATTGGAAATATACTGAGCGATATTTGCGTTGCTTGGGCCGACCCTAGAATTCGTTTTGGTGAGAAAAAATAATGCTATCACCGCAAGCAAAAAAAAGATGGTCGAAATTCAAAGCATTAAAGCGCGGCTATTATTCATTTATTTTAATTTGCGCACTTATTATCTTAAGCTTGTTTGCAGAACTAATTGCAAGCAACAGACCTATCGCAATTCAGTATAATGACACCATTTACTTTCCTACCTATGGCGACATCATACCTGGCACAACGTTTGGCCTAGACTATCAATGGGAAACAAACTACAAAGAACTTAAGGCTCATTTTGACAGTAATGATTCAGGAAACTGGATCATAATGCCCGTCATTCCATACAACCCACTGGAAAGCCATTTTATTGAAGGTGAATATCCACCTTACGCCCCATCTTTAGATCAACAGCACTATCTAGGTACCGATATGGCAGGTAGAGATATTGCCTCTAGACTGATTTATGGCTTTCGAATTGCTATTTTATTTTCATTATTTTTATTACTTATTACCTATGTCATTGGAGTAACCGTCGGAGCCCTTATGGGTTACCTAGGTGGGACTTTCGACATATTACTTCAGCGTGTCATAGAGGTTCTTTCCAATATACCAATCCTTTACGTCATCATGATTGTAGCGTCTATTGTCACACCTGATTTCTGGACACTTGTTTTATTACTTTCGGCATTTAGCTGGATGGGGCTAACCTGGTATATGCGCACAGAAACTTACAGGGAAAATAGTCGTGAATATGTCATGGCGGCGAGATCAATTGGTGCCTCACATACGCGAATAATGTTCAAGCACATACTACCCAACTCAGTTTCCATTCTTGTGACATTTTTCCCGTTTTCAGTTGTTAGTGGCATTACATCCCTTACAAGCCTGGACTACCTCGGGTTTGGACTCCCTGCCCCAACACCAAGCTGGGGCGAGCTACTGCAACAAGGCACAGCCAATTTAGAATACCAATGGATTGCAATCTCAGCGGTAGCTGCTTTAAGCATTGTACTCACACTTGTTACATTTATAGGTGAGGCTATACGCGAGGCATTCGATCCAAAAAAATATTCCTATTACGAGTAAAAATAATGAAAATAAGAAATTACGTAATCAGCCTCATATGTGCGATGACGGCTATTACAAGCCACTCTGCCTTCGCAAGTACCTTACCTAGCGACCTCAACTGGATCAGCAACGACAATGCCAATTCTTGGGCTTCTGATAAAGCAAAACAAGGCGGAACATTTACTGATTTTTTATTGGCATTCCCACCAACACTTCGTACAGTGGGACCAGATTCTAATAGTTCATTTCGCTCATATATAAATCAAAACCAAATGGGGCTAACCAGCTTTCACCCTAATACTATGGAAGTTATCCCTCAGATTGCTACGAGCTGGGCTTATGGTAAAGATGGGAAAACCGTTTTTTACAACCTAGACCCAAATGCTAAGTGGAGCAGCGGTGAGAAAGTTACGGCGGATGATTTTTTATTCACATTAGAGTTCATGAGATCTAAGAACATCAATGCCCCTTGGTATACTAATCACTACACCAAAGAAATCACTGATATCACGAAGTATAATAGCCATACAATTTCAATTACTGGAAGAGTGGCAAAACCCAAAGAAGAGCTCCATTACTATTACGGTATCACCCCTACGCCAAAGCACTTCTATAAAAAAATTGAGAGTGACTGGGTCAAAAAGTATAACTGGAAAATAATACCGAATACTGGTCCCTATCAGATCAGCAAGATTAAGAAGGGTAAACAAATTGTTTTTACAAAGAAGAAGGACTGGTGGGCGGCTGATAGAAAGCTAAACAAGAACAGATACAACGTCGACAAAGTCATACTTAAAGTAATAAGAGATACAAATATAGCCTACAAGCACTTCGAAAAAGGGGAGCTTGATAGCTACACACTTGTACTCCCTGAGTTCTGGCACAACAAAGCAAAAGGAAAACTCTACGATAATGGCTATCTTGAGAAGTTTAAGTTTTACAATGATGCGCCACGCTCTAGCTCAGGATTATTTCTAAATATAGAAAACCCTCTATTAAGTGATATCAATGTGCGTATTGCACTTGCTCACTCTCTAAATTTTGACAAGGTCATTAAAACAATTTTACGTGGAGACTATGAAAGGCTAGACGCATTTCATTCTGGGTACGGGGAGTTTAGCAATAAAAAAATACAAGCTAGGGAGTTTAATCTGGCAAGAGCAAACCAGTTATTAGACAGCTCCGGGTGGTCCAGTCGCAGTGGAGACGGAATTAGAACGCAGAATGGGAAACGACTATCTATAAACCTTGTATACGGTAGAAAAGAACACAGTGATCGCTTCTCAATACTAAAGCAAGACGCTTTAAAGGCGGGTATAGAGCTTAACTTAAAGCTTCAAGATTCTTCATCACATTACAAAACGATCATGCAGAAGCAACATCAAATTGCATCTCTTGGCTGGAGTACAGGTTTTCGCCCTGCTTTTTGGCAACATTTTCATAGTGAAAATGCAAACAAACCACAAACAAACAATATTACCAATCTAAGCATTCCAAGCGTAGACAGTAATATTGAGAAATACAGATCAGAAACCGATAACACACAGCGAGTAATGCTAGCTAACACTCTGGCACAACAGATACACGACTCTGCAGTGTTCATCCCTACTTTTAACGTACCTTATACTCGGGGTGCGCATTGGAGGTGGCTGAAGTTTCCTGAGTCACCCGCTACAAAAACATCTGGCACACTCTACTCTGCTTTTGGTGATGGTGGGCTTTTCTGGGTAGATAGCGCTACAAAAATTGAAACCAAGGCCGCAAGAAAAAACAAAACAAAATATCCGTCATCGAATAAAACGTTCGAACAACATCGGGTTAACAAACGTGACTGATACTATACTTTCAGTAAAAGATTTATGCGTATCATTTGATACAGAGATAGGCCTGTTAAATGTACTTGATCACGTCTCTTTTAAACTAAGAAAAGGTAAAACACTAGGCTTGGTCGGAGAATCAGGTTGCGGTAAAAGTGTTACGTCTATGTCTATCATGAGGCTCTTGCCGCAACCTGCCGGTATAATTACAAAAGGGGAAATTAAGTATAATGATATGGATATCATTAAGCTTGACGGGCCTCTGCTAAGAGAGATTAGGGGCAACAGAATAGCCATGATTTTTCAAGAACCAATGACCGCACTTAACCCAGTGCAAACCATTGGCAAGCAAATATTAGAAGTCTATAAATTACACCGTCAAGAATTAAACAAGAAGCAATCTCTTGATGCTTGCATCGAACTTTTAGAGCGCGTGGGTATACCAGAACCAAGTATTCGCCTGTCCGAATATCCTCATCAATTATCAGGAGGTATGAGGCAGCGTATTGTCATCGCGATGGCGCTTGCATGCAAACCCGACATCTTGATAGCTGATGAGCCGACAACCGCACTGGATGTAACCATTCAGGCCCAGATCTTAGATTTAATGAAAAGCCTACAAGAAGAAATGGGCATGGGCATTTTATTCATCACTCACGATCTAGGTGTCATCGCTGAGCTTTGTGATGATATTGTTGTTATGTATGCGGGCCGAGTTGTAGAAAAAACCTCTGTAGTAGAGCTATTTTCAAATCCCAAGCACCCTTATTCGAAAGGCCTATTAAACTCAATCCCTCGAATTAATAGTGTAAAAACCAAGCGCCTGCCTACAATAGACGGCCAAGTACCCTCCCTAGCTGAAATGCCAAAAGGATGCCGCTTTCAGAATAGATGTCCCCATGCAGAACCCTCATGTGAAGATCAAAGCCATCAACTGTCTCAAGTATCAAACGGGCATCATGTAAATTGCCATAAATGGGATGTTATTAATCATGCCTGAAGAAACCATCTTAGACGTTCAAAATTTAGTCAAATATTTCCCAGTTAAAAAGCAGACCTTCTTTGGTGAAAAACTCACTCTAAAAGCTGTAGACGATGTCTCCATTACATTAAAAAAAGGTGAGACCCTGGGTATTGTTGGAGAGTCTGGTTGCGGTAAAAGCACACTAGCCAAAACAATCGCACGATTAATAAGCTCCACTAGTGGCAATATCTTTTATAAAAACTCAGATATAACCCATGCAAGTTTTAAACAACTGCAGCCTATACGTCCTAACATTCAATATGTATTTCAAGACCCCTATGATTCTTTAAACCCAAGACACACTATTCAGAATATTTTGGAAGAACCTTTCTTAATACATACACATTTAAATTCTGTAGTTAGGCAGCAAAAGGTAGAAAGCTTATTAAATAAAGTTGGCCTACCCGTAGACTGCCTATCAAAATATCCTTATGAATTTAGTGGTGGCCAAAGGCAACGGATTGGAATAGCAAGAGCCATCGCATTAGATCCTGATATTCTAATTTGCGATGAACCTGTATCGGCACTCGATGTATCTGTCCAATCACAAATCATTAACCTACTAATGGATCTGCAAGAAGAGCTTGAGCTTGGCATTATCTTCATCGCTCATGACTTGGCAGTCGTGAAGCACATATCTGACAGAATTGCGGTTATGTACCTAGGTGAAATTGTAGAGTCTGCGAACACTGACGACCTATTTAAAGCCCCTCAGCACCCATACACGCAATTATTAATGAATGCGATCCCAAATCCAGACCCAACAAAAAGGAACTCAAAAAAACCCATCAAAGGAGAGTTACCCTCCCCCATCAACCCTCCTTCTGGATGCAGATTTCGATCAAGATGTAATTATAAAACTGAACAATGCAAATCAAATAACCCAGGTTTAATCTTTAGAACAGAAAAATCCAGCCATGAATCTGCATGTCACAATACAGAAACAACAATTAAAGAATGGAAGTCACCATGGGAATTTTGAGTGGAAAAACGGCCGTAATTTTTGGCGTCGCCAGTAAAAGATCAATTGCTTACGGCATTGCTAAATCATTCCATGAGCAAGGCGCTACCCTTGCATTCACCTACCAAGGTGAAAAACTCAAATCAAGAGTAGAGGAGGCAGCGAAAGAATTTGGTAGCAATATTGTTATACCCTGTGATGTCGCATCAGACGCAGACATAGACAATGTTTTTAGTGAGCTTTCAAAGAAATGGAACGAGCTAGATATAATTGTGCACTCGGTAGGTTTTGCTCCCTCAGAAGAGCTAAATGGAAGCATGATTGATTGCACATCTCGAGAAGGCTTTAAAATCGCTCACGATATAAGTAGCTACAGTTTCATTCAAATAGCCAAGGCATCTCAGAAACTATTAAGCGAACAAGCATCCTTAATTACACTCTCATATCACGGCTCGCAGCAAACCTTGCCAAACTATAATGTAATGGGAATGGCTAAGGCCAGCCTTGAAGCCGGCGTAAGATACCTTGCTAGCAATCTTGGCGAAAAAGGCATTAGAGTTAACGCAATAAGTGCGGGGCCAATTAAAACACTTGCCGCATCTGGGGTTAAAAGCCTCAGAAGCATGCTTAAGCAGCATCAGAACCGATCCCCACTCCAGCGTAACGTGACCATTGAGGAAGTTGGCAATACAGCATCATTTCTTGGCTCAAGCCTGTCTAGCGGCATTACAGGAGAGATAATATATGTCGATGCAGGGTTTAGGAACTGCGCTATTTCTGAGCGAGAAATTTAAGAATACAGCAGGCACAAAAAAAGGGCCCTAAGGCCCTTTTTTTGTATCTAATTATAAAGCTATTAGTTTCTTTCTATTTCAGCCTTATCAGTAGCAAGTTGCTGATAAGCTCGGTATTCATTGTAAGCCTTTGAGCGACTAACCTTTTGATCGGCACTCTTATCTGTTACTGCAATCTCAGAGCGAGTTACCTTATCCAAACGAACCAATACCTGGTCACCACCGGCAACACTTACAAGCTCATAAGAAGCCTCTTGCCCCTCAGGCAGTGCAAATACAGCCTTGATAATAGAAGCCTCTACCCCTTGGGTTGCCCTTCTTTTATCAAAGACACTGCTCCAGCCACTAACCAGGGAGCCTTCACGTGCCTGCTTTAGTGATTCCTGGGCTTTCAATGCTAACTCATCACGAGCCTTAGAATTTTCCAGTACTGCCACTATTTGCGACTTAACCGAATCAAAAGACTTAACTTTGGATTCGTTAAAGCTATTCAAATGAATGACAATTGCATGTCCATCTGCGACTTCAATCACTTCACTATTAGAATCTTCATTGAGAACAGCATCAGAAAATGCTGACTCTACAACCGAAGAATAACTGGCTAAACCTGATTTAGATAAGCGGGTAAACTCTTTTGACGTTTTAACCGTTAAGTCTTGCGCCTTACCTGCCTCAGCAATCCCATTAGACGAGAATGCTTCGTCTTTAAGGGTTTCTAGAGCCTCTACATAAGCAGCTTCAGAAGCTTCTTCTTTTAAGTCTGACTCAATCGAATCCTTCAAGCTAGCTAGCGATCCAATTTCTGGCTGACGCTCTTCAAGTAGCTTAATAAGATGAAGGCCGTCACGTGTCTGAACAACCGATGACAGACCACCAACAGACAATTCAGAAAGTGCCTGAGAAAATTCATCCTCAAAAACCTCTAGAGCCGAAAAGCCTAGATCACCACCTGAGAATTTAGAGCTATCATCTTCAGAAAACTCTTTAGCAAGAACTGCAAAATCTTCACCCTTAGAGATTCGATTAGAAATATCAGCTAAAGATGCGCGAGATTCCTCATTCGCTTCTAATAATAAAATATGAGCTGCACGATATTCTTTTTTAGATGCGGCTTCCATTAGCAATTCATCATAGCGAGCTGCAATTTGATCCTCATCAACAAACGATCCGACACTCAACTCACTGCGCTTTAGTTCTAGATAATCAACAACAACTGATTCTTCAGTCATAAAACGTGATGAATTTTCCTGGTAATAAGCGTCTAACTCTTCAGTTGAGACCTCTACACCCTCTTTAACACTGTTAAACGAGTAAGTAATAGTTGAGTAATCGCGAGATTGAGCGTCTAGCTCAGCGACACTTGTCTCTTCTTTAACGGTAGAAAAAGCACTTGCTTGAAACCCATTCTGAGCTTGCTGTATTAATAAGTTAGTACGAAGCAATTCACGGTAGCTTGTTCGAGTAAATCCAGCACTTCTCAATGCAAGATCAAACTGATTGCGATCAAATGCACCATTAACTTGAAATTCAGGAGATAGAAGGATTATCTTATCTATTTCTTGATCTGAAAAATGAATCCCACCAGATTTTGCTGCTTGCTTTAAAACAGACTCATTAATTAAGCCGTCCAACGCAATCAATCTAAGGCGGCTGTCTTCCATATTAAAGTTTTCACCGAACTGGGACTGCATACGCCTTTTTTGCATTTGCACCATCTGGCCGACTTTCAACTCACTAATTTCTTCACCATTGACTTCAGCTGGCGCATCCTGCCCTCCACCCAAAGCAACAATGCTGTCAATACCAAATAAAGCAAAGGTAAGAATAATCAAACCAACAATAATTTTAGCAACCAGTCCTTTAGAACCGTCGCGCATAGCTTGGAGCATAACCTTACAACCTTTTTTAGAATTCTTAGGTTAAATAAACGAAAAAAAAGCGCATCAATCGGGATGCGCTTTTCATGTATTCTATCGATCTTAAAAATGCATTAATTTTTTAATTAATTAACAGCGTCTTTAAGAGCTTTACCTGGTTTAAATCCAGGAACTTTAGCGGCTGCAATTTCGATTGGCTGACCCGTTTGAGGGTTACGACCAGTTCGAGCTGCACGCTCTTTAACAGCAAATGTACCAAAGCCTACCAGTACAACTTGATCGCCATCTTTTAATGCTGTTGTAATTGCGTCTACAGTTGCATCTAAAGCACGACCGGCTGCTGCCTTTGGAATATCTGCAGTAGCTGCTATCGCATCAATCAACTCAGATTTATTCACAATTATCCCCTTACCTATCTTGGTTTTTATATATGTAAATCGGTATAGCTAAGCGCCGTAGCAATGACCATCACAAGAGGCAGCAAGTTACCCAGTGTGGTGGCCCATGTCAAGATGCTTTATAGCTTTTTACTTAATGTGTACTCATTTGACCCAATTGCTTTTGCTGGGTCGCAGCTTCTTTTTCAAGAACAGATGCTACATTTTTTTCTAAATCACCAGTCAAAGCAATGTCGATTACTTCATCGACCCACTTAACAGGTATTATTTCTAGTTGAGCTTTAATATTATCAGGTATTTCCCTAAGATCCCTTTCATTTTCTGAAGGAATCAGTACGGTTTTAATCCCACCGCGATGAGCTGCTAATAATTTCTCTTTTAAGCCGCCAATAGGCAGAACTTTACCCCTAAGGGTAACTTCACCCGTCATGGCAACATCAGAACGAATCTCTGTATTAGTAATAACAGACATTAAAGCTGTCACCATCCCAACTCCCGCACTTGGACCATCCTTTGGTGTTGCCCCTTCAGGGACATGTATATGCAGGTCATGAGTCTCGAAAAAGTTAGAAGGCAAGCCAAGGCCTTCTGAGCGCCCCTTAACAACAGTGAGAGCAGCTTGAATAGATTCCTGCATCACATCACCTAACGATCCCGTTTTAACTATGCGACCTTTACCGGGTGTTATGACAGATTCAATGGTTAAAATTTCACCACCCACAGAAGTCCATGCCAACCCAGTAACTTGGCCCACGTAATTTTCTGTGTCAGCCAACCCATACTGGAACTTTTGAACCCCAAGATAATCTTCTAGCTTAGAAGTAGAGATATTTGACTCCACTACATCAGATTTATTCATGACATTTTCTTTAACTATCTTTCGACACAGCTTAGCCATTTCACGTTCAAGACCGCGAACACCTGCTTCTTTTGTGTAGTGCCTAATCACAGATCTCATTGTATCTTCAGGTACAGTTAACTCTTTTTCTTTGACGCCGTTTTGCTCAATCTGTTTTGGCAGCAAATAGCGCTCTGCGATATTCACTTTTTCGTCTTCGGTATAACCTGGTATACGAATTATCTCCATTCGATCAAGGAGTGGACCAGGAATATTCATGCTATTTGCAGTACAGACAAACATAACCTCCGACAAGTCAAAATCCACTTCTAGATAATGATCAGCAAATGCAGCATTTTGCTCTGGGTCAAGAACCTCTAACAAAGCCGACGCCGGATCTCCACGATGATCCATGCCCATTTTATCTATCTCATCCAATAAAAATAATGGATTCTTAACACCCACCTTAGATATCTTTTGAATTAACTTGCCCGGCATAGAACCAATATAGGTACGTCGATGACCTCGAATTTCAGCCTCATCCCGAACCCCGCCAAGTGCCATTCTAATGTACTTACGATTAGTAGCCTTAGCAATTGACTTACCTAGAGATGTCTTGCCGACACCAGGAGGCCCAACTAAACATAAAATATTGGCGGTGGATTTTTTAACTCGTTTTTGAACCGCTAAATATTCAAGTATCCTATCTTTTACTTCATCCAGACCATAGTGATCCTTGTCTAAGATTTCTTTCGCAAGCTCTATATTAGCCCTTACCTTGCTCTTAGATTTCCATGGGATATTAAGCATCCAGTCAAGGTAACCACGAACCACAGATGCCTCAGCAGACATGGGTGACATCATTTTAAGCTTGGTTAATTCTGATTCTGCTTTTTCTTTGGCATCCTTTGGCATGCCAGCTTCGTTTATTTTATTCTGAAGCTCTTCATGCTCATTAGGAACATCATCCATATCACCAAGCTCTGTTTGAATGGCTTTCATTTGCTCATTCAAATAATACTCACGCTGGCTCTTTTCCATTTGTTTTTTTACGCGCCCACGAATACGCTTTTCAACATCTAGCAGGTCTAACTCGGACTCTATTTGAGCCATGATGTGCTCAAGACGCTCGCGCTCACTGACCATTTCAAGAACAGACTGCTTCTCTTCAAGCTTGAGTGATAAATGCGCTGAAATAGTATCAGCCAAGCGACCAGGTTCTTCGATATTCTCAATTGACGTTAAAACTTCACTAGGAATTTTTTTACTCATTTGAACGAATTGATCAAAAAGTTCGGTAACAGCCTTCACAAGAACTTCTTCTTCTTTTTCTCCAACCGATTCTATTTCAAGAGGAAAAGCCTCACCTAAATAGAACTCATCGTCCTTCTCAAAACTTGTGACCTCAGCTCGATACAAGCCTTCGACTAACACCTTTACGGTTCCGTCAGGCAGCTTTAGAAGTTGCAGGACAGTTGCAACAGTACCCACCTTATAGACATCGACCTCACTAGGCTCATCAGTAGCGGCACTTTTCTGCGCGACCAGTAGTATTTTCTTATCACCCTCCATGGCAGATTCTAATGCTTGAATGGACTTGTCACGCCCAACAAACAAGGGGATAACCATGTGCGGATAAACCACAACATCGCGAAGAGGTAATAACGGGAATTTTTCTTTAGTCATAATATATGGTGCTCAAACACGCACTTAGAGATATAACAAAGATGGGGATTAGCGGTAATAATTACAAGCCTTAAATAAAAAAAAGGAGCTAAAAAGCTCCTTTTTTTATTTATGCGTCGTCTGGTGCGACTTTTTGACTCTCATTTGATTCATAAATGAGCAATGGCTCAGAATCATCATTTATAACTGACTCATCAATAACCACTTTGGTCACATGCTCTTCTGATGGAATTTTGTACATACTATCAAGCAGAACACCTTCCATAATCGACCGAAGACCACGAGCCCCTGTCTTTCGCTCCATAGCCTTCTGAGCAACCGCTGTTAGCGCAGAATCACGAAATTCAAGCTCAACACCTTCCATTTCAAACAAAGCCTGATACTGCTTTATAAGAGCATTTTTGGGCTCTACCAAAATCTGTATCAATGCAGCTTCATCCAACTCTTCTAATGTTGCAACAACAGGTAAGCGACCAATAAACTCTGGAATCAAACCATAACGAACCAAATCACTAGGCTCTGCATCCTTAAGAATAGACCCAACCTCTTTAGTATCGTCCTTAGCTTTAACAACCGCATTAAAACCAATACTACTTTTCTCAGTACGATCGCGAATGATTTGATCTAAACCAGAAAAAGCACCACCACATATAAACAAGATATTACCAGTATCAACCTGGAGAAATTCTTGCTGTGGATGCTTGCGGCCACCTTGAGGTGGCACAGAAGCAACCGTACCCTCAATTAGCTTAAGCAATGCTTGCTGAACACCTTCACCACTTACATCACGCGTAATCGATGGGTTATCCGACTTTCTAGAGATCTTATCTATTTCATCAATATAGACAATGCCACGCTGAGCCTTATCTACATCATAATCACACTTTTGTAATAACTTCTGAATGATGTTTTCAACATCCTCACCCACATAACCCGCCTCTGTAAGCGTAGTTGCGTCAGCAATGGTAAATGGCACATTAAGCAATCTAGCAAGTGTTTCTGCTAACAATGTTTTACCGCTACCGGTAGGACCAATAAGTAATATATTACTTTTTGCCAACTCGGTTACGCCATTTTTACCTTCAGTATGTCGCAATCTCTTATAGTGATTATAAACAGCAACAGATAAGACAACTTTCGCCCTATCCTGACCTATTACATACTCACCTAAGGTTTCTTTAATTTCTTTTGGCGTAGGCAGGCGATCACTAGGTGCTTCACCCTGACTTTCTTGTACTTCTTCACGAATAATGTCATTACAAAGATCGACACACTCATCGCAAATAAAGACACTTGGGCCAGCTATCAGCTTGCGCACTTCATGCTGGCTTTTACCGCAAAAAGAACAATAAAGCAGCTTACTCTTATCGTCTTTACCGCTGGACTCGTCGCTCATTCGACTTCCCCTGAAATCACTGCATTTTTATAAAGATGTAACTTAAATCATAGACTTTCAAGCGGTATAGCTAAAAAGTCCATTAAACAACTATCTTAGTTCTTACGCTTTTCAAGAACTTCATCAACCATGCCATATTCAAGAGCTTGATTGGCATTCATGAAATTATCACGCTCTGTATCAGCCGCAACCGTTTCAACTTCTTTGCCGGTGTGGTGAGCTAGAATACGATTTAAACGTTCTTTTGTATCCTGAATGTTAGCAGCCTGAATTAAAATATCAGTTGCTTGACCTTGTGCGCCACCACTTGGCTGATGAATCATAACCCGGCTGTTCGGTAAGCAAAAACGTTTACCCTCTTCACCAGCTGCAAGTAAAAATGCACCCATACTGCAGGCCTGACCAATGCAGATAGTACTAACATTAGGCTTGATAAATTGCATTGTGTCATAAATAGACATACCAGCCGTTACCGAACCACCTGGTGAATTTATATATAAATGAATATCTTTTTCTGGGTTCTCAGCTTCTAAAAACAACATCTGAGCAACAATTAGATTGGCCATATGGTCTTCGACCTGCCCAACCATAAAGATAACCCGTTCTTTTAACAGGCGAGAATAAATATCATAAGAGCGCTCACCGCGTGCGGTTTGCTCAACGACCATTGGAACAAGGCCTGACATCTCAATAGATTGGCCCTGATCGGCCAGTAGATCTTTCATGCGTTATCTCCGTCAACGACATCAGAAAAAACAGCCGTTATCTTTGATAACAGCTGTTTAATGATTGTAGCTTGAAACCTACCAATTTGGCAGAAAATAGGATTATTGGGCGCTATTTGCCGCTTTAATCACTTCTTCATAGCTACTGTCTTTTTCGCTTACTTTAGCTTGAGCTAAAATTGTTTCAACTACTTGCTCTTCAAGTGCTAACGCTTCTAATTGCGAACGTTGCTCTTGATTGTTTTTATAAAACTCTTTTACTTGAGCTGGATCTTGATAAGTTGAAGCCATATCTTCGATAAGTGCCTCTACCTTAGCGTCATCAGCTTTAAGCTCAAACTGCTCAACTGCTGCGTTAATTAGAAGGCCTAATTTAACACGACGATCAGCTTGATCCTTAAACATTTCATTAGGAAGCATATCAGCGTTAAAGTCTTGACCCTGACCACCACCAAACTGCTGAAAAGCTTGTTGCTTTAGGCGTTGAATTTCTTGATCTGCAAGCGCACTTGGAATATCAATTTCATTAGCCTTTAACAGACCATCTAAAACCTGATTCTTAGTGTTGCGAGCAATTGACTGCTTAAGCTCACGCTCCATATTCTTACGAACTTCAGAACGGAAAGTCTCTTCGCTATCAGCCTCAACACCAAACTGCTTAAAGAATTCTTCATTCAATTCTGGTAGCGTTGCACTTTCTACTGACTGAACTTTGATTTTGAACTCAGCTTCTTTACCCTGTAGATCTTCAGACTGATAATCAGCTGGGAAAGTCACTTTAATAGTGGACTCGTCTCCAGCCTTCATACCAACAACCTGATCTTCAAAGCCAGGAATCATGCTCTTAGAACCCAGTGCCAAGCTATAACCTTCAGCCTTGCCACCTTCAAATGCTTCACCATCTACATAGCCATCAAAGTCCAACTTAACCTTGTCGCCATCTTTAGATGCTGCATCAGTCTCTTCAAATGATGCCTGTTGCTTGCGCAGTACGTCGATCATTGTGTCTAAGTCTGAATCTTTGATCTCAGCAGTTAGCTTTTCAACTTCTACAGAATCTAGATCAGAAATCTTTACATCTGGGTAGATTTCAAAAGTAGCAGAAAACTGAAAATCTTTTCCTGCCTCATCAACGATCGGCGTAACATTTGGCATGCCCGCTGGATTTAATTTTTCTTGGGTGACAGCCTGAATAAAACCTTGCTGCATTTGCTCGCCTAATACTTCTTGGCGAACACCCTTTCCATAGCGCTGTTGAATGACACGCTTTGGAATTTTACCCTGACGAAACCCATCAATTCGGGCCGTACGGGATACTTGATCTAAACGCTTAGCAATTTCTTGCTCTACGCTTGATGCTGGAATGTCGATTACAAGCTTACGTTCTAAGCCTGCTAATGTTTCTACTGAAACTTGCATGGATGCCCCACAAAAAAATACAGAAGCTGGTGAATTTTAGGATTGGGTACTTTATTGATGTGAACCCAGCTTATCAAGCTCTTTTTGCACACTAGGCAAGTTATTTGACCCACTAAGACTACTTTTTAATCAACAACACCCTTTACAACTGTTTTTTCATACAGTACTGTACAGCCATACACATATATCACTGTATAAAAAAACAGGGAAACACAATGAGTGCATTACTTAATAATACAGAAAGCCAATCACTGCAACACTGGTCACTATGGGTCGCCCCTTCTAACCAGCAAATCAGCTTTATTAAAGACTTGGATCAAGATATCCAATCAAAGATTTTATTATTACACCCAAAGCAACCTGAATTATTAATGCGGTCTTTATTACAGGCACTTGAAAGTGGGTTTTACAACTCAGTAAAAATGGCCAAAGCATTACTTACACAAAGAGACCAAAACGTCTTGCAACTAAGAGCTCTGCGCTCTGGCGTGGCAATTGAATGGACAGACAGCGCACCCAGTTTAAACAAGGCAAGCCAGCTATCCCTGATCTAACTAGCCAAGATCTTGAAGCAGCTTCTCTACACGCGCAACATCAGATGGTGTATCAATGCCATGCCCAGGCGCTTTATCGATAACAGACATGTGGATCTTAACCCCATAACATAACGCGCGTAACTGCTCCAAACATTCGGCTTGTTCCAAGGCTGTCGGCTTCATTTTTACATACTCATTTAAGAATGAAACACGATAACCATACATACCAATATGACGATAAACTGGAGAAATGACTGTCACCGATCTAGTCTCATCCTTATAACCCTCCCTATCCCAAGGAATAGAAGCTCGGCTAAAATACATCGCGAAACCACTATTATCCAAAACAGCTTTCACCACATTAGGATCGAATGCATCATGCGCACTCGTTATTGGCGTGCACAATGAAGACATTCCTGCGACAGGATTCTCCAAAAGCCCTTTTGCTGTCAATTCAATTAATGACCTGGGTATTAAAGGCTCATCTCCTTGTAGATTCACCACCACATCGTCATCTCTCCAACCTAACTTGGATGCGACCTCGGCTATCCGCTCAGTCCCATTTTCATGATCAATACTTGTCATAACAACCTGAGCACCAAAAGATTCAGCGGCTTCAAATATTCTTTGGTCATCTGTAGCAATCACTATTTCTGACGCACCTGTATCAAGAGCCCGTTCATATACATGCTGAACCATTGGCTTACCTGCCAACTCAATCAAAGGCTTACCTGGCAAGCGACTGGATCCAAACCGAGCTGGAATCACAATTTTATAATCTGACATATCTACCATCATTCATTCTATAAGGAGCACTTATTCATTAAACTAAGCACTTTAAAATCATTGAGCTTATAATTTACTTTGAAAATCACTATCTTCAAATTCTGGAAGCATGGCTTTAACATAAGCCTCCTTCAGATCCATTCGGCTTGCTAAAAGTATATCCGCCACCTCTCTTGCTACTCCCTTACCGCCAGACTGCTGAGTAACAAAATGAGCAAACTCTTTAACCATAAAATATGCATCAGCAGGTGCAACAGACAAGCCTACTTTACGCATAACTTTCAGATCGATCACGTCATCACCACAATACCCAACCTCATCAAAAGAGATATCAAGCTCATCGATCAACCCACTCAAAGCAGTTAACTTATCATTACACCCTGTGTAAGCATGCTTAATACCCAAATCTTTAATCCTCTTAGTTAGAGGCTTAGAATCCTTAGCACTGATAATCGCCACTTCAATCCCGTAAGTCTGAAGCAGTTTCAAACCAACACCGTCCTTCACATTAAAGTGCTTTACTTCTTCGCCGTCCTTGCTATACACCAATGTCCCATCAGTGAGAACACCATCCACATCAAATACCATCAGGCTAATGCTTTGCGCTTTTTGCTTTATTTTATTTGCTAACATCATAATCAATACTTCTATAGGTGGCGTAGATAATAAACATGTTAAACAATATGCTTTGACCTAGGTGGCTTCTAGACCCTTAGACCCAAATAGCAAAGGCTCCCACCCTGCTCTAGGGAGGGGCAATAAAATTGTTTTGGACAATTCCGTAGGAATAACAACCATAATCGTGAGCCGGAGCCTCCGGCAAGAATCACAGGATATATGGCCGCCACACTCAGTCTTCTGAAGCTTCAGATAGCACAGTCTCAATATGCTGAGAGACGCTGCGATATTCTTTTTCAAGCTTCTTCATGGCCTTTTTCGAAACACCACCAAGAACATCAATCGCGCTGCGAACTCTAGCACGACTCATATCTGGACCTAAAATCTCCATACTATCCAATACTGAAAACGAATTAGCTGAACCCGCGATAGAAACAAAGAAACCAAACAAGAAGTCTTTTACTTTCACATCCTGATTTTTAGCCAGGGCAAATAACCTCTGTTGAATCTCAGGCTTTTGCCAGTTACGAATTGCTTCAAGTTGCCACAAGCCCATTTGAAGTAACTTAACCATTTCTTCTTGAGTGATCTTATTGTGAGCAAAGCTTTCTTCAGTCACTTCAGGCATGCCCGACAACAAGAAACCAGCAAGAGGGGCTACATCACTAAAGCGCTCAACGCGAGGTTGAATATGCTTAACAGCAGGCATAAGCTGCTCTTTATCCAAGCCCCATTCTATAAATTTCTGTACAAACTCTTCTTCTGATAACTCACGTATCCACTGACTATTCAGCCAGCTCAGTTTAGTCTGATCAAAAATCGGACCACCAAGAGACACTCGCTGAATGTCGAAGTTATCAAACATCTGTTGGCGCGAAAATTTTTCACTTTCATCAGGCATAGACCAGCCCATGCGACCTAAGAAATTTAGAACAGCCTCAGGCATGAAACCCATGCGTTTATAATACAAAATACTAGTAGGGTTCTTACGCTTAGAAAGCTTTGATTTATCTGGATTGCGAAGCAAAGGCATATGGCAAAGCTCGGGCATATCCCAACCAAAGTATTGATATAAAAGCTGATGCTTTGGTGCGCTGCTTAACCACTCTTCTCCACGGATAACATGGCTAATTTCCATTAAGTGATCATCGACAACATTTGCAAGATGATAGGTCGGCATGCCATCAGACTTCATCAGCACCTGACAATCAATCATACCCCAGTCCATCTCGATATCACCGCGCAGCATATCCTTAAAGGTACAAACACCTTCTTCAGGTACATGCAGACGAACCACATAAGGCTGCCCCGACGCTTCACGTGCAGCAACAACCGTATCATTTAGCTTAAGGTCGCTGTATTTTAATGCAGAAAAACCACCCTTTTCTTGCTTTAAAGAACGCAAAACATCCAGCTCTTCTGCAGTGCGGTAGCACTTATAGGCATTTCCAGAGTCTAGTAGCATTTGTATGTGCTTAGCATAAATATCGCCTCGCTCACTCTGGCGGTAAGATCCTTTATCACCACCTACATCAGGACCCTCATCCCACTCAATCCCCAACCAACGCAGGCTGTCATAAATTGACTGCTCAGATTCAGCTGTACTACGAGCCTGATCCGTATCTTCTATGCGCAACAAAAACTGGCCGCCATGTTGACGGGCAAACGCAAGGTTAAATAGAGCTATAAAAGCAGTCCCAACATGGGGATCACCAGTTGGGGATGGCGCAACTCGAGTACGAACAGTCATGGCTATTCCTGGGTAATTCTTGAAAAGGCGGCAATTATAGGGGTTGAAGTAGTTTTGGCCAACCGAGAAACACAGGCTAAGCTTAAAAGAATGAATTCCAGTAGCTTAAACGTGATTTTTGCAGTCTTTTTATGGCTGACAGCCTTTTTTTGCCCCAATATCGCGGCATTTGAGCTCTCTACTGCCCAAAAAAAGCCTATTGATAGATTCTGGGTACTAGAAGATTCAGGTAATACACTGCCTGATACTGATATTTTACGCCAGCCAATCAGTAATTGGACACAACACAATACACCCACCCTAAACATGGGGTATACGCAGTCAACTGTTTGGATAAGGTTCGACCTGAGCAATCAATCCAGTCAAAGCATTAACCGAATTTTAGATATTACCTACCCCCTACTTGACTCAGTCACGCTTTATAAATTAAACGACCAGCAAGGCCTGACTAAAACCATGCAGTCAGGGGATGCCTACCCCTTCAGTCAAAAAAACATAAAACACCCTAATCACGTTGAACTGATATACCTTACAAGGCAAACCAGTGGAACCTATTTTATTAAGATAAAAAGCAACTCACCCATACAAACTCAATTCATAATTTGGAATACAAATGAATTCCAGGACCACTACCGATCAGTTTCTGGGTTTAATTTTTTCTATCTAGGGCTTATCTTCAGCATTGTCATTTTTAACTTTTTTGTATTCCTATTCTTAAAAGAACCAGTCTATTTAACATACTCTATTTACGCAGCTTTTTTCGGGCTATTAATGACCTCACAAAATGCAATTCTGTTTGAATATCTCTACCCAGACCACCCTTTATTTCACAATTGGTCACAACTTTTATTTGCTGCCGGCGCCATATCACTCACATCACTGTTTAACTTTTTCTTTTTAAAAATGAGCCCCCAGTCTTTTGGTAGCAAAACACTAATTACATTCACGATCATTCCCGCACTTCTAGTGATAATTAGCCCCATTATTGGCTTTGCGCTATCCATTCAGATCATTGTCGTCAGCGCACTTATAATCGTTCCCACTTGTTTCGGTATTGGCATATATTATTCAAAAAGAAGAAAGGATCAAAAACTGTATTTATTAGCTTGGTCATGGCTAATCATTGGCGTTACCTTATTCTTGCTTCAGAAGCTTGGTTTAATTCCATTTAATATTCTGACAAACAACTCCATTCAAATTGGCTCAGCATTAGAGCTAATCACCTTCTCAATTGCACTGGCTCGCAGAATACACACCGAAAAAGAAACAAGGATACATGCACAGCAAATCATAATTGAAAGCAGTAAACGCACAGCACTTTTACACAAAGAGATGCTTTATAACGCCACCCACCATCCAATCACAAAACTTCCAAACCGAGTCGCCCTAGAAGCATTAATAGAAGAAACCATAGGGAGTTTTGAAGAATTCAAAGTCATATACATAAAGCTCTCTCGCATCACCGAAATAGACAAAACACTTGGAAGGAAATTTAGTGAAGAGGCTTTAAAAGTCTTCAGTTCAAGACTTCACAAGCTCACCAAAGATCTAGATGGCATTATTAGCATCGAAAAAACACCTCTTGTATGCGTGGCAACACTGAATTCAAACACACACAGCTTTATCATCAAAAGCTCTGAATCTGAACGCTTTACAGAGACATTAAAACTTCTAATTGACAAATTAAACACCCCAATTGAAATTTCAGAAATGGAAATAGAACCCTACATAACTGCGTCATACTCCGTATACCCTGAGCACGGAGAAGACAGCATATCTCTATTGAGGCACGCAGGGATTGCCATTGACCACGCCAACCCCGGAGATCAGAGTATTGTAAGATACAGAAGTGAGATCGACCCTTATAACGAGCGTCGACTAAACATGATGAGCGAATTAAATCGCGCCATTTTCAGCGACAAACTTGCGCTACATTTCCAGCCACTGGTGGATACCCATACCGAGCAAATCCTTGGTGCCGAAGCATTAATTCGCTGGCCTCATGAAGAGTACGGCCTGATCATGCCTGATCAATTTATTCAGCCTGCAGAGCAAACCGGCGTCATACAAGCCCTTAGCTTATGGGTCCTCAGAAACGCCATTAAACAGCAGCAACAATGGATTAAGATTAACCCTTCATTTTTATTATCCATCAACATCAGCGCCTTCAATCTACAAGATCAGAATTTCATTGAAGCCGTTCACATCCTATTTGCAGAACACGAACACCTAGCTAAAAATATTATTCTAGAGATTACTGAGTCGCAAATGATGACCGATACTCATCACGCATTAAAGAATCTCTGGGAGCTTAGTGAGCTTGGTTTTCATATAGCTATCGATGACTTTGGAACAGGCTATAGCAACCTAGCGTACCTAAAAAAGCTACCCGCTAGCGAACTCAAAATAGATAAAACATTTATTTTAAATTTAGAATCGGACAAGCAAAATCAAGTATTAGTACAGACTGCAATTCATATGGCTCACAACCTAGGAATGAAAGTAGTTGCTGAAGGTGTGGAATCAGAGCATAGCCGAAAAATACTAAGCGAAATGGGGTGTGACATGTGCCAAGGGTTTCATTTTAGCCGCCCAATCCCCGCCGAACAGTTTAACGGCCTATTTAAAAACAAAGACAAACCATTAATATAATGAGTCTTTAAGAATTAACCTTTATAATTCTCCACCTTAATTCGTACCAGACTCAACAGAATGACCTCACAGAAGCCAATCAATCGTACCTTTAGCACTGCACCCATGATGGACTGGTCAGATAAGCATTGCCGCTATTTCTGGAGGACACTATCCAAAGAAGCGCTCCTCTACTCTGAGATGGTCACTACCGGCGCCATAATACATGGGCAAGGTGGTGCGGGTCGATTCTTGAATTTCAATGAAGAAGAGCACCCTGTCGCACTGCAGCTTGGCGGCAGCAAACCCAGCGAGTTAGCGCATTGCGCAAAAATCGCACAAGAATTTGGTTATGACGAAGTAAATTTAAACGTCGGCTGCCCTTCTGATCGCGTTCAAAACAATATGATAGGCGCCTGTTTGATGGGGCACCCTCAGCTGGTAGCCGACTGCATTAAAGCCATGCAAGATGTTTGCGACATCCCTGTAACCATTAAACATCGCATCGGTATTGATGATCAGGATAGCTATGAAGAACTGCACCACTTTGTAAAAACTGTCGCTGACACCGGGTGTAAAACCTTCATTGTTCACGCCCGAAAAGCCATCCTGCAGGGCTTATCCCCCAAACAAAACAGAGATGTGCCACCCCTACGATACGAAGTCGTCAGAAAATTAAAAGAAGATTTCCCTGATTTAGAAATTTTAATTAACGGCGGCATAGAGACCATCGATCAAATCAAAGAGGTTTTAACCTATACCGATGGCGCCATGGTAGGCAGAGAGGCTTATCACAGTCCAGCCCTACTTTTGCAAGTTGATCATGAACTGTATGGGTATGACAAAAACGAGCCCATCTTAAAGGACGTGATTCGTGGTATGTACCCTTACATTGAAAACCATTTAAGCCAAGACGGTAAACTGGCATTCATTACACGCCATATGCTTGGACTGTTTAATGGCCTACCCGGTAGTCGCCAGTTCAGAAGACATTTAAGCGAACAAGCCTATAAAAAAACAGCCACCATACAAACCATCGAAGACGCCCTAGCCTTCATGCCCGACTAATGCAGCTTAATTATCATGGGAAGCACTGGCTTCCCATGTCCATCTATTTAGAGTGTTTGACATTCTCAGCCAGATTGAACACAGTAAGGTCAATGGATATGAATAACGATAAGTAGAACACCATGAATAAACTAGATCAGCTAAAAGCAATAACCTCTGTAGTGGCCGACACCGGCGATATCGAAGCAATCAAACTATTTACACCGCAAGACGCTACAACTAACCCGTCTTTAATCTATAAAGCAGCGAAATTACCCCTATATCGAAATCTTATTGAAGAATCTGTCACCTGGGCGCAAAGCCAGAACGGAGCGCTACTAGATAATGTTCTGGATATGATCAGTGTAAAGATCGGACTAGAGATTCTTAAAACTGTACCCGGCTATGTTTCAACAGAAGTGGATGCACGACTATCTTTTGATACCCTGGCAACCGTTGAAAAGGCCCGTAAACTAATAAGCCTCTATGAAGACGCGGGCATTGGTCGTGAACGCATTCTGATTAAAATCGCCTCTACGTGGGAAGGCATACAAGCTGCCAAAGTTCTGGAGCAAGAAGGCATCACGTGTAACCTGACCCTGCTATTTAACTTCGCTCAAGCCGTTGCGTGCGCGCAAGCAGGCGCCAGACTCATCAGCCCATTTGTCGGTCGAATTCTAGACTGGTACAAAAAATCAGAAGGCAAAGATAGCTACCCATCAATGGAAGACCCAGGTGTGGTATCTGTATCGCGCATTTACCGCTACTACAAAGCTCACGGATACAAAACCATTGTCATGGGTGCAAGCTTTCGAAATACCGGTGAAATTGAAGAGCTTGCTGGTTGCGATAAATTAACTATTAGCCCTGCATTACTGTCTGACCTAGAAAAAGACACGTCAACATTAGAAACCGTACTAAACGACCAGCAAGCCAGTAAAGATGAAAAATGGTCGGAGCTTAGTGAGCAAGACTTCCGCTGGCAGATGAATCAAGACCCGATGGCCACTGAAAAGTTATCAGAAGGCATTCGGAACTTTGCAGCCGATTTAATCTCGCTTGAAGCCTTTATTCAAAAGTCCTTCATATCAGAATCAGAGGTGGCCACGCATGCTTAAATCAATACTAGAATGGTTCAAAAAAGAAGACACAGACAATAGCCCTCACCCCGAGGTTTCATTCCAGAAAGCGGCCTCAGCTTTAATGATTGAAGTGGTACTGGCTGACTCAAGCTTTGATGAAGCCGAAAAAAACAAGATTCTTGAGATACTAAAAGCGGAAACAGGCCTAACAACACAAGAGTGCCTTGAGCTTGTAAATATTGCCGAATCAGAGGTTGATCACGCCACCTCTCTGCACCAATTCACAAGACACCTTAATGAGGTGTTTAGCCTTGATCAAAAACTAGAGCTTGTCCATACATTATGGAAAATCGCTCTGGCTGACGGCCATATCGACAAACACGAGGACCACATAATTCGCAAGATTGCAGATCTATTGCATCTACGACACAGTGAATTTATTCAAGCCAAATTAAAGGCGAAAGATGAGCACGCTTAAACGCGTTTTTCTTGCCGGTTCCAGTGGTGAAATCGGCAAGAGACTTATGTCAAACTTAATTGCGTGCAACTCAATAGCGGAAATACATATACTGGTTCGCACCCCTACAACCCCCATAGGGCCAAAGGTTCACCAGCACATTGTTGATTTTAACGACCTAACCAGCACTGTCATCCCCAACCTTAACAAACTTTCAACCATCTCATTCTGTACGCTTGGCACAACCATAAAAAAAGCAGGGTCAAGGCAAAATTTCCAAGAAGTTGACCTCACATATGTAGAGAACTTTGCAAATTGGTGCCTCAGCAATGACTGTGATCAGCTTGCTGTTATTAGCAGTGTTGACGCAAACCGACATGGTAGTAATTTCTACTTAAAAACCAAGAATGCAATGGAATCATCCCTTAGCAATCTTCCACTTCACACCCTGTGGATATTCCGCCCAAGTCTTTTACTGGGAGATAGGCAAGACTTTAGATTAGGAGAAAAATTAGGAGGTTTAGCTTCTCGATTCATAGCCCCTCTATTAATTGGTCCTTACGAAAAATACAAACCCATCCAAATGAACACTGTTGCAAAAGCGTTATCAAATTTAGTAAGTAGTAATGATGAGGGCATTCATATTTTAGAAGGGGCTAAAATCAAGGCGCTTGCCTATAGCGCTTAATTTTCTAGGACTGCAAGACAGGCGCTTAAAACAAATCCAAACTCCCCTCCTGATCAGTAGCATTTAATGGCGCTAGGACTGGCTTAACCGTTTTAGCTTGGATTGCAGTTATTTGTTCTGGCGGCTCGACCCCACTGGCCAGTAACGCTTCTTTTTCTTTTTTAGCTTTCAATGCCGCTTCCAGCTTTGCTTTTCTTAAATCACACAACTCAACAACTCGCATCTTTTCAGCAGGCATCAAGTCTTTCCACTTAAGGCGCTCGGTACGAGAACGCAAGCATCCCATGCAATACCCCTTGGTATTACTCTGGCAAATGCCCACGCACGGATTAGGGACGGGGAAAAGCTCGGTCTGTTGCATAATCAACCAAATCAGATGTCTAGCACTAGTCTACCCCAGGGTTAATGGTTGTCCAACCCCTACCTATTAAGCACCTACCCCTTATCACTCCTACTTATAACCATTATTTACGCATGTTTTTCGTGAATATTTCGTGTAGAATCTGCCGCACTTTTTTACGCTATGCTTGAATCTTAATAATTTAGCATAAGCACAGCAATCACAGCTGAGCACACCCGCTCAGACACTACCTGAGGCATGACATGACTGATCGCATCCAAGTTGGCGCTCTACAAGTTGCAAAAGAGCTTTTTGATTTCGTTAACGAAAAAGCTATCCCTGGCACAGGCGTTGACCAAGACAAATTCTGGTCAGAATTCAGCACCATCGCTAACGAACTAGCGCCTAAGAACAGAGCGCTTTTGGCTAAGCGTGATGACCTACAAGCTAAAATCGACGCCTACCACACAGAACGCAGCGGAAAAGCGCATAACTTCACTGAATACAAAGCATTTTTAGAAGAAATCGGCTACCTAGTGCCACAAGGCCCTGCTTTCTCTGCTACAACACAAAACGTTGAACCTGAAATTGCTGAAATGGCTGGCCCACAGCTTGTTGTACCGGTAATGAACGCACGTTTCGCACTTAACGCGTCTAACGCTCGCTGGGGTTCTTTATATGACGCCGCTTACGGCACCAAGGTAATCTCTGATGAAGGCGGCGCTGAAAAAGGCAAAGGCGGATACAACAAAGTACGTGGCGACAAAGTTATTGCATACGCCCGCGGTGTTTTAAATACAGCAGCACCTTTAGCTAACGGCTCTCACATCGGAACAACTTCTTATGCCATTGAAGACGGTAAGCTTATTGCTGTTCTAGCAGATGGTTCAAAATCAGGCCTTAAAGACGAAGCGAAGCTAGTCGGCTTCACTGGCGACATCACCAACCCAACGTCTATCTTGCTTAAGAACAACGGCTTACACCTAGAAATTCAAATTGATGCCACTAGCCCAGTAGGTTCTACTGATGCAGCTGGTATTAAAGATCTAGTTTTAGAAAGCGCACTAACCACCATCATGGACTGCGAAGATTCTGTAGCCTGTGTTGATGCAGCCGACAAAGTTGTGACTTACGGCAACTGGTTAGGCCTTATGAAAGGCGACCTTGCTGAAGAAGTTTCTAAAGGCGGCAAGACTTTCACTCGCACCATGAACGCTGACCGTGATTTCACTGGTCTAGATGGCAAGACTTTCTCTTTGAAAGGCCGCTCTATGTTGTTCATTCGTAACGTTGGTCACTTAATGACTAACCCTGCGATTTTATTAGAAGACGGCTCTGAAATTCCTGAGGGCATCATGGACGGCGTTGTTTCTGCAATGATCGCTATGCACGACCTTAAAGGTAACAGCCGCGTTAAGAACTCTACAACCGGTTCTATCAACATCGTTAAACCTAAGATGCACGGACCTGAAGAAGTGGCTTTTACCACTGAACTATTCGGTCGCATCGAAGACGCACTTGAACTTCCACGCAACACGATGAAAGTGGGCATCATGGATGAAGAGCGTCGTACAACGGTTAACCTTAAAGAATGTATCCGTGCGGCTTCTGAGCGTGTTGTTTTCATTAATACTGGTTTCTTAGACCGTACTGGTGATGAGCTACACACCTCTATGCTTGCAGGTCCTTTTGTTGCCAAAACAACCATGAAGCAACAAAAATGGATTGGCGCTTACGAAGATTGGAACGTAGACACGGGTCTTGAGACTGGCCTTCAAGGTCGCGCTCAAATTGGTAAAGGCATGTGGCCTATCCCTGACGAAATGGGCATGATGATGGAGCAAAAGATTGGCCATCCTCAAGCCGGCGCAAACACAGCTTGGACTCCGTCTCCTACTGCTGCTACTTTGCACGCAATTCACTACCACATGGTTGACGTATTTGAAGTTCAGAACGGACTTAAAACGCGTGAGCACGCAAACGTAGATGACATCCTAACCATCCCTCTAATGGACCAAGCGGCTATCGACGCCCTTACTCCGGAGATGATTCAGCACGAGCTAGACAACAACAACCAAGGCATCTTGGGTTACGTTGTTCGCTGGGTAGACGCGGGTATCGGCTGCTCTAAAGTGCCAGACATTAACAACGTTGGCCTAATGGAAGATCGCGCGACACTGCGTATCTCTTCTCAGCACGTTGCTAACTGGTTAGAGCACGGTATTTGCACAAAAGAGCAAGTTGAAGAAAGCTTGAAGCGCATGGCAGCGATCGTAGACGGTCAGAATGCAAACGACCCTCACTACATCAACATGGCGCCAAACTTCAACACAATCGCTTTCCAAGCGGCTTCTGACCTTATCTTCAAGGGTAAAGAGCAGCCAAGCGGTTACACAGAGCCATTACTTCACGGCTACCGCTTGAAATTTAAAGAAGTAAAAGGCATTAAATAATTTAGCTATCGGGAGGCCTAGTCTCATATCTTGCCCAGCAAGTGTGGCTCCTAGGCCTCTAATGAACACTAAATAAAATGCCATTTGTAAGTAGCATCATTACCATGGTGCAAACATAAAAAAACCGCGATTCTATCGCGGTTTTTTTATGACTCACTTAATTGAGTAATTAAGCTTTAAGCCACCCATGGATACTGCCAGCCAAATCTTGTGCCGACTCAGTAAAGCCTTTAAGCCAATCACGAACGCCTGCGCTATTAGATTCTGATGCAGCCCCTTTCACTGAAGCTGCCTTAACCTGATTCTGAATTAACGACTCGATATACGTTTTGCGCTCTTCTGAAGCCAGTAATCTTGCCTCTAACTGATTAATTCTTTTTTGCTTATCGATAATCTGAACGCTCATGGCCTGACAATGACCATCCAGTCTTTGGATTTTTGTACGGCTTTCTATGTTTGCTGCTTTTAGCTTATCGATCTGCCTATTAAAAGAAGAGATCTCTGGGCCATAAAGCACATCGTAAGTTAGAGAGCCTTCTTTCGCCCTGCTTCTTAGTTCCTTCAGAGCATTCCTGAATTTTAAAAATTCTTCTTGTTGAGTTTCAGCTTGTACAAATAGCGCTTTATTCTCTTGCTTTACCAGCTTCAACTCTTGGCTTTTATCCTTTAAAGACTGCACAACAAGCATGAAATCTTCTTTACTTTGAACCTTAAGATCACGATTTGCACGCAAGCTTTCTGTAAGCAATAAATCGTTCGCTTTTACTGTCTTTAAGACTCGTACATCCACTGATTTATTCATTCAAATAACCCCTGTTTCTATGAAGCAAATAATATAGAAACGGTTAATTATTGTGAGAGTCTAAAAGTCTGAATATCCTCAGACTTTAGTCATAGCTGGCAACACACAATTAACAGACTAATGCTTCAATAAACCCTTACGGTAATCCCTAGGGCCCATTTTAAACCAACGCTGGCAACTACGAGAAAAGCCCGATTGCTCGGAATACCCGAGCAATCGGGATACTTGGCCAAGCTTTAGGGACTTTTCACGTAAATACTGTTCAGCCAGCTCTTTAAGTACTTCATCTTTAATACTACGAAAACTCCCCCCTTCAACTTCTAACAATCGATGCAATTGCCTAACTTCAAAGCCAAGTGCCTTAGCAATTGTTTCATTAGCGCACTGCTCTACCATAAGTAAGGGCTTAATCAGCGACCTAACTTTATCAGTTAACGATGATTGTTTAGCCAAGAACTGACTCTCGAGGTAGCTATAGGCCATCTCACCTAGCTCTGATTGCTCGGAGATCAAAGGCAAATTTAAGTCACCCGCCGACACCTCATAGCCAGAAACCCCTTGATTAAATAACACCTCACAAGGGAAGGCTTTGCGGTAAACACTGTGCGTATTGATAGCAGAGTGTGAAATTAGTACTCTTATGGGGTGGGATTTACCACCACTTAACATTCGTATGATTTTAGCGGTCAGGGCCATTGTGAGCTCTATCGCCTGAGCGCATTTTGGGTAAGGCTTTAGCAAGACCTCTATTGTCACCATCAAGGTATCCCCACCAGGCATAACACTGACATTTAAACCTAGCGCTGGTGTATATACATGCAGGTAACTAGAAACACGCTGGAGTGCTTGCCCTAAGTTTTGACTTTGCTGAGCAGCAAGAGCGATGGGGCCAAGTACACTAAAGTCCTGTAGGAGTGAGCAGCGAATGCCGAAGTCAGGGCACTGTAGCTTTTCGGCCGTTAGCTCAAGTAAGGATACAAAATCCCTATATGGAAACATGTACCCAGACTGATCCAGCTTTTCGGGAGATAAGCCATATGGCTTGAGCAGCTCTGCGGCATCACCCCCTAACTTTAAAACAAGCTCACAATACCCAGTAAGCGATTCGCTCCTAACCAATTGAGTCACACTATTCACCCCTGCCAATAAACATGCTTAAAATGATAAGTTTTTGTCTTAAAAAGGCAAGTTTTTAATTTTTAGAGTAGGCACACTAATTATTATCTTTAACAGTATGCAGAATAATAAAAATGACAAATCAATCATTTGACTACGTTATCGTAGGCGCCGGTAGTGCTGGCTGCGTTTTAGCAAGTCGATTAACCGAAGATCCAAATATTTCAGTATGCCTACTCGAAGCCGGCAAAAAAGATAACACCCCTTTCATACAAGCGCCTGCTGGGGTTGCTGCTACCGTACCCTGGGGGTTTTTCAGCTGGCATTACGACACTGTGCCGCAAAAAGGTCTAAACGGCCGCTTGGGCATGCAGCCACGTGGCAAGGTACTAGGTGGTTCAAGTTCGATTAATGCCATGATGTATATTCGTGGCGCGCAATGGGATTACAATAACTGGGAAGCTCAAGGCAATAGCGGCTGGAGCTACAAAGACGTTCTACCCTATTTTAAAAAAGCTGAAAACAACGAAACAATAAAAGATGAATACCACAGCCAGGGCGGCCCATTAAACGTAGCTGAGCTTAGCGACCCCAGTCATTACAACGAATTTTTCTTAGACGCCTGCGAAGAAAATGGCATCCCCCGTAAACCAGATTTAAATGGTGCCTCGCAAGACGGCTGCCGTATGAATCAGGTAACACAGAAAGGCGGAGAGCGAGGTAGTGCTGCCAAAGGATACATCACCCCAAACCTAGCTCGCGAAAATTTAACCGTCATCACTGAAGCGCACGTTGCTAAAATTGAAATAAATGATGACATCGCTACCGGCGTTACCTTTTACCAAGGTAAAAACCGTGTAACTGTAAATGCCAAAAAAGAAGTAATTATGAGCGCAGGCGCTTATGGTACACCTCAAATACTTCAACTATCTGGATTAGGACCAAAAGAACACTTATCAGAAATGGGCATTGATGTCGTAAAAGATGTTCCAGGTGTCGGCAGTAATCTTCAGGATCATATCTCTGTTGTGCCCATATATAAGACGAAGATGTTCACACCTAGCAAGGGAACTCTTGGTTACTCCCTCGGGGGTGGCTTTGATGTCATAAAAGGTATTTTTCAATGGGGCTTTAAAAGAAAAGGACTTTTAACAACTAACTTTGCAGAGTCCGCAGGTTTTTACCGTACAAATGAAAATGTGCCTGCCCCTGATATTGAGATTACGTTTATTACAGGAATCGTGGATGACCATACCCGGAAGTTTCATATAGGGCATGGTTACTGTGCTCATGCCACATTAATGAGACCTAAAAGCAGAGGGACTCTGCGCCTAGCAAGCTCTGACCCAATGGCCGACCCTTTAATTGATCCAAACTACCTCGATTCAGATGAGGACATGGACACGCTTGTTAAAGGGCTTCAAAAGACCATTGATATTTTGGAGTCTAAGCACTTCGATAAAGTTAAAGGGAAAATGATCTACAAACTGGATCGTGACAACATCCCTCAGCTAAAGGAGCACATTCGAAATCATTCCGACACTGAGTACCATCCAGTGGGCACCTGTAAGATGGGGCCAGATAGCGATCCAATGGCTGTGATCGACGACCAACTAAGGTTCAAAGGAATTGCAAAACTTAGGGTTGTAGATGCATCTGTAATGCCGACACTTGTCTCGGGGAACACGAATGCCCCCACCATTATGATTGCAGAAAAAGCAGCCGACCTTATAAAAGCCTCATAAATAACCACTTATATTTAACCCATAAAAAACCTGCATTAGCAGGTTTTTTATGGGTTAAATATAAGTTTCTTTAAGCGTACTTTGCAGCCTGAAGCACAAGGTAATGCAAGTCATGTGACTGCCACTTTAAACTTGAATATATCTTTCTAATCAACTGTCGCTGCCAACTATCTCTTCTTTCAAAAAAACTAGGCTTTACACTTAGCGTTGCAAGATCGGCTAGATAAAGCTCAACTGCAAGGCGCTCATCAGTCATAACGGCTTTAGTGTACTCTTTGTTCATTTTTTCCAGCTGATCTTCTGGAATAGATTGGTAGATCTGGGTAATTCTAGAGTCATTGTAATTCGCTAGATACATAGGAATTGCAATTAAGCCAATGGCTCCGTATATCAAAATATCTCTGGCCTGCTTTTCATTCACAATACAATTAGCCAGTATTATGAGCTCTCCGTTAACAACCTGTGCAGCTGCATCTTCACTCATTCCTGAAGCAGCGCAAGATAGTACATTGGCTTTGATACCCACCTGAAACTCACAAGGTGCTATCCAACGCTTAACGGCTTCTAAATGCATTGCTTCAGCCTTAGGGCGCACCTGCTGATCATTGGCTGCTTCTTGCTGATGCATTTTTATAAAAGCTTTTTTAATGGCTTCGATACTAAAATCAGAAACTTCTTCAACAAGAGCTGTACTATTCATAACCATTTCTCATTCTTAAGTTTTAGTAATAGTGACTCTTAATATGAGATTTAACAAACCAAGTTACCGGATATGTGACTAAGATCTCGCCAACTCTGTGCTCCACATCTAATAATGATGCGCTTTGTAAGTGTTTGTAAGTAAGGAGAAAGGCGTTATTGGTGGAAATTTAGGGCTTTGATTCAGCTAAAGTTTGATGAGCGGCATTTGGTGACCGTAAGTTAAAGGTGCTTAATTGCCATTAAACACCCTGCTTTACATGCACTGATTTACTACACAGGAACCTGCCTAGGAATTAAGCGTTGATGCTCTCGCGAGTACTAATTAGATCGTACCAGCGCTTTAGATTAACCAGCTTTTCATCTGGGCGAGTCCGAATGACCTTCGCAAAATCCATGGTAACGAAAGCCGTTATATCGGCAATACTGAATTCATCGCCAGCAATATAGGTTGTGTGCTCAAGGTGCCTATCAAGCAAAGCAAAAAACTTAGGAACAGACTTCACACAAATCTCCCCCCACTCAGGTACTGGCTTCATGCGATCAGAGAAATACCCGCTAGTGTGCTGAAAGCCCATTCCGACCATATTCATAAAATACATTTCACAGCGTCTTTGCCACATCTCGATTTTGGCTTGTTGCTCAGGGGTTTTCCCCATTAAGGGAACATCAGGGTACTTCGCTTCAAAGAAACGACAAATTGCAACAGACTCTGAAAGGTAGCTTCCGTCTTCCATTTCCATGACGGGGATTTTAGCGATGGGGTTTTTTTGACGAAAGTCTGAACTAATATTGTCCCCCGCCTTTAAATCTACCTGCTCAAACCTCACTTTATCAAGCAAGCCTTTTTCAGCTAAAAACATGCGTACACGGCGAGCGTTGGGGGCGATTCTTTCTTCGTATATTTTCATTCTAAGCTGTCGTTTTATTATTAAAGCATCAAGCTACCGACTAAGATTCTACAGGTCAAATTACCAGTACAAGCAAATAGTAAAAAGACTGCTCCATTTATATTGGTTTATTTGAAAACTCGTCTAAATGGAGGTAGAGACTGGACCAGCATTGCCCCATACCTTTTACTAACTATGCGCTTATCCAGCAAGGTTATTTTACCTGTATCCGTTTCGGTTCTAATGAGTCGTCCACACGCCTGAATCAATCGAACACTAGCATCTGGCACGGTAAGCTCCATAAATGGATTACGGCCCTTAGATTCTAGCCACTCAGCTAGCGTGGCATCTACTGGATCATCAGGTACCGAAAAAGGAAGGCGGACAATCACCACATGCTGTAAATACTCCCCAGGTAAATCTATCCCTTCAGAAAAACTTGCCAAACCGAATAAAAAACTTGGCAAACCGTTATCAATTTTCTCTTTATGCAGTCGAATAACTTCCTGCTTCGAAAAGTCATCCTGAGTCATAACATGATCGGCTAACTCGTATGATAAATTATACTTCACATCATTCATGACACGACGACTTGTAAATAGAACCAGAGTGCTTTCATCTTCGTCTAAATGATCCGCAAGCACCTCGGCAATTTTTTCGCCATATTCTGGGCCGCTACTGGGCTCAACAGCGTTTGTAGGCACTACAAGCTCACCAAGGTTAGGGTAATCGAATGGACTCTCAATTATCTCGCTGTAGTTATCTCGGGCTAAACCAGACTTCATTCTAAAACGATCAAATGTGCCCAGTGCAGTAAGGGTCGCTGAAGTGACAACAGCCCCATACACTCTGGACCATAGGTTTTTAGCGAGTAGCTCTGCCGCTAAAATAGGGCTTGAATAAAGGCCTATATCATCCTCATATTCGTTATTCACTCTCTCCAACCACCGAGAAATTGGCGGATTATCCTCAAAGTCTCGTTGTGCATAGCTTAACCAAAGCATGCCCGCGCTTTCTACTCTAGCCTGAAGCATACCAATAACTGGGAACCATCTTTCAGCATCCGATTTTTTATACTCACCATCATCTTTAGACATGGAAGACTTAAGGGCATCGACTATTTTCTCAACATAGCCGTAAAGGGTGTTGTGATTTTTATTTAACTCCGCAGACATCTCTACTAGCTCGTCAGGTGCCAGCCCCATTCTGAAACGGTGCTTTTGGCGCCCTTCTAATTCGGCCTGATCACCAAGATGTTCCATAAGTAAGTGCCGCACAAAACCCAGCTTGGAATTAATCTCGCCGATAATTTCAGGCATAGAAGAGACCATTTGTAGCAGGCCAACAGGTGTGCCGCACTGCTTACCCATGGTATCGACTGCTTTTGAAATTTGCTTAAGCAGGTTCTCTTCTTGGTGTAACTTTACCTGGCCAGCAAAATGATTAATTGCCTTATCAGGCAAGTGGTGACCTTCATCAAATACATAAATACTTTTACTTGGTTCAGGCAATATAGCGCCGCCACCCAGGCTAATATCAGCCATGACCAAGTCATGATTCGCAACAATTACATCGGCGTCTTCAAGTGACTTTCTTGCTGTAAAAAATGGACATGCATCAAAATGAGGGCAGCGCCTGTTACTGCACTCCCTATGGGTTGCAGTAACCATTTGCCAGTCATCATATTCGATTTGGTCAGCCCAGTTATCTCTATCACCGTCCCACTTACCGGCAGCAAAGGCATTCAAAAACTCTTGGTACAAGCCCTTTTGGTCATCTGAGGCGTCTACACCTCCGAACATATCCATTGATGCGTCTTGCATCCTTTGATCCTGCATTTGCTGATCTAATTTATGGACACAAAGGTAACGCCCCCGCCCCTTAGCGAGAGCATATTTAAATTGAAGGCCACTGTGCTTAACGACATCAGGTATGTCTTTTTCCACAAGTTGCTCTTGGAGTGCAACCGTGGCCGTTGAAACGATAACTTTCTTATCTAGGTCGGCGGCCAGCGGAATAGTAGAGATTAAATACGCAAGCGTTTTACCGGTACCGGTACCGGCCTCTACAATACAAACAGGATTTTTTGAAGTGCGATTACCATCATCATCTTCCGTAATACTGCCCATTGTTTTGGCGATGGCAGCTATCATTTTACGCTGCCCGATCCGGGGCCTGAGAGACTTCTCTTTTAGGATTTTGCTATATGCGGTTTGAATGGCTGTTTTGGCTTCACTACTTAACATGTTTATTTGATACCCAGGTGATTCCTTTGGGTAACTCAACAAGTAAATCCCCTAATGATATTAATATGCCTTCAGCGTTGATTTTCTTAATGATGATATCAGCGTTTATGTAGTCACCCTCTACATAGGTGCCGCCATTAATTACAACAGAACTGTATTTTGCCACACTGCTAAATAAATGGCTTTCAAGCGCAAGACTAGGGATCATATTTAATTCACTTCTAGATAACTCAGCGAGTTGCTTAGCTTTATTGTTGGCTTTATTACTCACTGGCTTTTTAAGCGATAACAGCTCTGATGGTGTTTTATTATTTTCTGTCACCACAGAACTACTGGGTGTAATAAATACCTCACCGCTTTTTAGCTCATAACTGTCAGCGGCATCATCTAAAGCAATAACGCCATCTTTGACTACTAAATCAGGCTTCTGTGCTGGCATTATCGGATCAGTAGCATCACTTACTGCCTGCTTAGACTGAGCAGTGAGAGTCAAGACTTCACTACCACTAGGTTCAAATAATTTCCAAATAGTAACCCCTAAAAGAGCAACAACGACCAAAACCATCCAAGCTGGAAGCACTGATTCTTTTTGTAAAAGGGTTTGTGGAGCGTCTTTGCTTGCGCCTTCTAAGTTCAGCCGCTCTTCTTCTGCTCTTTCGAGAGCTTTCAATAGATAAGACATCCTATAGGCCACCCATTGAATCATTAAGAAGTTCTAACCCGACCATAGTCTGACTACCAATCACACCATCAATCACTAAGTTAAAGCTTTTTTGAAAGCGCTTAATCTGTTGCTGTAGTGCCTGATCATAAACGGTTTCATCTTGAAGATAAGAAACGACCTTACTACCACTAGGCTTAATAACCTGCCAACTGGAAACATCCTCTTCAGTATCTAGAATGTCTTCAGCATCCCAATCATTCAACACTGAACGAATCCAAGGTATTGAACTATGGCTATCTCCTAGCTTCAAAGCCCCACTACTTAATGGATTATTGCGTATAATTCGTACATTAAATAACTTATTCCCAGCCCTCACATTTGCCAAGTCATCGGGTGTTATTTTTTTCCAGCTACCCGATTTATTAATTGCGATATCATTTAAAGCGCTGTTACCCTGCCTCTGCATCTTTAATAAATCTACGGGTATCAGTCCTTGCCAGCAACTACTTGAAGTATTACACCCGGAGAACTGTGAACCCAGAGGAGCAGTGAATTTATCAACTATAGAATCAAGCGAAAAATCATTCCTAGCAAAACTGAAAACAAGCATAAACAACATAATGAAAGGTAGCGCAGTCTTAAGGCTAAACCATTTACGGGCTTGCGGTTCAGGTAAGACCTCTTTAGCTGCCTGACGAACAATCCACGGGCCAATTGAATTCTGACCAGAGGCATACCCACCCATCAGACTTCTATCAGCAATTAGATTAGCCAAACGAGGAATTCCTTTGCTAAGCATAAAAAGCATTAGCAATCCTGCCCATGTGAAAATTTGTTTATTGCCACCTGCCACTTTAATCCTGTGAGCGACATATGAATTCATCTGAATAAAACTGAGAGGTTTGAGGTGGTAGCGAGCGGTAAAGCGCTGATTGAGCTGGCGTAGATTATACTGCTGTAAACGCGCTTTTAATTCTGGCTGACCTAAAAGAATGATTTGTAGGAGCTTATCTGTATTTGTTTCTAGATTGGTTAGCAACCGGATTAATTCTAATACCTGTGTATCCAGGTGCTGAGCCTCATCTACAATCAGAACGCTATGGCCGCCTGACGAATACACAGACAACAAAAACTCAGTCAGTTTTTCAATTAACTGAAGCTCCTTCTCAAGCCCGGAAAACTCAATACCGAACTCGCGACTAATAAGCTGAAGCATTTCGAGTCGATCTAACTGGGGGTGCAGTATTAATGCGACCTCGGTATTAGCGGGTATATTACTCAGCAAGCTTTTACATAAGGTTGTTTTGCCAGTCCCAACCTCTCCTGTTAGCAATACAAATCCACCACGATGCAGCATGCCATACTGGAGAGCCGCCAGTGCCTCTTGATATTGACCGCAGTCATACAAAAAATCTGGGTTGGGTGCAATCGTAAAAGGACGCTGATTGAGAGAGAAATGGTTTTCGTAAATCATAATTATACTTTTATTGAAAAGCCCATTGCGTAGCTAAGGATATTTGCCAGTGATTCGCCTTCTGGTGGCGATAATCATCAAATGACCATTCTACCTTCAGTGGTTCAGATTGATAGCCGATTTTAAATACTTCGTTCACGCCTTCTAAAGCAAGCTCTAGATGATCCGCTTTCAGGCCTATCCATATCTCATCGTGCCGAGCTCTATCTACCGCCTTAAACTCAAGCTCGGTGCTTTCAAATTTATATCGACCAAACAATGTAGGTATGTGTGGTAACTGCTGTGTTTTACTCACCTGCTGACTTCGCAGGACACACAAAGTTCCCTCTGGGCTAGGCCTAGCAACGCAGCCTCTATCTTGATTGATAGGCGACCAATATATACGGTAAAAGAAGTCTTCAAGCGCAAACCCAAAAACAAGGCTATTCGAATAACGGTAAGAAAGTGTCACGTCAAAGCTATGCCCATACCCTTTTGTGGCAAGTGAAGGCTTATCAAACAAGTAGTCCTCTCCGTACTGGTAATCTAGCTCATACTGATAAGTGTACGAATCATCCACACCAACCTCACCCTCACCTACTATCCTTCCAATTTGCACCAAATTTCCGATTAAACCGTACGCCTTAAGCTTTACAAGATACTTACCTGAAAAAACATACTCATACTGTACAAACAGCGATTCAGTTGAATTACTATTTACAGATAAGTCCAGGCCATAAACACCAGCCGGGATGGATTCCTCTTCTAACTGCCCATAAAAAAAAGCGGTTACGGGTGTGAAGTCGATATAATGGCTTATTCGCTTTTCTATTCCAAAAATCACATTTGATTTAAGCTTGAACCAGCTCCCCATGCGCGCACCGCCATAAGCATAATCACCACGAGAGCTCGACTTCCAATTACCGATGACGTCATTTAATTTAGATGCAGGACTGTTTAAATGGGCATCAAAATAAAAGCCAAGCTGCTCTGCTTGGCTTTTACTTGTAGAAAGTGTGATCAGTATAAATATGACAAGGTAACAAGGTTTTATCAAAGTAACTGCCATGTACCATCGATATAGCGAATAACATACAAGTCGCCTTCTTTACGCAAGCTACCGAGTAATTGACCGTCATATCGAATACTAGCAAGCAAATCATCATGAGAGGGATTGGCTGTAGAGTTTGAATCAGAATAATCAAACCCGAAGACAGTCATCGTAATGTTTGCGTCTTGAATATAGTAAACTAATGCGTCCTGCTCAGAAGACGACTGCCCAACTGCCAACCAAATAGAATTATCACCATAAGGGATCAAACTATCTATCCCAATAGCAGAGCTCGAACTCCCGCCAATATAATCATGAGTCAAAGAAAAGCCCATTGTTACGTTCTCCATGTCAGGAGCAGCGCCATTTAATATCATCAATGCAGTGGGCCTAGGTTCGTTAGCGCCATCAACAAAGCGAGAAATCAAACTGACATAAAAGTTCTCAATGCCTAAATACTCTGGGGTATTAATCGTAATATTAAATTCTTCCTCATCAACAAAAGAATCGGTTAAATTAGGGTAGCCAATATCATAAATACCTCGACCATCGATGCGGACCTGTGCAATACACTCCTCTGACCTAAGCCAGTTAAAGGCCTCTATAACCGTAGCAGTTGCACTAGAAAACTCATCTCCGCAACCAAGAGAACTAACAGGCAGAGCAGCCTGGCACCCCCAAACAACTCCAACTCGATTACACTGGCGAGCAAGTTCAGAGTCATCAGTAGAGTCAGCCTTGAAAATCACCAAGGCCGTTTCACCCCCAGGATAACTCAGCGTACCCAGCTTAGCGCTGGATGAGTTTGACAGGCTTAAAAGCTCTTTTAATAAATCATAACTCGGATCCCACGACGAAAATAATCCGCGATCAAAAAACTTCACACCATTTGGCCCAGACAGCTCTTGTCGAGAACCGTCCGTAATATCAGCTAGCGACAAATTAGCAGGGAGGGTAAACCACCCTCCCTGATTAGATATGAAATCAGAGGCTTCACCTGTCAGTTTTGTGTAATTTTTAAATGCGGTACTGTCAATATTCATTTCAAGATCAGGGAAGCGTGTTGAGGAGTAAAAAGTGGTGGCATTCTCGCTGTTTAAAGTAAAACGAAGGTCCAGTGCATCACCCTGCTCTCCAACACCCGAAAATTGCCCCTCAATATTTGCCGACAAAATATTATAATGATATTCAGTATCAGGGTCTGAAATTAATGAAACCGGATCACGAACACCAATTAAAGTTGCATTAAAAACCGTTGAATTAAATTGATGTTCTACCGTGGTTTTAGATTGCAAGGTTAAACTAGGCACATCGACATCAATGCGAACAACGATAGGGTCAACACCTTCAGCAAGGCTTTCTCCCAACCAAAAGGCAACCGAGGGCATCACACCATCACTAACTGCTAGCTCAACAACACCTTCTGTTGTTTCTAGGTACACTTCAGAAAATGAAAATATTTTATAGCTATCTGACTGCCCTAATATATCGTCAAAAATACCCACTAAACGAATACGACTATAACCATAAACCTTTCCGTCTAAAGTTAGTGACCCAGAGGCTTCATTAATGAGAGTCATTGTTTTTGTGCTGGCCGTATAATTTAGCAAAGTACCATTAAGAGCGTTTAAATCATGGGACGAATCACACACCCCTGTAGGAATACAGGTTAATGCATATTCAGCAGTCTTTATTATTGGCTTGAAAAAAGATTTCATAACAGGGCCGATTTTTTGATTATAATCAGCCCACTCAGCTTCAACTTTAGTAATCTCCTGCGCCACTTCAGCATCAAAAAATGATTCATACTGATGCAAGCCCATATCCAAGGCCCATGTTTGAACCTTACTTACTAAAGCTTGTGCTGCTATGATTTTATCGGCAAGCCCATCATTATAAACTACCGCTACAAACGGCAGTAAATCAGCCGAATTTGCTGAACTAGAAGTTATATCATCAAGATGAGAAATAAAGGTACTTTTAGCAGATGTTAAAGCACTGTTACTTTTAGATGCTGCATCGTATTCAGCTTCGACACTGGATGTTGTTTGGAATAATTGAGTGGCATCCAGATCGGCTGGGGCATCTACTGTGCCATCAATGTAAAGGTTGCCATCATGTTTGAGAAAAGAAGACTCCCACCAAGCCAATGTGGTCATAAAAGTCTCTAGACGATCTCTGGAAAATTTTTGAAAAGCCATGGAGATAAGACCATGCTTTGCCAATTCAATTTCGTCAGATGCGTCAATTGAAACGACACCTTCATACCAAGGAGTCGTATTAACATGTAATCCTGTATTAAGTAAGAAGAACTGTTTTACCTTATGATTACCCTCGTAAATGGTATCTGGGGTAAATAGATTGTTTTCAAGGACCTCTCCCACACAAGAATTGACATCATTGGCGTCACAGCTCAACCCATTTGAAACCAGCAGACTAAAAGCTTGTTTTGCAGCTAGATGTGTAATTGGCGTAATATTAAACTGTTCTAGTCCAGCAATAGAGCTTAAAGCACCCCACATTTCGAAATTTGCTGGTGCATTATACCAATCCCCATAAATAACATTGTCTAGCGCCTCATTTTTGCACCCAGCAGGAAGAACACATCTAAACTGAGTTTTTCGAGTTTCTGTAACAGCTGCCTGAGTATCGGTAGCAGCACTTACAGTAATTTCATAATCTGCATAACTTGCTACACCAATCAGGCTACCTGAATACGCGCCCTGTATAGAGGCAGAAAACTGCCCAAGATCATCTGTGTAATGCTCATCCCCAAAAAACGAACCATCAGACTGCCTTTGTGGTTGCCCATATTGATCAACACCTACGAACTGAACCTTTGCATAGCGAACATTACCCGCCCAAATTGATCCTTTAAAATCAATATTTGGAATAGCACCTGAGTTGTTAGTAATTGTGTTATCACAACCCATTAAAACAAGAAAAATCATCAACGATAAAATTTTGTACATATTGCAACCTAGCGAGATTTACGTGTTATTTTTATTATAAGTTTAAGTCAGTGTTGTGCCAGTTTTTCTGATTCTTCGGCAATCAATGTTCTCATCCATTGATGAGACGGATTATGGTGCAGTAAAGGACTCCAAGCCATCTTTAGCTCAAATTCAGGGATATCATAAGGGGCATCGACCATTTTAAGATCCCCTGTTAACGCCTGCATTCTGGCTACCTTGGTCGGCAGCGTAGCGATTAAGTCATTATTCATCGCTAACAGTGCAGGCATTTGATAGTGTCGAGTAAACACACTTATATTCCTTTTAAATCCTGCTTTTGAAAGCGCTTCATCTACCCAGCCAAGCTGCACAGCCTTGTCTTTAGAAGGGTTAACACCCGTCCCAACACCCATACCGGTTTTACTCACCCATATATGGTTAGCACTTAGATACCCTTTTAGGCAAAAGTTCTTCAAAACTGGATTACTAGGGTTAACTAGGCAAGAAAAGTCATCTCGCCATAAGGTTTTTTGGTGGAAAGATTGCGGTAATTGATCAAAACGGTTGATCGCCATATCAACCTTACCCTGCTCTACATCCTTATATGTGACATCGGATGGCGTTAAAAAATCCAAGATAATACCGGGAGCTTCTCTTCGCAATCGCTTTACCATGGCAGGTACAAGTGTCGCTTCCGCATAATCACTTACCATGATGCGAAACACGGACTCACTGATGTCGGCTTCAAATTTGCCCGTGGGCTGAACGGCACTATCAACCTCAGCAAGAATATTTCGTACTAAAGGCTGTAATTGTAATGCCCTTTCTGTTGCTGACATGCCATCGCTGGTGCGCACAAGCACAGGATCACCAAACAATTCACGAAGTCGTTTTAGTCCATTACTCATGGCTGGCTGAGTGATACCTAGGGCCTGCGCAGCCTTGGTTACGCTGCGCTCTCGTAGCAATACATCTAAGTATATAAGCAGGTTTAGATCAAAACGGTCCACATTCACCTCATGAATACCCATTATAAGGGCTATAAATTAGAGAAATTATCATAAAACCCGTAAGATGCGCGAGTCATTTTAGAGGCGTGCCTCAATAAAGCTGCTATTTTTAATTTCGGCTTTACGACAATTAACCCTAATTTTTAAGGATTGGACATATGTCAGCTATTCAAGACGACATCAAATCTATCTCAGCTGCACAAGAAGCTGCTCGCTTTTCTTGGGATATCACCCCTGAATCAGCTGCTCGCATGCGTGCGCAGAACAAATTCAAAACTGGCCTAGACGTTGCTCAGTACACTGCAGATGTTATGCGTGCTGACATGGCTGCTTTTGATGAAGACAAAACTAAGTACACACAGTCTTTAGGCTGCTGGCACGGTTTTGTAGGTCAGCAAAAACTGATCTCTATCAAAAAGCATTTCGGCACTACAGATCGTAAATACCTATACCTTTCAGGTTGGATGGTTGCTGCACTACGTTCTGAGTTTGGTCCTCTTCCTGACCAATCTATGCACGAAAAAACAACTGTAGCGGCTCTTGTTAAAGAACTTTACACTTTCCTACGTCAAGCTGACGCACGTGAACTAGGCGGTCTTTTCCGCGATCTAGACGCTGCTCGTGAAGCTGGCGATGCTGCTAAAGTTAAAACAATCGAAGCTGCTATCGACGGTCACCAGACTCACGTTGTGCCAATAATTGCAGATATCGATGCTGGTTTTGGTAACGCTGAAGCGACTTACCTAATGGCTAAGCAAATGATCGAAGCTGGCGCTTGCTGCTTACAGATCGAAAACCAAGTTGCCGATGAAAAGCAATGTGGACACCAAGACGGTAAAGTAACTGTACCTCACGCTGATTTCCACGCGAAAATCCGTGCTCTACGTTACGCATTCCTAGAATTAGGAATCGACAACGGTCTTATCTGTGCACGTACTGACTCTGAAGGCGCTGGCCTTACAAAAGAAATCGCAGTAGTTAAAGAGCCAGGCGATCAAGGCGATCGTTACAACTCTTACCTAGATGTTGAAGAAATCGATGTTGCTGACATGGCTGAAGGCGATGTTGTATTTAACCGTGGCGGCAAGCTTGTTCGTCCTAAGCGTCTTCCTTCTGGTCTTTACGAATTCCGTAAAGGTACTGGCGAAGAGCGCTGCGTATTTGACTCAGTTGAAGCCCTTAGAGCCGGTGCAGATCTAATCTGGATCGAAACAGCTACTCCAAGTGTTGCAGACATCGCTGAAATGATGAACGAAGTACGTAAAGAAGTTCCAGATGCGAAACTTGTTTACAACAACTCTCCATCTTTCAACTGGACTCTTAACTTCCGTCAACAGACTTTTGACTCAATGACTGAAGCTGGCGAAGACGTATCTGCATACGATCGCGGAGACCTAATGAACGCTAAGTATGACGATTCTGAATTGTCTGCTAAAGCTGATGCACGCGTTCGTACTTTCCAAGCTGATACAGCTCGTGAAGCGAACATCTTCCATCACTTGATCACTCTTCCAACTTACCACACGACTGCATTGTCTGTTGATAACTTGGCTAAAGAGTACTTCGGTGACGAAGGCATGCTTGGTTATGTTGCTGGCGTACAGCGTAAAGAGATCCGTCAAGGTATCGCATGTGTTAAACACCAAAACATGTCTGGTTCAGACATGGGTGATGACCACAAAGAATACTTTGCTGGTGAAAACGCGCTTAAAGCTGGTGGCGCTAAAAACACTTCTAACCAATTCGGTTAATCCCTGAATAGGTTTACCTTCTATCAATAGAGGGTAAGTGTTAAAAGAAAGGTCTCTTCGGAGGCCTTTTTTTGTGCGTCAATACAAACCCAGCACTTAAAGCTGGCAATACTAAAAACACAAAACCATTCATAGCCGCGAATTCGGTTAATCCCTGAATAGGTTTACCTTCTATCAATAGAGGGTAAGTGTTTTCCTAGTAATCGCTCCTGCATTACTAGGATACCCGCCGTCCATGGCGGTAAAAGAAAGGTCTCTTCGCAGGTCTTTTTACGCTTACAATAAATACCCCTCCAACTTAAAAAACCAACCCAAGGCAAGCACACAACGCTGCAACAAAAATCGCACATATCATTAGCGGCCAAAATAATTACCGATCAAACCACTGTCTCCATTTGATAATATAAGTGTCTTCTTTAGACATCTGAATAAATAAATAAAACGGTAAATTACACGTCCAACAAATAAAAACAACGGGCCTTACTACACTATGAAACTACTAAGTTACACCCTCGTGCTATTTAGCCTCTTCAGCTTTAAAAGCTACGCTGATTCCTATATGTACCTTACAAACAATACAATGGAAACGTTAACTGTTAGCACTTCCCAAACAGGACATAACAACATCACAGAAGGCAACGAATGGAATCAACTAACAACAAAAGTGAAGCCATTAGAAACCATTAAATTTTTGCGATTCAATCGTGATAAAGGAATTAAATGGGGAAAGGAATACACTTTCAACACATCCGTTAAAGGAACCAGCGACACAATTAATTTGCGCCAAAAATTAAAAGGCACAATGACATTTAGCTCCATGTGGCTATCCGCTCAAGATGAGCCGTGGTTCTACGATCGAGATATTCACAAAGTATCACTTTCAGAAAGCAGAGATCTTGCGTTTAAATCTCAAACCGCAAGAGCATCTGGGGATGACATTTACTATGTGATTCACGACCAGTTCAAAACAACAGAAAAGAGTGAATATAGTAATGAACTTAATATACTCACATATAATGCATGGGCACTATTACCCGGTATCACTGCGAAAAACACGGGCAACCGCTTAAATACAATTATTGAATACATGAAAAATTACGACGTTATTGTGTTCCAAGAAATTTTCGACCCCATACTGACCGCCAAATTTAGAAGTGGACTGTCTGAAGAATACCCATATTTGACTGAGATTCCTTGGAAGCTGGGTAAGCTTTTAACTGGCGGTTCATTCATTGCGAGTCGCTGGCCGATAGAAGCTCAAGATGCAATCGTATACGACGCATGCAAGTCTGATGGCTGCCTTGCTGGTAAAGGCATTAACTACGCGAAAATTCGTAAAGGCTCAAATGCCTACCACGTATTTGGAACCCATACACACGCCTACACAACTGACGAAGATGTATCGGTAAGGTTTTCGCAGCTTGCACAGCTAAAATCAGTAATTGACCATAAAAACATTCCTTATAATGAGCCCGTTATAATGGCCGGCGACTTTAACGTCGACAAATTAAACTTCCCGCAAGAGCATGAAGCATTTCTGTTCACACTGGATGCGATCGAACCTGAGCAATCAGGTAGTTATGACTATTCTTATGCGGGCACAGCCAATGTATACGCAGAAGACCAGTACAATGAATACCTTGATTACATTCTTTACAGCAACAACCACGTTGCTCCTTACATTTCCGACAACAAGCTATTAACCCCTAGAAGCATCAGCTCGAAACACTGGGGAAGCTGGGATCTTTCTGATCACTTCCCTGTATCAGCCAACATGCACTTCCCCTTAAAAAGTGAGCACATGCCCTTTTAAGTCAAAACCCCCAGTAAAAGCACTGCTATTTGCTGGGGTACCTTCAAATCATGCCTGCCATCAAAACACCTCTAAACCTGGCTAAGCTGCCCATTTTTATCGATCATCAACTAGACTTTATTCAAAGTATTAAGGAATTTAGCCGATGATCACATATCAGAGCGTCTACGAAGATAATCACTGGTCTCCTGAGCTCATACAAAACAGTAATGCACAATTGGTTCTATTATTTGGTAGCCGCACCTTAGCTACCGACCCTGCCACATATAAAAGCATCTCTGATAGATACCCTAATGCTCAGGTCATTGGTTGCACCACATCTGGCGAGATACTAGACACTCAAATCTATGACGAGACACTCTGCCTTACCGCAGTCGAATTCAAGTCATCTGAAGTTGATGTATACAGCGTAGATATCAATAGCGACCCCTCAGGGGCATCAAAAAGACTTGCCCAGCACTTCAAGCCAGAAGGCCTTAAATCACTATTCATCCTTTCTGACGGCCAAATGATCAACGGAACAGACCTTGTAAACAGCCTTCAAAACCTGCTTCCTGTAGGCACCGTAATAACAGGTGGTCTTGCAGGCGACGGTACAAACTTCACGGAAACGATTTTATGGCACAACTCTGAATCAGGGTCAGGCAAAATAATTGGCTGTGGATTTTATGGTGAAAAACTTCGTGTGGCACACGGATCAATGGGAGGGTGGGATCCATTCGGGCCCAAACGCCTAATCACTAAGTCGTATGACAATATACTGTACTCCCTTGATGATAAGCCCGCCCTAGAGCTTTATAAGACATACCTAGGGGAGCACGCGCAGAACCTACCTGCATCAGCACTGCTATTTCCACTGCTCATAACAAACTCAGACAACAACCCTGAAGTCATCCGCACAATCCTAAACATTAATGAGCACGACAATTCAATGATCTTTGCGGGAGACATACCAGAAAACAGCTACGCCCAATTAATGAAAGCCAACTTTGAAAGGTTGATTGACGGAGCTGAAACAGCTGCAAAAAACACCCTTGCTAGCGCCCTATCCGATCACGCACAAAAAGACGGGCTCATAATCATGGTCAGTTGTGTAGGCAGAAGATTGGTCCTAAACCAGCGAACAGAAGAAGAAGTTGAGGCTGTTAAAGAAGCATTTGGTGAAAGCAATCACTACACGGGGTTCTACTCTTACGGTGAAATATCTCCGCTGGTAAAAGGCGGTAAATGCGGACTTCACAATCAAACCATGACAATCACATCATTCTTTGAAATAGATGAATAAACTTACAAAACGACTATTAAAACGCCACTTACCACCTGACTTTGATCACGAATCAATTTCTGGGCTAAGCAGCGCTTTTTCGTTAGCAATAGAGCAATACGAGCAAGATAGACTGATGCTTGAGCGTTCACTAATGCTTACCTCTGATGAACTAAACGAAATAAATGACAAACTCAAGCAACAACTCAATGAAATCAAAACAGTTAAAAACAAACTAGAAAAATCATTTATAAAACAAGAAGCACTGCTAAATGCCAGCCAAGAAGGCGTCATTAACTTTACCCCCACCGGAAATATCGACCAAATAAATAAAGCAGCCCTGGACTTCCTCGGCCAGACACTAGAAGAATGTTTGCAACAACCTCCTAGGCGAATACTAAAGAATTTATTAAGTAAAATAAAAAACAGAGAGAAACTAGTCAAAGTAATACGAGAAACCAAAACATCGAAAAGTAAAATAATGAAAGGTAGCTTCCAAACGTACACAGGAATGTATTACGAATACTCTATTGTTCCTGAATTAATGGATAACACCATTCTTGGCAGCATCTTTAGTTTTCGTGATATTTCGGAGCTTCAAAACAATCAAGATAAGCTTAAGCATCAAGCTTATCATGATGATTTAACTGGCCTACCGAACAGAAACAACATTATGAACACCATTCACCACGCCCTTACACTAGCAAAAAGGCATGAACAGCAAGCGGCCATACTGTTTATAGACCTTGATGACTTCAAAAAAATTAATGACACTGCTGGACATGATGAAGGGGATCGTTTTTTAATTGAAGTAAGCCAGCGCCTTCAATCGGTATTAAGGGACAGCGACACACTGGGAAGACTTGGCGGTGATGAGTTCCTAATCCTACTTGAAAATATCCCTTCTAGTAAAAAAATAACGGAAGTACACAACCGTGTACTAAGCGCTTTAACATCTCCTTTTATGGTCGGAAGCAGCCCCTATGTAGTTTCATGTAGCATCGGGATTAGCGCCTTCCCACAAGACGGAGAAACAGAGGAAGAGCTTATAAGAAAGGCTGATATGGCCATGTATCAAGCCAAAAAACTTGGGAAAAATAGATTTCATTATTTTGATGAAAGTCTTGAACGCTTAGCAATACACAGAGTTAAAATTGAAGAAAGCCTTAGAAAGGCTATCACTAACAATGAGTTCGTACTTCACTATCAACCAAAAATAAAACTTTCCAATAACACAGAAGAACTAATGGGGTTTGAAGCCCTAATACGCTGGAAACGAGATGATGGTTCAATCACCTACCCTGATAGTTTTATCACCCTGGCCGAAGAAAACGGACTAATAAGAGATTTAACAAAGTGGGTAATAACTGAAGCCTGCAGACAGCTAAAAGAGTGGCGACACACCAAACTGGGTGACATCCCTATTTCTGTAAACGTTTCAGCTATTGACATTTCAGATGGCGAATTTGTGAGCTCTACATTATCAATATTAGACAAGAGTAAAACGCCAGGCCACCTTCTTGAGTTAGAGTTAACGGAATCGGTATTTTTTGACGACATAAGCAGCGTAAATGAAAAACTAAAAATACTTAAAGACAATAACATCAAACTTTCCCTAGACGACTTCGGGACGGGCTACTCTTCCTTCTCGTACCTCAAAGTGAAGTGGTCAAGTAATTCTGTACAGCCCAATAGGTTTTTTAGTTAACCT
>ERZ1027231.55-NODE-55-length-77207-cov-56.686424_pt1 | contig 77207 bp, 69 predicted proteins | sample MGYA00520866_ERZ1027231 | MGnify/ENA primary metagenome ERZ1027231 (study PRJEB33311, sample SAMEA4378411) | marine metagenome | biome: Marine biome; feature: Fjord; material: Water | collected 2014-07-20T08:00:00Z/2014-07-... | depth 75 m ...
CGCCGCGATTAAAACGCTTTTATCTCGAACAAAATTTAACCGCGAAAGTTCAACAGACCCTAAGTTATAGCAGAAAAATATTAAGCGCCACAGCAACCTTAGTAAATTAAGGTCACTGTGGCGCTTTTTTTGCTTTAGACTACTAATATAGTTAATCGTACATATTGTTAAGAGAGCCCATGGAAAATACTAATACAACCAAACAAGCCTTTATTGGTGGTGAAGTCGCCCTAGTTGGCGCCGGTCCAGGAGATCCTGATTTACTAACTCTACAGGCTTATCGTTTTATCAAACAAGCTGAAGTGGTTATCTATGACAGGTTAGTCAGTGCAGCCATCATGGCGTTATTACCAATTGATTGCCAACAAATATATGTTGGAAAAAAACAAGCAGATCATAGAGTTCCACAAGAAGGCATCAATCAATTATTGGTTGATAATGCGTTATTGGGTAAAAAAGTGGTGCGTTTAAAAGGTGGTGATCCGTTCGTTTTTGGTCGAGGCTCTGAAGAAGCTCAATTCATATTAAGCCATGGTGTTCCATGTCATATAGTTCCAGGAATGACAGCAGCATCCGCTTGTACTAGTTATGCAGGCATTCCATTAACCCACCGAAAAGTCGCGAGAAGCTGCACCTTTATAACCGGAAATGTGCAAGATAATGGTGCATTAGATCTTCCCTGGCAAACGTTAAATGATAAAGAGCAAACCATTGTGTTTTATATGGGGATTAAAAGCTTACCGATAATCTCAGCCCAGCTCATAGCCGCGGGTCGTGATATAGATACACCCGCCGCTTTAATTAGAAAAGGCACCCACCAAGATCAGCAGGTGATAAAAGGCACTTTAGCCAATTTAACTGAGTTAGTTGCCTTACATAAAATTACGCCACCAAGCCTAATTGTTATCGGTGATGTGGTAGGACTTTTTGATAGTGAGCGACTCACTAACTTAGGCTACTTAACACCGTAAATGCATTAATGGCGTTAAGGTAATAAAGCGCGACATTTAAAGAGAAAAGGCTCGTGGGGAATACTTATTATTCCGCACGAGCCTTTTTGTTAATTGACTCAATTCATGAGCAAATTAATAAATAATGTCTAATTACTATTTTGCAGGGCGAATTGCTCTGCGTGGTTTAGGTCCAGTACCATCGTATTCAGGTTTTTTACGTCTAGAAGAATCATTGCCTGATTTTGCTTTATTTTTACCGATATTGTTACCATTAGCATTACGACCTGATCGTTGACCATCTTTGTGCTCAACTCTGCCCTTACCTGCCCCTTGAGCCTTCCCCGACTTTGGTGGTCTACCTTGTTTTAAAGGTTTGATAGCACGTGATTCACCTAACTCATTTGCCGGTATAAACTTCTCAATAACTTTTCGTTCAATGTGCTGTTGAATAACATGTTCAATGCCCCACAATAAATCTAACTCATCGGCACATACAAGGGACAATGCTTGTCCGGTATTACCCGCACGGGCGGTTCTACCAATACGATGAACATAATCCTCAGGTACATTAGGTAGGTCAAAATTAACAACTTGTGGTAACAAGTCAATATCAATACCACGTGCTGCAATATCAGTTGCGACTAATATCTTCACTGAACCATCTTTAAAGGCAGCAAGCGCTTTAGTACGTGCTCCTTGGCTTTTATTACCGTGGATCGCTGCTGCAGTTAATCCTTCCGATTCAAGATGCTTGGTTAGCTTATTAGCACCGTGTTTAGTTTTTGTAAATACTAATACTTGTTGCCAATTATTTTCTTTTATAAGATGTGTTAACACGGCAGATTTACGCTTTTTATCAACCGCAGTTAACCATTGAGTCACTTTTTCTGCTGTGCTATTTTCTGCATCAACTGAAATTTCTAGTGGTTGATTAACCAGACCTTTGGCTAATGCACGTATCTCAGGTGAAAATGTTGCTGAGAAAAGTAAGTTTTGGCGGTCTTTTGGCAAAGCAGCAATAAGCTTTTTAATATCTCGAATAAAGCCCATATCTAACATACGATCAGCTTCATCAAGAATGAAGACTTCAAGTTGACTAAATTTTACTGCTCTTTGGTTGTATAAATCTAATAAGCGACCTGGTGTTGCCACAAGTACATCAACACCTTGGCGAAGTCGCATCATTTGTGGATTAATTTTAACACCACCAAAAACAACCGTTGAGTGCAGGTTTAAATACTTACCGTACATTTCGATGCTTTCACTGATTTGTGCCGCAAGTTCACGCGTTGGTGTCAGTATTAGTGCTCTGACATTATTTGATGAAACCTTGTTACCTTTACTGCTTGAAAGACGTTGTAGTAATGGTAATGTAAACCCTGCCGTTTTACCTGTACCGGTTTGTGCTGCAGCCATCACATCACGTCCAGAAATAACTGCTGGAATCGCTTGTGCTTGGATAGGTGAAGGCGTTTCATATCCCTTATCACGCACCGCTTTTAATAATGCCTCAGATAAACCTAAATCAGAAAAGCTGGTCGGGGTATCACTCATAAGTAATCTCTTTAAAAAATTTCAAGCAAATACTGACAGCGCAATGGAAAATGTTGGCAGCATGAAAGGGCGTGCAGCATACAGTAAGCGCAATACCAAGTCTATTACCACGCCAAGAAATTTACGGCCAAATGAATAATCTCGTTGTGTTCGTTTGGTCGGTGTATTGTTTGACTTGGTCATAATAAGTCCTAAATGTGTAAACACATTTCAGGACGAGACACATAAATGAAAAAAGCCGAGCAACTTACGTTGCTCGGCTTTTTGTATAATAACAAAAATGCTTAAGGCATCATTGCTTCTTGATCTGCACCTTCTTTTTCAATGACTTCTGGTATCAAATCTTCTTTTGAAATACCTAAAGATAATGCCACTAAACTAGCAACATAAATTGAAGAGTAAGTACCAACAAACACACCAAATAATAATGCCGTAGCAAAACCATGAATTAGTGCTCCACCTTGGAAAAACAAAGCTGCTAATACTAATAGTGTGGTAATTGAAGTAATAAAAGTTCGGCTTAGTGTCTGCGTTAAAGAAATATTAATTATTTCTTCAGCTTCACTATTGCGTATTTTTCTGAAGTTTTCACGAATCCGGTCTGAAACAACAATAGTATCGTTAAGTGAATAACCAATAACGGCTAATATCGCTGCAAGTACTGTTAAATCAAACTCTAGTTGTAAAATGGAAAACAAACCAAGTGTTAATAAAACATCGTGAAATAACGCCACCACTGAACCTACAGCAAAGCGCCATTCAAATCGAAAAGCAACATAAACCAAAATACAGATAAGTGCTGTTAGCATAGCTAAACCGCCCTGCTCTGCTAATTCATCGCCAACACTTGCGCCAACAAACTCAATACGGCGCATATCAACCGTTTGGCCCGTAGCTCCTTGCAAGACATCAAGAACTTCATTGCCAAGCATTTCAGCTTTAACGTCATCACGTAGACCTAAACGAATCACAACATCACGACTACTGCCGTAAAACTGCACTTTCGCATCAGCAAAGCCATTTGCTTTCATTACATCACGAAGCGTTTCTAGATCTGCAGCTTCCTGAAAACCCACTTCAATCAAGGTACCGCCAGTAAAATCTAAACCAAAGTTTAGCTTGTTCGTGGCTAGAGAGGCGATTGAAGCAATCATTAATAAGGCGCTAAATACAAGGGCTATCTTGCGATAGCTCATAAAGGCGACAGTTTCTTTTAAACGTAAAATTTGCATAACTTTAATTCCTGCCCTTACTATATCGAAAGCTTGTCAAGACGTTTACCGCCCCAAACTGCATTAACAACGGTACGTGATGCAACGACAGAGGTAAACATTGAAGTAATGATACCGATAGATAATGTCACAGCAAAACCTTTAACAGGTCCAGTACCAATAGCAAACAAGATTAATGCCGCAATTAAGGTGGTGATGTTGGCATCAATAATCGTTGAAAATGCTGCCTCATAACCCTGATGAATTGATTGCTGAATTGTTTTGCCTTCACGTATTTCTTCACGAATACGTTCAAAAATAAGTACGTTAGCATCAACCGCCATACCAACCGTTAATACGATACCAGCCATGCCAGGTAAGGTTAGCGTAGCACCTGGAATCATTGACATCACACCAACAATCAACACTAAGTTTGCACCCAATGCAAGGTTAGCTACAACACCAAAGGCACGGTAATAAATCATCATGAAGATAAAGACTAAACCAAAGCCCATTAAGATAGCTTCAAAGCCAAGTTTTACGTTTTCAGCACCTAAAGTAGGGCCTACAGTGCGCTCTTCTACAATTGTTATTGGAGCAATCAGAGCACCCGCACGTAACAATAAAGCAAGGTTGTGTGCTTCAGCAGCACTTCCTGCGCCTGTAATGCGAAACGTCTTACCCAAACGAGACTGGATAGTAGCAACAGAGATGATCTCTTGATGTTTTTCAAAGATTATATTGCCTTCAGCATCTTTTTTGTCAGTCGCTTTATATTCAATAAACACCGTTGCCATTGGCTTACCAATATTGCTTTTGGTGCCATTAGACATTTTGGAGCCACCAGCGCTATCAAGTGAAATATTTACTTGTGGGCGTGAATACTCATCAAAACCTGACTTAGCATCGGTGATGTGATCACCAGTTAACATAACGCGTTTTTTCAATAGATTTGGTCTACCGTCTTTATCTGTTAATAAGATAGAGTTTGCAGGAATTCGACCATTTAAGGCATTGGATAAATCACCTTCGGTATCAACGAGTCTAAACTCGATTGTCGCGGTAGCATTAAGAATTTCTTTCGCTTTAGCGGTATCTTGAACACCTGGTAATTCAATAACAATGTGCTTTTTACCTTGGCGTTGGACAAGGGGCTCTGCAACACCTAACTCATTGACACGATTTCGAATAATAGTGATGTTTTGCTGTAAAGCATATTCACGGATCTCTTTAAGCTTTTGCTCAGTCATTTTTGCGGTGAGCGTTAGCGTATCGTCATCAGTGCTTAGTAATAAATCACGGTAGCGTTTTTTCAGTAATGATTGCCCTGCTTCTAAGTCTTCAATTTTTCTAAAAACAACGACAACAGAGTTATTCGCTTCTTTAACACTACGGTAGCGAATTTTTTCATTGCGTAAATCACCACGAAAGTCACTCACCATGCCGACTTTAGCTTTATTGATGGCTTCTTTCATATTTACTTCCATCAAGAAGCTTACACCACCACTTAAATCTAAACCTAACTTCATTGGCGTACCGCCAATTGCTGCTAACCAGTCTGGCGTATTAGGCGTTAAGTTTAAGGCAACCGAAAACTTTTTACCTAAATTATCATCTAAGACATCACGAGCTTTAAGTTGATCTTCAGTGTTTTTAAAGCGCGTTAATATTTGGCCTTTCTCTAAAGCGATACTGTCATAGCTCAGCTTACTTTCTTCTAAATGAGCTTTAACACTGTCAAGCGTAGCGGCATCAGCTTCAACGCCACGTAAACCTGAAACTTGCACCGCAGGTGATTCGCCATATAGGTTTGGTGTAGCATAGAGCGCACCTAAAGCGACAATCATTGCCACCATCAGTGTCTTCCATAAAGGGTATTTGTTTAACACAATGTGTCCTTTTTATTTATTTCTTTTTGCGCGAACAAGCTGTTCACTCTACTTAACAATTGATAGATTTTAGCTAACAATTGTTACTGTAGTGCTGAGCTCGCAGCCAATTATTACAGTAACAAAAAGGAAACACGCAGTTGACGCATGTCAATGAGTATTTCCGATGTAGTTACTGTATTAAATGGCAATGAGATAAGCTGCTACAATGATTTCATTGTGCCTTTTGGAAGTACGGCATTGATAGCATTTTTTTGTACGGTAACTTCAGTACCTTCGCTAATGCTAACAACAATAAAATCTTTTTCATCAGATACTTTAACGATTTTTCCAACAATGCCGCCTTGCGTTAATACTTCATCGCCTTTACCTAATGAAGACATTAAACCTTTATGCTCTTTCACACGTTTCGCTTGTGGACGATAGATCATAAAAAAGAATACTAAACCAAAAACGGCTAGCATAATGATCATTTCCATTCCGCCACCAGTTTGTGCTGGAGCTGCTGCGGCATGTGCTTTACTGATAAATAAACTCATAAATTCCTCTTACTTCTTATTATTGATTAGTTAGTGACTTTGTACTTTATTGCTCTTTCGCTCAATTGATTTGTCAAAGGTACTCACTGACTAACGTCAGCTCCGTGCATTTTCCTTTCAATTAAACGAAAGTTATTCAAAATACTAAGCCACTGGATTTAACAAAATTCTTTAATGATTTTAAGCTAAACTTGCTCACTACCTTCTGCTAATGGCGGTACAGGTAAACCACGTAGAGCATAAAATTCTTCTACAAAGGCGTCTAATTTACCTTGCTCAATGGCATCACGCAAACCTTGCATCACTTTTTGATAAAAATGAAGGTTATGTAAGGTGTTCAACTGCGAACCCAAAATTTCTTTACACTTATCTAAGTGATGTAAATACGCACGAGAATAATTCTTACAGGTATAACAATCACAAGTATCATCGAGTGGTGCTGTATCTGTTTTATGGCCAGCATTTCTGATTTTTATAACACCGGTATTGACAAATAAATGACCATTTCGAGCATTACGTGTTGGCATTACGCAATCAAACATATCAATACCACGGCGGACACCTTCAACTAAATCTTCAGGCTTTCCTACTCCCATCAGATATCGGGGCTTATTTTTAGGTATCAAGGGCGTAGTATGATCTAATATGCGAACCATGTCTTCTTTGGGCTCACCTACTGATAAGCCACCAATGGCGTAACCATCAAACTCAATCGCTTTTAAGCCTGCAACGGATACTTCACGTAAATCTTCATACATACCACCTTGTACTATGCCAAACAAGGCATTCGGACTATCGCCATGCGCATCTTTTGAGCGTTGTGCCCAACGAAGTGACAACTCCATTGAGTCTTTTGATTCTTTATGGCTTGCAGGGTATGGCGTACACTCATCAAAAATCATCACAATATCAGAGTTTAAACTACGCTGAACTTCCATTGAACGCTCTGGCGTAAGCATAATTTTTTCACCATTCACTGGTGAGCTAAAACGCACACCTTCTTCGGTGATTTTACTCATTTTTCCTAAACTGAATACTTGGAAGCCACCTGAATCAGTTAAAATTGGGCCTTTCCAATTCATAAATTCATGCAAGCCACCATGCTGTTCAATAATTTCGGTGCCTGGACGTAACATTAAGTGAAAGGTATTACCCAAGATAATATGAGCGCCTGTCGCTTCAACCTCTTCAGTTTTCATACCTTTAACCGTACCATAGGTACCCACAGGCATAAATGCTGGCGTTTCTACCACACCACGATCAAAAGTTAATCGGCCACGACGTGCTTTGCCATCGGTGCTAATTAGGTCATATTTCATTCTATTTTTTACTGCTTCAGTCATAACTCTCTCTCTCACCCACTAGCTAAACAGGCTGGCGGTGTTGGTTTAATAAATAATGTTCTGTTGTAATGTTTACTGTGTCTTTTGTTTAAATAATTTTATTTAATGTCAATTTAACTATTGCTTAACTCTTGTCTAGCTCTTGCTTGGTGAGGAACATCGCATCACCATAACTAAAAAATCGATATTCTTGACTAATTGCGTGCTGATAAGCTGGCATAATATGGTCATAACCAGAAAAGGCACTAACTAACATCAGTAAAGTTGACTCAGATAAGTGAAAATTGGTCACTAACGCATCAATTATTTGAAACCGATAACCTGGGGTGATGAATATGTCAGTATCGCCATAAAAAGCGCTTAATGATTCATTTTTATCTTGAGCAGCTTTGGCGGCACTTTCGAGTGAACGTACTGAAGTTGTGCCAACCGCAACAACTCTTCCGCCCGCCGCTTTAGTTTTGTTTATTTGCGCAACGACGTCATCTGATACTTCAACATACTCAGCGTGCATAATATGGTCAGCAATTTCATCTACTTTGACCGGTTGAAAAGTTCCAGCACCAACATGCAAAGTAACGAATGCCAATTCAACACCTTTGGCTTTGATCTTTTCTAATAACGCTTCATCAAAGTGCAAACCTGCTGTTGGCGCTGCCACGGCGCCAGGTTTTTCGTTGTAAACCGTTTGATAACGTTCTTTATCACTGTCTTCATCGGGTCTATCAATATAAGGCGGCAGTGGCATGTGCCCGATTTTTTCTAAAATAGTTAGCACTGACTCTTCACCAGTAAACTTTAATTCAAAAAGCGCACCGTGGCGTGCCACCATTGTTGCTTTGACTTTAACGTCACTACCTTCATTACCTAAGTAAAGTTCATTGCCAATTTTAGGAGATTTACTTGCACGAATATGAGCGAGTGCTGTGCTCTGGTCGACAATTCGCTCTACCAAGACTTCAATTTTCCCACCACTGGCTTTTTGGCCAAACATTCTAGCAGGGATCACTCGAGTATTATTAAAAACCAGTAAATCACCTGAATTCAATTGCGCGACAATATCGGTGAAAACACCGTCAGTTATAGCACCTGAATTACCATTTAAGGTCATTAAACGACTCGCTGAACGCTCGGCTTTTGGGTATCGAGCAATAAGAGCTTCGGGTAAATCAAAGGAAAAGTCTGAAACACGCATGATATTGGCTATTTTTCTGCATTAAAAAGGGCGTAATTTTAGAGCTGCACGCCATTGATAGCAAGTTAATTCGCGACTTTTAAACCTTTAGCGGATAGAACACCAAACAAACTTGTGTTGAAACAACATTATTGCTTGTTATAACCACTATTTATAAAAATTATCTCTGCAATTGAGCTTTTAGTGTATGTTGGTAAACAAGCAGTGCTGACATGCCCTTACTTAAATAGACTAAAGAGTTAATTGCCCTATGAAAGATGAACTTGCGCTTACTATAGCTAATAAAATTATTAATGGCTTTGAACGCCATTTTGCAATTTTTACTGAAATTACTCAATCAGCCCGAAATCGGTTTCAACAATGTCAATGGAATGAAATTCATCGTTCCGCTAGGGCTAGAACCAATTTTTATGACGAACGCGTAACAGAAACCTTTAATGAAATAAAAGATGACTTTAATATTTGTTCTCTTGATGATGCTTTGTGGCAACGAATTAAAGCTGTTTACTCTGATTTATTAGTCAATCATAAACAGCCCGAATTAGCTGAAACTTTTTATAACTCGGTTTTTTGTCATTTATTCGAGCGTAAGTATTATCACAATGATTATATTTATGTCGAAAGTACCGCGCACCGCCTTGATGATAAAATACAGCCTGAGATATACACTTCTTATCAGCCGAAAGAACTCGGATTAAAACAGACCATTTGTGACATTATGAACAGTCATAGAACGGTGATCCCCTTTGAAGATCTCGACCGTGACGTTGATGCACTTATTAATACCTTTCGCCGAAAGGCACATAAAACCCGTGTGAAATTAGAAGATTTAAAGTTTGATATTCTTAACTTTACCTTTTATCGAAATAAAGGCGCTTACCTTATTGGTCGAGTATTATCGCCAGCAGGAGAAACGCCGTTCATCATTGCCGTGCTTAATAATGAAAAGGGTGGCTTGTATATAGATGCATTACTCACCAGTAGTGAAAGTATGGCGGTTGTTTTTGGTTTTGCTCGCGCTTACTTTTTTGTTGATTGTGAACACCCTTATGCCCTAGTTAACTTCTTACAAGGACTAATGCCGCATAAAACTAAAGCGGATTTATATTCTGCTATCGGTTTTCATAAACAAGGAAAAACACAGTTTTATCGCGATTTTCTAAACCACCTTGATAGCAGTAATGACCAATTTGAATTAGCTGCGGGTATTAAAGGTATGGTGATGTCTGTATTTACCCTACCCTCATACCCTTACGTATTTAAAATTATCAAAGATAAATTTTCACCCAGTAAAAACATAACCAAGAAAGACGTAAAAGGAAAATATCGCTTAGTTAAGTTACACGACAGAGTTGGTCGAATGGCCGATACCATGGAATATTCTGAAGTAGCTTTTCCAAAGTCGCGTTTTAATGATGAGCTTTTGGCCGAACTTCAAAAAGTAGCCCCGTCAATTATTCGCTATGAGGGTGAAGGTGAAGATGAACTTATTATTATTGAACATTTATATATAGAGCGTCGCATGGTGCCGCTTAATTTATACCTAATGGATGCGCTTAAAAATAAAACACAGCAAAAAATTGATGATGCCATGTTCGGTTATGGCCAAGCCATCAAACAACTTATCTCTGCGGATATTTTTCCTGGTGACATGTTACTGAAGAACTTTGGTGTGACACGTCATGGTCGAGTGATTTTTTATGATTATGACGAAATAGCCTATATGAATGAGATCAACTTTCGAGTGAAACCTAAAGCGGTGACTGAAGAGCAACTATACGCTGCTGAGCCTTGGTATAGTGTAATGCCAGGCGATATGTTCCCAGAGGAGCTCGCCACCTTTGCATTAGCCAATCCAAATTATCTCAAAGCCTTTAAAATACATCACGAAGATTTATTAACAGCGGCATACTGGCAGCAGTGTCAACAAGATGTCGCCAATGGTATTTATAAAGATGTTTTTCCTTATCCTGATAAATTCCGCTTCTGTAATTTAAGTTTCGGCAGCACTAAAAGGCAAACAGTAACTGAAAGCTAGCAAATAAAAGCACCGACAGATGTGAATAATGTCGGTGCTACTATTTATATCCGTAATCAACTAGCACCATTGTTAAAAAAATTGATTATTGAGAGATATATAGCCCTGTGTTTTTTCAGTGCTATCAGAGTTTACTGGGCATAACCGGCTAGTTTACTAGCACTTTGTAGATAAAACAGTCGAACGAGCTATAAACTCGAAAAAAAAACACCTTTACTCTTTACCTTTGCCCGCGCATCAGTATAATTCAAATCTGTTGCAGGGGTGTAGTTCCAATTGGTAGAACAGCGGTCTCCAAAACCGATGGTTGGGAGTTCGAGTCTCTCCACCCCTGCCATTTTCTCTTCTGAATACTTCCAGATAAAATCTACATAAATTTTCTATAATATTTATCCTTCTCTTTAAAACAGCATTTAGTTAATACTTTCTCACTGTCATGAATTTATCTACTGTTAGTCTTTAGTAAATTCTGTCATTATATTGACCCTGAAATCTAGAGCTGATAAGCCATCACCGATGAGCATTAACCAACATCAATTTGAGCAACTCACTGAAATGGGCATTAGCCTATGGCAGCGACGTACTTGTGATACACCAAGTGATAACGTTCAAGTCCAGTCCAATTGCTATCTTGATATCGACTTAAACGACTTAACTAGTCAGCAAATATTCAATGACATTTTATTAGCATTAAATTTAACTGTCGGTGAAATCAATCATCAACGTAATCACTTAGATTTAGGGCTTTTTAACTGGTATTTCACAGCAGCACCACTAGACAACATTCAATGGAGCGAGCAGCAATTGTTCACTCCCTCTATTACTGAAATATCTAAATCGCCGATGCTTAAAAAGCAATTATGGCAATTACTGACTGAGCAAACACAATGAGTAATCCCGCAACAGCTACTACACATCACTTTACTGCAATAACGCGCGCTGATGTCTCCACCTTAATGCCAATAGAGCTTGCTTGTCATTCTCACCCTTGGAGTGAAAAAACCTTTGTAAGTTGTATCGGCAATCGTTATTTCGGAGAAAAACTCGCAATCAATCTACCTAGCGATGCGGCCATTGGTTTTTACGTTGGTGAATATGTGCTTGGTGAGGCAACACTGATGGACATTTGTGTAACCCCTGATGAGCAAGGTAAAGGTTGCGGAAAAGTATTACTCAACCGCTTCTTAGCTCAAGCGAAAAAGCTCGGAACGACAAAGGTCTTTTTAGAAGTTCGTGCGAAAAATATCTCTGCACAAATGCTTTACATGAATGCAGGTTTTATCGAGATTAGTCGTCGTACAGGTTATTACCCAAGCAGCACTGGTTTTGGCTATGAAGATGCCATCGTCATGTCAATGACATGCAAATAAAGACCACCAACGACCCATTAACAAATAACAACATTTGAATACCTAAAGTGGCTAGTTAATCCCTCTCCGTTAGTTAAGATACTGAACAAGAACCTCAACAAGGTTTTAATCGTATTTCTTACACCTAATTAAGGAGAGCAAAATGTTTACTAAGATAAGCTCCTCAGCAGATATCCTTCTGTCTAATGAAGGTGTTACAAGCCTAATCGTCAATGATGCACTAAAGAAAATTAGCCAGGTTACCGGGCTAAGTGAGCAACAAGCTTTCGCATTATTATCAAGCCAAGTAACTCAACAGCAGCGCAATAATAGCCATAGTGAAATAATTAAAGTGCAAGGGCCGTTAATAGAGCAAAAAGAATCTCAATTTATTTCAAGTTTATTTAATTAATTTTTGACCTAACTAAATATGAATAACTCTACTTGTAGAGTTCACTTGTAAATAGCTAAAGTAGCAGTGACACCAATCTATAGCTAAATTCATAATTAGCTATATGCACCACACCAACTATCACCACTCAATCACATAGCCAACGAAAATACGCAATTACTCTGCCTGCAATAAAAAACATCATAAAAGAATAAGACGAACTTAAACAACACGCCCTTTAATGGTACAATGCGCGCAATTTTTTAATAATGATGAATAGCCTTGTACTAAGCTAAGTGCAAAAGGTGTTTCTCTACTATTTACTCAACAGGTAATTTGCATGTCTGTACAGCAAGAGCAAGTCGATTTACGTCGCACATTTGCTATTATTTCGCATCCGGATGCGGGTAAAACAACCATTACTGAAAAGGTACTTTTGTTCGGTCAAGCTTTGCAAAAAGCGGGAACTGTAAAGGGTAAAAAATCAGGTCAACATGCAAAATCTGACTGGATGGAAATGGAAAAAGATCGTGGTATATCAATCACTACCTCGGTAATGCAGTTTCCTTACAATGACTGTCTGGTAAATTTACTTGATACGCCAGGCCATGAAGATTTCTCGGAAGATACTTACCGTACACTTACTGCTGTTGACTCATGTTTGATGGTTATTGATGTTGCGAAAGGTGTTGAAGCACGTACCGTAAAATTAATGGAAGTTACTCGCCTACGCGATACACCTATCATAACTTTTATGAACAAAATGGATCGCGATGTGCGTGATCCAATGGAAGTGATGGATGAGGTTGAAGAAGTATTAAAAATAAAATGTGCACCAATTACTTGGCCAATTGGCATGGGTAAAGAGTTTAAAGGTGTATATAACCTAGTGACTAATGAAACCTTTTTATATCAATCGGGTTTAGGTCATACCATTCAAGAAGTACGTATCATCAAAGGCTTAGACAACCCTGAGCTTGATGAAGCAGTTGGTAGTTATGCTGAAGATTTGCGTGAAGAACTTGAACTTGTGCAGGGTGCTTCTCATGACTTTAATCTAGAAGAGTTTTTAAAGGGTGAATTAACACCAGTATTTTTTGGAACAGCACTGGGTAACTTTGGTGTTGACCATATGCTAGACGGTTTGACCAAATGGGCACCTAAACCACTACCACGACTAACAGATTTGCGTGAAGTAGTAGCGACTGAAGAAAAGTTCTCAGGTTTTGTCTTTAAAATTCAAGCTAACATGGATCCAAAACATCGTGACCGTATCGCCTTCATGCGTATTTGCTCTGGTAAATATGAAAAAGGCATGAAGATGAAACAAGTGCGACTAGCTAAAGATGTCAAAATTGCTGATGCAGTAACCTTCATGGCCGGTGACAGATCGAATGTTGAAGAAGCCTACGCGGGTGACATTATTGGTTTACACAACCATGGCAGCATTCAAATAGGCGATAGTTTTACTGCTGGTGAAATGATGAAATTTAGTGGTATTCCAAACTTTGCCCCTGAAATGTTCCGTCGTATTCGTCTACGTGATCCTTTAAAAGCCAAACAATTACAAAAAGGTTTGATACAGCTATCTGAAGAAGGTGCTGTACAAGTGTTCAGACCTTTCATCAATAATGACATGATTGTTGGTGCCGTTGGTGTATTGCAATTTGAAGTTGTTGTGCAACGATTAAAAACTGAATACAAGGTTGATGCTATATACGAAGCCATCAGTGTTGCTACTGCTCGCTGGTGTACGTGTGATGATGAACGTACCTTAGAACAATTTAAGAAAAAAGCGGGTGATAACCTAGCATTGGATGGTGGTGATAATTTAACTTATATTGCACCAACTATGGTGAATTTGTCATTAGCGCAAGAGCGTCATCCAGACATACAATTCCACGCTACGCGTGAACACTAGTTTTTTGCTTCTTAAATAGAATTTTTTCGGCATTGTCGGCGAAATTTTATCAAGTCACTTAGTGTACTAAGCTCCCTGATAAAATTTCTTGACCGCTTTGCTAAAATCCAATTTAGTTTGCAAAACTGAATAAGTTAAGAATAATTTGATGTTATTTTAAAATATCAAAAAACAAATAAAATGTACTAGCTGTGAGTTACTCTATTCTCGCAGTTAGTTGGTTCAAGACAGAAGAAAACGCGCGGAGTTGACGTTAGTCAATGAGCACGGTTGATGAATGTATTGAGCCAAATAACAAAGAGAATGGGATAACCAATGAATATTAAGAACATATTAAGTGAAAAAGTCAGTGCGGCTATGGTTGCAGCCGGCTTACCGATAGGTACTAACCCTGCGTTAAGTTTATCTAACCGTCCAAACTTTGGTGATTATCAAGCCAATGGCGTGATGGGTGCGGCTAAAAAACTTAAAACTAATCCACGTGAATTAGCCACTAAAGTTGTTGCTGAATTAGACCTAGATGGTATTGCCAGCAAAGTTGAATTAGCAGGCCCTGGCTTTATTAATATTCATTTAGATGAAAAGTGGTTAGCTGCTCAGCTTAATTCGGTTGCTCAAGATGACTGCATTGGCGTAGCGCAACGTGGCGTTAATTCTGGTGATGAGCAACAAACTGTTGTCGTTGATTACTCGGCGCCAAACCTTGCCAAAGAAATGCACGTTGGTCATTTACGATCAACTATCATTGGTGATGCGGTTGTACGAGCACTTGAGTTTCGTGGTGACAAGGTTATTCGTCAAAACCACATGGGTGATTGGGGTACGCAATTTGGTATGTTAATCGCACACTTAAGCGATAAACTTGCTGGTAATGAAGTCGCAGAAACAGCCCTTGCCGATTTAGAAAATTTTTATCGTGAAGCGAAAATACGCTTTGATAACGAAGAAGGATTCGCCGATAGAGCACGTGCTGATGTCGTTAAACTGCAAAGTGGCGATGAAGCCTGTGCTAAGTTATGGCAACAATTTATTGATATTTCTATCACCCACAGTGAAGAAATTTACGCTAAGTTAAATGTTTCATTAGAGCGCTCAGATATCATGGGTGAAAGTGCATATAACGACGATTTATCAACAGTCATTGATGAACTTATGGCGAAAGAAATAGCTGAAGAGAGTCAAGGCGCTAAAGTTGTTTTCATTAATGAAATGGCCAATAAAGATGGTGAAGCGCCAGTATTTATCGTCCAAAAATCAGGTGGCGGTTTCTTATATGCGACCACTGATTTGTCAGCATGTCGCTATCGCAGTGGCAAGCTAGCAGCTAACCGCATCATTATATTTACCGATGCCCGTCAAGCATTGCACTTTAAACAAGTTGAAATAGTTGCTCGTAAAGCAAACTTCCTACCTGAAAACGTCGGTTATCAACATTGTCCTTTTGGTATGATGATGGGTGATGATGGCAAACCCTTTAAAACCCGTACGGGTGGTACAATTAAGTTAGCTGAATTACTTGATGAAGCGGTAGTTCGTGCAAGTGCATTAATCAAAGAGAAAAACCCAGAAATTAGCGATGCTGATTTAGCTGAGATTTCTAAGAAAGTAGGCATTGGTGCAGTTAAATTTGCCGATTTATCGAAAAATCGCACCAGTGATTACATATTCAACTGGAAAACGATGTTGAGCTTTGAAGGGGCTACTGCACCTTATTTACAATATGCTTACTCTCGTATTCAAAGTATCTTCTCAAAGGCAGAGAGTGCGAATAGCGAAGCTGTTACCAGTAATGCTGCTATCAACATTCTTGAAGTACAAGAAAAAGCCTTAGCATTAAAGTTATTACAACTTGAAGATGTTATTGATGCCGTTATCAGTGAATGTACTCCTAACTTGTTATGTAACTATCTTTATGAATTAGCCAGTCTTTACATGAGTTTTTATGAAGCCTGTCCTATTCTTAAAGAAGGCATTAGCGATGAAGTTAAAGCTTCACGCCTAGCGTTATGTAAAGTTATTGCAGATACCTTAAAACAAGGTCTTGATATATTAGGCATTGAAACGATGGAGCGTATGTAACTTTACCTAATGTGATATTAGCTGAGTCCGAATTAGCACCAACGATGCATCAAAAGTATTCGCTGATCGGACGTGGCATGGATGCCACCTAGTAGTCATTGCTTGGAGCATATTGTCTTGAGTCCAGATTGAACAGCGCGCAAAGCTCGATATTTAAAAGTTCAGTTTTCAACTTCTCAAGCTCGATAATAAAAAATCAACAAGGGGTAATGATGCAGTTTACCGATAGTCATTGCCACCTTGATGATATTGCCTTTAGTGAGCAGCTACCCGCCTTATTAGAGCGGTGCCAGCAACTTGCTATTAACCGTATCATTGTCCCTTCTATTGCGCCTGACAACTTTTCGCAAGTACTCAAGCTAGCCAAACTTTGTGCTGATGACCTAGGCAAGAACCTTAGCAATAGCACCAACTTTAATCCGATTAAGATTTATCCTTGCTTAGGTATTCATCCATGGTTTTTACAAACCCTTAATGACTCACATCTAGAACAATTAAGTGAGTTAGTCATTAAATCGCGAAACGAGATCATTGCCGTAGGAGAAATTGGCATTGACGGCGCTATCGCCAAACAAGCTGTAAATCACGGGCAAACTCCGGAAGATAATTTACATCACCAACAACACTTTTTTGATTTTCAACTCAACCTCGCTAAACAACAAAATCTACCTGTAATAATCCACCACAGGCAGTCGCACGATAAAATAATGCCATTCTTAACAAGGTATCAGTTAGCAAAAACAGGTATCATTCATGGCTTTTCCGGCAGCTACCAACAAGCAAAGGGCTATATTGATTTAGGTTTTAAACTCGGAGTCGGTAGCACTATCACTTACTCTCGCGCTAAAAAAACGATAAACACCCTTAAACGCTTGCCTTTAGAAAGTTTGGTGTTAGAAACTGATGCGCCATCAATGCCGTTAAGCCGTGAAGTCAAAGGTGAAGGAATAGTGACTAATAACGAGAATACGAGACATGAAAAACTTGAAGTACTAACTAGCTCTTCTGCTAACCTACCAGCTAATTCCCCTGCTAATTCCCCAGTAAACTTAATCAATATTTTTGAAGTATTATCTACTATACGCTCTGAAAGCCCGGAAGAAATAGCGGTTCAGCTTGAAGATAATATTGAGCAGATATTTTTCACTTAAATGAAGTGTATTATACCAATCGAACTGATTTATTTTCATTAGGCTTTTTTAGCTTCTGAGCCTAAACGATATCCGCGTCTGCTAAAGCGATTTAAACCCCGAGTAAGTAAAAAACCTACTAAGCCAGCTAATAGTAACATTAAGCGCTGCAAAGCTTGTTGCTCTTTATCTGCTTGAGCTAAGGCATCGGTTAAATAAGATTGCTCTATCGTAAAACGAAGGTAACCATGAAGATTATAATCACTTGAGTCAGAGTGACGTATTTCTTCAACAAAAGGCGTTAAAGTCTCTGTTACATTACGTTGATGTGGGGAAATACCGTAGAGATCATTGATGCTCTTGGTCTTAAGTGGAGCAAGCTCATTACCTTGCTTATCTTTTTCTCTCGAGGCACTCGATACTAATAATAGTCCTGTGGCATCATATAAATGGGCTTGTTTAACAAAATTAACTTTTGTTAAACCATCGAGATATTGCTGTAAGAAGCTGTTTTTTTCTATCTTACTTCTATGAGGTTGTTCAAGGATAACAACTATGCCGGCAATAGCTTGCTGAAGTTGTTGCTTAGCAATGTAATTAAAATGCGCGGTTAAATTATCAGTATTTCTCTTTCCCGTAGACTGCCAGAGACTCATCAGTACTATGATAAGTAAAATTGCACTAGCTAATTGCAGGATTTTATTATAAATCGACGATAATTTAGGGTATAAAGGCTGTTCGGCTTGCTTCATAAGTACACTGGTTACTATTTTAGCGCATCAATAGTGCCACTATAGTTAGATTGTTAACTGATGTGAAGTTTATTATTTTTTAGAACATACCAATACCCAAGAGAGTTAACGTGTCTTTTATTACCACTATATTACCCCTATCGCTTGAACAGTATTTAGCCAAAAATTTAGAAGATAAACAATTACCTGTCGCCTTTACCCTGTCGGAACAAGCACTTACTTTAGCTGGTAGTGCCTCATGTGAGCCTGCAAAAAAAGCTCAGATAGAGCTCGTCGTCTTTCAAGAACTTTCCCTCTTGCAACTAGTAGCATTGCAAAAGCATGCTCAGTTTGAAATTACAACGCTCACCACAATTAATCACCGTAATAATCAAACGAGTTGCCGTTTTCAAGTCAACTGTGATGACTTTATTACAACACGTAAAGCGGTAGCTGATTTTGCTTTGGCGAATAAAATTGAAGCAGCGTTACTAACAGATGTACCTAAATTAGCAGTGCCTGGTTTATTAGTGATGGATATGGACTCGACTACCATAGAAATTGAGTGTATTGATGAAATAGCTAAACTTGCCGGTGTTGGTGAAGAAGTCGCAGAAGTAACTGAACGTGCCATGTTAGGTGAGCTCGATTTTGCACAAAGTTTACATCAACGTGTAGCTACCCTAGCTGACTCACCGGAAAGTATATTGAGTGATGTTGCTAAAAACATTCCTTTAATGGCGGGATTAAAGCCACTCATTGTCGAACTTAAAAAGCACAATTGGCGCATTGCAATTGCGTCTGGTGGTTTTACTTATTTTGCTGACCACCTAAAAGAAACGCTAAATCTAGATGCAGCTTTTGCCAACACGCTTGAAATTATTGATGGAAAACTCACCGGTAAAGTACTTGGTAGTGTAGTCGATGCACAAGTAAAAGCAGACTCTTTGGCTATTTTAAGTAAAGAGTATCAAATACCCAAAGCACAAACAGTTGCTATGGGCGATGGTGCTAATGATTTGGTAATGATGGCGGCGGCAACTTTTGGTGTTGCTTTTCATGCTAAACCTATTGTCTTAGCTCAGGCAGATAGCAGTATTAACGCGCAAGGCTTAGATTGCCTCCTGCACTGGTTAGCCTAGTTTTTATAAATAATATAAAACAATCCCAGCCTGAAACTGATCGGTATCGGCATAACTTCAAGACATAAGTTGAAATATATTGAAGTTGTGCCGATATAGAATATATCTAGTATTTAATATACTATTTTGTCAGCTCATATCTCAATAATGTTTCTTGTGTAACATCAATCAGCTGAATTAAACCCGCGACACTATAAATATCTTGTTCAAGTTGTTTACCTCGATGTATCGCATAAGAGCCTATATATGCCAATTCAGGGTTTAAATGCTCCATATTTGCTTCATCACTACGTGATAACTTCAGTTGTACGCTAAAAAAGTCTCCCTGATTCAAAGACTTTTTAATAAAAAAGTTTCTCATCTGTGGCGTAGTAAATTCACGGGCTTGTTTGATCGTTACCGATTTTTCTACATCGGTGATACTTGGGTCTATCGCGATATAGATGAGTTCGTTGACGGCAGTATCACTCGCCATCAATTTTTTCATGTGCTGATCGACTAAATTACTGATCTGCAAATTACCCAGCAGTGGGTATAAATTATGATAACCATGGCGGTCACTTAATCGTGACATAGCTGACAACAAGTTTTTATGGCTCTGATAGCCGTACTTGCCAACAACTAAATTCTCTACTTTATAGCGACTACCACTGGATTGCACCATAGCTGTAGGTATTTCCATATTCACAGCGTACAAGGTTCTTAACGCACTTGATAAACCTGGGGTTAACATAGCGTATTCATCAGGGGTTAGTTTATTTTTATTCTTATCAATTAACAGCTTAAAAAAAGATCGCCCTATATGTTGATGCTCTTTTACCGACACTCTAAGATTGACTACTTTTTTATCTTTACTGATCCTCATGATCTTATAAGGTAATTTTTTTAGATCAAAAGCTGAAGTTATTTTCTGTAACTTTGGAAAGCTTAAATGAACAATATCCCCCTTAGACAGCACAGCAGGATTTTCTAAATCCACTTTCAAGCCAGAAACAGAAAAATCTGCCGACACCCCAGACCAATTAGCAGCATTCAATTCAATACTAACAGGCGTCTGGTATTTGAAGCGAACTTCTTGACGTTGGTGTCCATAACTTAGGGTTATTTCATCCACTCGGCTTTGATTATCATTATTCTTAAGACCTAGACTTTTTAGTCGTTCAAGATCAATACCTTCATAACTTAGTTGTTGATAATCACTAAAATCACTGGCACTAGTGATGTCGGTTGCTGTTATAGCACAAGGTAATTGCGCAAGAATATCATTTACTTCATCGCTTAACGGTGGATTTAAGTAATTTTGCTGCTTAGTCATAGCACTAGATAGAGTAAAAGGTGAATAAGCTTGCTCAGGAGTTATCATTTGCGACTTTAACGCAGTGATGGCAAAGCTACTTTTACTGACGGCAAAAGCTAAAAATTGTAGAAAAAAAGCATGATCATGCTTAAGTTGCTCTTCATCTATTGTATAGAAAAATTTATCACCTTTATTCTGATGAATAAAGCTAAACACTAATAAGCTCTTATCCTGCTGTTGCAAAGCTTTTAAGCGCTCTAAACGCTCAGAATTAATGAGATAATGTAATGCCGAACGATTTTTTTCATCTCGCCAATATTGATATATCTTTTGATTATTTTTAGTCGTTAGTGCGTATCGAGGCAGTTTTTTATCGCTAGCGCCCTTGGCGCGCTGCATAAATATGACCAGTTCATTTAGTTTAACTAAAGTAAACTGTTCGATACTTCTTGCCTGCAATGCCGATAAACTATTATCTAAATTGATTTTATAACGGCGTTTATTTCCTTGAATATAACCTATTAAAAAACGCTCAAAGCTATCATTTTCCGGAATTTCAATACGTTGACAACCTAGCAGTTGAGTGCCTGAATCGCGTAAGACATTTTTAATTTCAAACGAAAAAACATCATCTTTACTAAATTGAAATTCTTGCTCTAACCCCGTAAAAGCGATACTTACGTGGTCACCTTTGAATAAGGGAAGTTCATTAATCAATTTAAACTTTATCCCTTTAACACTCAGATCAATACTTGTTGTCACTAATTGTTGCTTGTTAAGTACCGTTAAGGTAATAGGAATTGCAAAATTCATTCGTTCTTCAGAACGGTTAGGGTAGTTTGCTAAAAAATTCAATTTAGCTGGATATTGCAGCTTTTCCGGTCCAGGTTTATTGTTATTATCCTTATCAATAACGCTAGGAATAACCTGTTCGCTTTGATAAATATTACGGAAACTATTTTTAGCATTCTTAACCGTTTCGTATACGCCAAAAGTATAACCACCATACTTCGCCACACTTTCTTTGAAGCTGGCAATAGCAACCTCATCTAAAAAATGGGTTTGACCATGAAAGTCAAATAACTGACATTCTCCATTGACTAAACCACGTAAATCAATGGAACGTGCGCAAGGACCAGCTAAGCGTTTCAATTCCATTTTTAATATAAATTTTTCAGTTTTATTAAGGTGCTCAGTTACAGCACTGTAATTAGCTTCAAAAGTCCTTTTATTTACCTCACCACGAAAATCATTAATAATATCATAGTGTTTACTGAAATCTTTATTCATAATTTGTTTATCAACTTCTGATTTACCACATGTTTTTAACACTTAACCTCAGCGTCACTGTTAGGTTAGGACTTTTGCTTAGACAAAAAAAATCAAAATCATTATAATCTAACCGACTTTATCATTAAAAACTAAGCAATTTCTATGCCTCTCAATGATAGAGATCAATCAAAGCCATTCATTTTTATAAATTGGTTGTAAACTAACATAGTATTGTTCAATGACAGACGCTTATTGCAGTCATGTTATCGCTTAAAGGTAGGTAAATCTAGATGGTAAAAGCAGCAAAAATCGAATTTGTTTGCACCGATTGCGGGATGAATCATTCTCGTTGGCAAGGACAATGCCGTTGCGGTGCATGGAATACGCTGGTGGAAATGAAAATATCAAAATCAGCAAGTAAAAGTAGTGTTACACGTAGTGCTAATACAGGCGGTTATGCTGGTTTAACAGGTGGTGGCTCAAAAAAGATAAATCAAATTGAAGCCATTGACGCCGAAAAAAGATTAACCGGTATAGGGGAGCTTGATCGTGTTTTATCTGGCGGTGTTACCACCGGATCGGTAAATATCATTTCGGGCGATCCAGGCGCGGGTAAAACTACCCTACTTTCTGACCTTGTCGCTCGCATGTCCAAGACTCACGCCTCACTTTATTGTACCGCGGAAGAATCACTTTCTCAGTTCAAAAATCGTGTGCACAGATTAAAGTTAGCTTATGACGAAGATAATCTGTATTTATTGGCTGAAACCAGTGTTGAAGCCATTATTGAAGAATTAGATAAAAACAAAATTAAGTTTGCCGTTATTGATTCTATACAGGCGGTAGTCACTGAAAATGCCAATGGCAGTCCTGGCTCTCCTTCACAAGTAAAAAGCAGTGCGCAATCACTGACCCAGTACTGCAAGCAAAACAATGTCACTATGTTTATTATTGCCCACGTAAATAAAAACAATGAAATTGCTGGGCCGCAAACACTAGTACACATTGTTGATGCTTTATTGCATATTGACACTAACGACGGTCAAATCCGCACACTAAGAGCAAATAAAAACCGTTTTGGTGATATCGACACCGTCGGTATTTTCAAAATGTGTGAACGCGGCATGCTCAGTGTTGATAACCCGAGTGAGATATTTTTATCTGGCTCTAGTACCGAGTCTCCTGGCTCGACCATCACCTGCATTCGTAAAGGCAATCGCAACCTACTGCTAGAAATTCAATGCTTGACCACTGAAACAGAGGCAGAGTTTCCACAACGTGTTTGTGTTGGTTTAAACATGAACAGGATTAAAATGTTAACTGGGATACTGCGAAAACACACCAAAACTAAAATATTTCACGATACTTTTTTTAATATTGTCGGAGGCTTAAAAATTGATGAGTCTGAAACCTGTATCGATCTAGCGCTAGTCACCGCACTGTTAAGCAGTCTTAATGATTTTGTTATACCAAGAACAACCTGCATCATGGGTGAGTTGAGCTTAAACGGTGACGTTAGGCCAATAGACAGCGGCGTACCACGTGTTAAAGAAGCTGCTCAACATGGCTTCACTGAAATATATATTCCCTATCGTAATTATCATAAATCAATGGAAGGTTTAGGCGCTAACATCAAGGCAGTAAAAACCATTCACGAGCTAATTGAATTGATAAAATAATAACTAAGATGGCAATTACCAAGCAATTATAGTGGTTGGAACTTGTCATACTTGCTTACACTAATACCAAGTTTTAATGACAATATCGGTTTAAAATATCGAGCCTTTATTATCACTATGCTAGTTTAATATACTAGCGTTTGATAAAGTGCTCGAGCTAAAAAATTTTGGCATGGACGTCATAGGCACAGCGCACACAATTACTTATTTATACCCATGATACTTCAAGATGCGAGTTTCAGGATGCCTGAGCGATTCATGATCGAGGCGCATCTTTTTATTAAGGGTTGTTCCCTTAAAAACAGATGGTACGAAGAGCATGATTTGCTCAGACATCCCCGTAGGGCTGGTTTAGATACGCTTTATACTACGTTAGTGATTTCGACAAGGACGCTGCATGGATGCAGCTTATTAGAGAATGCAGGAGCATATTCTCCTGAATAACCATTCTCTTCAATCAAGACCTTGCCTAAAGACGTTTCTAATTCCAGCTGAATCCTGCATCTTGAGGTAACATGGGTATACACAAACCAATAAAATAACTTAATAAGATAACTTTCCTATGAAATTTACTGTTAAAAAAGCACTTTTATCGCTCGTTTGCTCATTAGCGTTACCATTGAATGCAAACGCAAGTAATGAAAAAGTCCAAGCGCCTAGCGCAGAGCAATTAACCATAGAGCGTATTTATAGTTCGCCTTCTCTGAATGGTCAAACGCCAAAATCATTAAGATTTTCTCCTGACGGAACACGAGTAACTTACCTTCAAGGTAAAGCAGAAGACTTACACCGCTATGATTTGTGGGAATACAATTTAGCCAGCAAAGAAAATAAACTGCTTGTTGATTCTCAATCATTATTTAGCGGCCCAGAAAACTTATCTAACGAAGAAAAAGCGCGCCGTGAACGCCAACGTATTTATGGTGTGGGCATTATGGAATACCAATTCTCACAAGACGGTACCGCACTACTCTTTCCACTTAATGGTGATATTTACTACTACCATTTAGCGACAAAAACAGCTAAACGTTTGACCGAAACGGCCGCTTTTGAAACGGATGTAAAATTCTCACCTAAAGGTAATTTTGTTTCTTATATTCGTGAGCAAAACATCTATGCATTGAATATTGCTTCAGGTGAAGAACGACAACTTACCGTCGATGGTGGCGGTACCATTAAAAATGGTATGAGTGAATTTGTTGCTCAAGAAGAAATGTCGCGCATGACCGGCTATTGGTGGTCGCCAAATGAAAAGCATATTGCTTTTTTACGTGTCGATGAGACGCCTGTGCAAACGGTTATTCGTAATGAGATATACGCTGAGAAAATTGAATTAATTGAACAACGTTACCCTGCAACAGGGACTAATAATGTTCATATTCAATTAGCCGTTACCGATATTAAAGGCAAAAAAATTCGTTTTATTGATTCTGGTGACAATAAAGATATTTATATCCCGCGGGTAAAGTGGCTTAGTGATAGTAAAAATTTATCGTATCAGTTGCAAAGTCGTGACCAAAAAACATTAACCTTAAAAACTTACAATTTAAAAAAACGCCGCCAAAAAAACTTATTAATTGAAAACTCTTCTCACTGGCTGAACTTGCATAAAGATTTAACCTTTTTAAGTGACAATAAAACTTTTATCTGGGCTTCAGAGCGCGACGGTTACAAACACCTTTACCATTACAATTTAAAGGGTGAGTTAATTTCACAGTTAACAAAGGGCGAGTGGGTAGTTGACTCACTAACACGCGTAGATGAAGAAAATGGTTGGGTTTATTTTACCGGTCGTGCTGATACTCCCCTTGAACGCCACTTATACAAAGTACCTCTTAGCGGTAAATCACCTGAAAATGTGCAGCGTATAACTAAGCGAAATGGCTTTCATAGCATAAACTTCAGTCAAACCAGCGAAAGTTATATTGATAGTTTCTCAAATATCAAAACACCTAAACAGGTAAGCTTGCACTTGGCTAATGGTGAACATATTACTTGGTTAGCAGAAAATAAAGTCACGCCTGAGCACCCTGTTGCACCTTATTATAATGCTTTAGTTATGCCTGAATTTGGTTCTTTAAAATCAGATGATGGCAAAGCTGATTTGTACTACAAGCTTTATAAACCTAAGAATATGCAACCGGGCAAAAAATATCCTGTTATTGTTAGAGTCTATGGCGGTCCTCACGCACAACTAGTCACTAATAAATGGCAAGGCGCTGATATTACTCAATACATGCTACAACAGGGTTATATTGTTTATCAGCTAGACAATCGTGGGTCTAACAACCGTGGTACGGCATTCGAGTTTCCAATCTATGAAACACTGGGTCAAGTTGAAGTTGCCGACCAAATTACCGGTGTAAAATATCTTCATACACTGCCGTATGTTGATAAAGAACGCATTGGTGTTTTTGGTCACTCTTACGGTGGTTATATGGCATTAATGACTATGTTTAAGGCCGGAGATTACTTTAAAGCCGGTGTGAGTGGCGCCCCCGTGACTGATTGGATGCTCTACGATACACATTACACTGAACGTTATTTAAACCACCCTAAAGTCAACGCTGCTGGCTATCAGCAAAGTAGTGTATTTCCTTATGTCTCTGGCTTAAGCGGTCCAATGATGGTTTATCATGGCATGGCCGATGACAATGTATTGTTTACCAATACCACAAAGTTAATTAAAGCCTTACAAAATGAAGGAAAACTATTTGAATTAATGACCTACCCAGGCAGTAAACACAGCATGCGTGGTAAAAAAGTAAAAGTGCATTTAAACGCCACTATTATGGACTTCTTTGATCGACATTTTAAATAATCTTTTATCTTCAGTGTTAACTTTTAGATATTAATCATTTCGTTCAACTAAACGGCAAGTGACTTAAGTTACTTGCCGTTTTTTTTACTTTGTTATTCTCAGTTTTACTAATCATTTGACTAATAACTTAACTGCTTAACAGTTTTTATTAGCATATTTCATGCCCAAAAACCGTTAATAAAAAGATTACATTTAATTGCATTTATCTACCTTTTTTCTATTGCATTTTTATGACTGAAGGTGGATTATGAAATTGAAAATAACGACAAAGATAAAGTTAAAGATAACAAAAGAGGTAAGACTATGAAGATTAAAATTTCTGGCCACCACGTTGAAATCACCGAAGGTATCAAGCAATCTATCGAGAATAAGTTTGCGAAAATCTCTAAACATTATCCGTCAATTATGACACTAAACTCGACTATCACCGTTGAGCCGCATCTGCAAAAACTTGAAGTTACCACACTGTATGAGGGTGAAAAAGTAACTGTAAATGCTTCTGACAAACAACTTTATGTTGCCATTGCAAAGGTAGCCAAAAAGCTACAGTCTGCACTAGCACATCGTAAAGGCGTATTATCTGCTAAATTTAATGATAAGTTTGTAGTACCACAGACAGACTTATACCACACAGCTCCATAAGGCTAGTGAAGTGCACGTAATGACTTAAATTACAGTGCATAATGTTCCAATAAGACATACATCAACAAAAAGGCGACATCGTGATTATATTTATAAATCACGATGTCGCCTTTTTTTAAAATTAAACACCTATCATCTTATTGTTGTGTTAAATACTTCAGCTTACGGTGCCTAAACTTAAAATTAATCAGGTTCATAATCTAAGTTAGCTGATAACCAACGTTCCGCTTGTTCGATGGTCATGCCTTTACGAGCTGCATAATCAAGCACTTGATCTTTTGCTAGTTTGGCTACCGCAAAGTACTTAGATTCAGGATGTGAGAAGTACCAACCACTAACGGCAGCTCCAGGCCACATGGCGTAACTTGACGTGAGATCCATATCAATATTTTCTTTCACATTAAGCAACTCCCACAACAAGCCTTTTTCAGTGTGTTCAGGACAAGCTGGATAACCTGGTGCTGGACGTATACCTTGATAACTTTCACGAATTAGCGCATCGTTATCTAAGTTTTCATCAGGTGCATAACCCCAATATTCTTTACGCACTCTCTCATGCAGATATTCAGCGCTTGCTTCAGCTAATCTATCAGCTACCGCTTTTAAAAGAATAGAGTTATAGTCATCATGGTCAACATCAAAAGCTTTAACCAATTCTTCCACACCAAAACCTGCTGATACTGCAAAGGCACCAATATAGTCTTCAATATCAGAATCAGTAGGGGCAATATAATCAGATAAACAGCGGTTAAACTGTCCCGCGGGTTTTTTACTTTGTTGGCGAAGTTGATGAAGTCTCATTAATTGCTCTTGGCGATTTTCATCTTGGTAAACTAAAATATCGTCTTGTTTAGAATTCGCTGGGAATAAACCAAATACCGCCCTAGCACTAATTTTTTTATTGTTAATAACATCATCAAGCATGGCATTTGCGTCATTAAATAACTTGGTTGCTTCAACGCCAACCACTTCATGCTTTAAGATAAGTGGGTATTTACCTGATAATTGCCATGTCATAAAAAATGGCGTCCAATCAATATAATTTCTTACTTCATTTAAATCGATATAATCGAGTACCGTTATACCGAGCTTATTTGGTTTTTTCGGTAGGTAGCCTTCAAAATTAATTTCTGTGGCATTGGCACGCGCATCTTCAAGGCTGATTAAACTTGAGCGCGGCCCTTTTTTATAATGACGTGCACGTACGCGTTCATATTCATCTTTTTGTCTTTCCATAAAAGCGGGGCGAAGTTCGTCAGACAATAAGCTACTCACCACAGATACTGAACGCGAGGCATTAGAAACATAGACAACAGGATGCTCATATTGTGGTTCAATTTTAACGGCAGTATGCGCTTTTGAGGTAGTCGCTCCACCGATTAATAACGGTAAATCAAACTGTTGTCGTTTCATTTCTTTGGCAACATGCACCATTTCATCTAGAGATGGGGTGATCAGTCCAGATAAGCCGATAATATCTACATTTTCTTCTTTGGCAACACGTAAAATATCATCACACGAAACCATGACGCCAAGGTCGATAATTTCATAGTTATTACATTGCAAAACAACACCGACGATGTTCTTACCAATATCATGTACATCACCTTTTACCGTAGCCAGTAAAATCTTACCATTTGAACTGGCTTCTGTTTTTCCGGCTTCAATGAAGGGGTTTAAATGAGCAACCGCTTGTTTCATTACCCGTGCGGACTTCACTACTTGTGGCAAGAACATTTCACCTGCACCAAATAAATCCCCCACAGTGTTCATACCATCCATCAATGGCCCTTCAATTACATCTAAAGGTTTAACAGCAGCTAGGCGTGCCTCTTCTGTATCTTCAACAATGAATTCATTGATGCCTTTTACTAGCGCATGCGATAAACGCTCATTGATCGGCAGTTCTCGCCAAGCTAAATCTGTTTTAGCAGCTTGGCCACCAGCTTGACCATGATATTCTTGCGCAATATCAAGTAAGCGCTCTGTCGCGCCATCATCACTGTTTTGAATGACATCTTCTACTGCTTGCTTTAATTTTTCAGGTAAATCTGAATAAATGGCTAACTGACCTGCGTTAACAATGCCCATGTCCATGCCATTTTTAATGGCGTAGTATAAAAATACCGCATGGATTGCTTCACGTACGGGGTTGTTTCCTCTAAAGGAGAATGAAACATTTGAAACACCACCAGAGATCATCGCATGGGGCAGGTTTTTCTTTATATCATCAACCGCTTCAATAAAATCTACCGCATAGTTATTATGCTCTTCAATACCCGTCGCAACAGCAAAGATATTCGGATCGAAGATAATATCTTCAGCAGGGTAACCTATTTCGTCAACCAACATGTGATAAGCACGATGACAAATTTCATATTTTCTTTCACGGGTATCCGCTTGACCGTCTTCATCAAATGCCATGACAATAACAGCAGCGCCATAACGACGTAACAATTCAGCTTGTTGGCGGAAGTTTTCTTCCCCTTCTTTTAAGCTAATTGAGTTCACGATGCCCTTACCTTGAATACATTGTAAACCTGCCTCAATGATGTCCCACTTAGAGGAGTCAATCATAATCGGCACTTTAGCAATGTCAGGCTCACCAGCAATTAAGTTTAAGAAGCGAACCATGGCTTTTTTCGAGTCCAACATGCCTTCATCCATGTTGATATCAATGATTTGTGCACCATTTTCAACTTGCTGTAAAGCTACTGCAATCGCTTGATCGTAATTTTCTTCTTTAATCAGACGCTTAAACATAGCAGAGCCAGTAACATTGGTTCGCTCACCCACGTTAACAAATAAGCTATCTTCTTTAATAGTTAATGCTTCTAAGCCCGATAAACGACAAGCGACTTCACGAGTTTCAATTTTACGCGGGGCAATTTTTGCTACCGTATTCGCCATACCTCTTATATGATCAGGTGTGGTTCCACAACAACCACCAATAATATTTAGAAAACCCGATGACGCCCACTCTTCTACATGGGTGTTCATATCTTCTACAGTAAAATCGTATTCACCAAACGCGTTAGGTAAACCTGCATTTGGATGAGCAGATACAGCAACATCACAAATTCGACTCAACTCTTCAACATATTGGCGTAATTCAACGGGACCTAACGCACAGTTCAAACCAAACGAAACAGGCTTAGCATGGCGAAGTGAATTATAAAACGCTTCTGTTGTTTGCCCTGATAAAGTACGTCCTGAGGCATCAGTAATAGTACCTGAAATCATCACAGGTAAGCGCTCGCCTAATTGGTCAAAGACAGTTTCTACTGCAAAAATGGCTGCCTTGGCATTTAAGGTATCGAAAATAGTTTCGATTAAAATAATATCACTGCCACCTTCAATTAACGCTAAGGTCGATTCAATGTAAGCATCTTTGAGTTCATCAAAGGTAACATTACGATAGGCGGGATCATTTACATCAGGGGAAATAGAACAAGTTCGGTTAGTTGGCCCCAACACACCGGCAACAAAACGGGGACGTTCAGGCGTTTTTTTGTTGTATTCGTCTGCAGCTTCTCGGGCAATTTGCGCAGCAACGCGGTTGATTTCAGCACTGTACTCTTCCATGTCATAATCAGCCATGGCAATCGTTGTAGCATTAAAGGTATTCGTTTCAAGAATATCAGCGCCAGCTTCGAGATATTCCAGATGAATAGCTTTGATCACTTCGGGCTGAGTAAGCACTAACATATCGTTATTGCCTTTTACATCGGTATGCCAATCAGCAAAGCGTTCCGCGCGAAAGTCTTGTTCTTCAAACTTATATGCTTGGATCATGGTGCCCATGGCACCATCTAAAATTAAAATATTTTTTGCTAATTGTTGCTCAAATAAGGCAAATGATGATGATTTTTTCATGTTCTTTTTCCGCAGTGTCGAAAGTTATTTTATGGCTGACAAAATAAATAAAAATGGTCAACTAAATAATTGTAGCTGACCTTTCAGCTAAGCCCTAAAGAGCCGTATCAGGGTGAATAGCTCTAATATTAGTGGCATCTAATTGATATGGTGTCATTTGGTAAACATAGTAATTGAGCCAATTAGTAAAGAGTAAACTTCCATGGCTACGCCACGAGCCAACAGGTGACTTGCTTGCATCATCATCTTGATAATAGTTTTTGGGTAAAGCGGCATCAGAATTTTGACTGCTGTCGCGTAAATACTCTTCATGCAAGGTGCTTGCATCATATTCAGGATGACCGGTTAAATACACTTGCTGCTTATTTTTACTCGCAGCCAAATACACACCAGCAACCTCAGACTCAGCTAATATTTGTATTTGAGGAATGCTTTCATAATCTGATTTATCAATGTAACCATAACGAGAATGTGGCACATTAAAATTTTCATCAAAACCTCTGGTAAGCGACTCTTTATCATCAAGAGGTTTATGCTTATAGACACCAGAGAGCTTTTCTTTACGTAAATGACGATTTAGACCGTAGTGGTGATATAAAGCAGCATGTGCAGCCCAACAGGAGAACATAGTTGAGGTGACATTATTTTCAGCCCAGTCAAACACTTCACAAATTTTATCCCAAAAAGTAACTTGTGAATAATCAAGCAAGGCTAACGGCGCCCCCGTGATAATAAGGCCATCGTATTGTTTGTGTTTTATATCATCAAACAAATGATAGAAGTTTTCTAAGTGCTCTTCTGGCGTATTTTTTGACACGTTTTTATGTATACGAATAAATTCAATATTTATCTGTAATGGCGTATTAGACAACATGCGTAAAATTTGTACTTCTGTTTCAATTTTATTCGGCATTAAGTTAAGAATAGCCACTTGCATCGGACGAATTTCTTGAGATGCTGCTCGATTCTCTGACATCACAAAAATATTTTCGTTATTTAGAATTGATAACGCTGGTAATTGATCGGGAATTTTAATGGGCATGATGCTACCTAACAAAAAAAATACATAATAATTAATGTTTATACTGTTACTTAGATCACTAGATATGTCAACATCTAAACGTATAGACGTCTATACTGTTTTTATCAACTAAAGGATTAATTGAGATAAAAACCCCCTTTTATAGCAATCAAACTAGTTTCAAATAGGGAAGCCGACTTTGCATGGTATTTGTGAAAGTATTTTGTTGGCGATACTGTTAAGCACATAGTTAAAAGAATTTACTAAAGAGAAAACGAGCACTGATATTACTGTCATCTTCCACTAATGGGCTATTCGTTATTGCAGAGTCATACCAAGTATAATCGACAACAATTCGGGTAAATCCAGCTAAAAAAATGGGTGTAGTGAAAGATAAAGAAAAAGTAGTATTAAGTGCCGATTGGCCAATATATTGTGAGGTAAATTCATTGGTTTCATTGGCTTTTACACCGTAGTAATAATCAACATGCTTGCGGTCCAAATAACTGACACTTAAACTTGGCTCGAAGAACAGTGGTCCTTGACGAAAAACACGTGAAATATTTGCTTTTGCTTCATATCCTTGAGATCGACTAAGCACATCAAACATGCTTGAAAGACCTATTTTCCAGTCTTTCTTTTCATAAGAGAGCCCTAATCCAGCATCCATAGAAAATTTTCGCTCTTGCATATTTTCAAAAATAAAGCTGTCCGACTCGTCAAAGCCTTGAAATCTAGGAGCAAATTGTATGGATAATTCAATATCAGAAAATTCCAACGCATCATAACTAACGAAAGGACCTAACACCTTAAAATTATCACCTCGATAACCTATAATAGGCAAAGGAATTACTCGATAATCATAGCCCGCATATATCTCTTGGTTAATACCTAAACCAAAACCATACAAAAAGCCTTTCGGCTCGATACGCTCTCTAACCTCACCTCGATCTCCGTCTGCAAACACAGCACCACTCAACAATGCTAGGAGCCAACAAAGGGCTAGATACTTCATATGCTTTCCTTAGGTTAATATTTCACCTAAAGCTACAATACGTTTTAAATGAAGTGTTAAGATCAATTATTTTTAAAGTTTTAACTAACCTGAACTCTAGATAATGAGTGTTTGATGCTTTAATAAATCAATCACTTAGATTCCAGTGTGAAAATATCAACAAACTCAGAATCAAAAAATGTCCAATCAAGGTTTCAATTAATGCGGTTATCAAGGCAAAAGGTTTATGAATAGCGAGCTATTTATCAACGTGTAAACGAGCAGATCCAAAAAATGGGAATATTGAGCAAGTGCTGCTTATCCAGAATTCAGGTTAACTAACATAAAAAAACCATAACAAAAGTTATGGTTTTTAGTGGTGTTCTCAATTTACTGTTGACTAACTTTAGTCTTTAAAGTTTGTAAACTGGAATGATTGTTCTAGCTCAGCACTGCGTACTAATTGCATTACCGCTTGCAAATCGTCGCGTTTTTTCCCCGTCACTCGTACTTGCTCACCTTGGATGGCGGCTTGTACTTTCAATTTTTCGCCTTTGATGAGTTTTACCACTTGCTTAGCAACATCTTGTTCAATACCTTCCTTAAACGTTACTTGCTGACTCCAATTCTTACCTGTTGCGCTTGCATCACCAACGGCCATTGCTTTGGCATCCACATTACGTTTAGTTAATTGGCTTCTCAACATGTCACACATTTGCTTTAATTGAAAATCGCCTTCAGCTTTAAGGGTAACGTTAGGTTTTTTCCATTCAAAACTTGCTTCTACACCTCGAAAGTCAAAGCGTGTAGTCACTTCACGGTTAGCGTTGTCGACAGCATTTCTTACTTCTTCTAAATCAGTTTCTGATACGATATCCATTGATGGCATAATTTCTTTCTCTTCTATAGTTTTAGCTGTAGGTTGAATTAACTCAATATCCATCATTATACCTCTACGTTTAAGGCACGCAACTAAAGTACTCACTAAAGCAAACACCATGCAACGCATTTAACAACAGTACCAAACAACAACCTCCAACAAGAAATACTGTGTTAATCATGTTAGTATCGAAATACTTCCTTCTTTAGTTGCAGATTATTTGTGAAAGCTCGCCAGCATTATTACTTTTTTATTACGGTAATCATCATCACTATATCGCTGCTTTTCGCCCATGAGTTTTTACCAGACCTTTTACGACGACGTATTTTTCAACTCCCTGCGATTGATACCCTAGGTCATTTAACGAGTTTTTTCATTTTAACCTGGGTTAGCCACTCGATTATAAAGTTATCGCTTGCTCTTGCTGTGCCTTTGCTTATTTTCTATGGCGCTTTGACAGAAGTTGGTCAATCTTTTTTAGGCTTTAGAAATGGTGAGTTTGGTGATTTTATTGCTGATGTTGTTGGCATTTTTCTATTTGTATTAGCAAAATGGCTTTACCACTATTTTGTTCGAAAAACGATAACTCCCACACTAACTACTGACGACTAATTAAATAATTAAAATGATAAATAACAAACTCATGAGCCATAAGTTAAAAAATATTGTTATTGTTGGACAAGGTGCAATCGGGCTACTTTGGTATCATCATTTATCTCAACAGAATAATGCTAATAATGCGCCTGAAAACAGCAATGAAGAAATGAGCGTTAGCCTATTAGCTTCTAATCAAGACTCTCTCAGTGATAGTGAGCAACAGGCAGCGACCTATAAATTTACTGCCTACCAGCAGCAGCAAGAAAAAACTTACCCGCTAACCTATAGCCAAGCAATTGATATAGCAGCTGCTGATGTCATTATCTTCTGCTTGAAATCATTTAATATTGCCACGGCAGTAAAAAATCTAGCTAAAAGTATTCCCCGCCATTGCCTTGTTATTCTTGCTCATAATGGTATGGGGACCATAGAGGATGTAGTGAAGCTACTGCCCCGTCAGCAAGTTATACTGGCAATGTTAACGACACATGGTTGTTTACGTAATGCACCATTAGCGATCACTCATACAGGTTTAGGTCAAAGTGATATTGGACTGCTTTCTGGGGAGCTAAGCTTATCTGTACAAGAGCAACTTACTCATCAGTTGAATAGCGCCCTGCCCGAGGTATGCTTTCATCAAGATATTTTGCAAAAACAATGGCTAAAGTTGGCCATAAACTGTGTGATAAACCCTATAACAGCAGTAAATAATATTGAAAATGGTGATGTGAATAAGGCGAAGTTTGCTGAACAAATCAACATGCTACTAACTGAAATAACCCATGTCAGCAGAGCTGAAAGCATTAACTTGCAGCTAAACGACTTAGCAGTGATAGTGCACAAAGTAGCACAAGCAACAGCTAAAAATAGCTCTTCAATGCGCAGTGATGTTTTGGCGGGAAGGTCTACAGAAATTGATTATATTAACGGCTACATTCACCGTTTAGCTAAGAAACATAATGTTGCCACCCCCGAGAATACTCGACTGTGGCAACAGGTACTAAACCTTAGCGATAAGCCTAAAGATTAGGGGCGATATACTTTTACGTTTTTGAAGCCATTATCAAGTAAATACAAGGCTTGTAGTTTACTCATCACACCATGATCACAATACAACAGGTATTCTTTCGTCATATCTAAGTCACCGAACTGTGTAGACAACTTGTAAAAAGGAATGTGCTTAACTTCTACATCAGCTAGCTCTAAAGGTTTATCTTCTTCTTCTTCTGGGCTACGAATATCGACAACAACGGCATTATCTGGAATATTTTCAACAAGATCTACTGCACGAATTTCTTCTTCTGTCTCTTTACCAATATCTCTAATGTCATAAACACGCGTTTCACTAACAACTTTGTCTAAAACATCAAAATCAAAGTTACCTTCCTCTTCTTCAACCTTAGATAAAACAGCTTTTACCGTTGGTTTTTTAGAAATAACACCACAATATTCAGGAATGGTTTTAGAAAATTCTTCTGTGCCTATTTTACGCGCTATATCAATAATATCTTGTTTATCATAAGCAGCTAAGGGGCGTAAAATTAGCGTATCAGTGACACGGTTGATAACGTTCAAGTTAGTTAATGTTTGACTTGAAACCTGACCTAAACTTTCACCCGTTACAAGCGCTTGAATCTTACCACGCTCAGCAATTTTAGTGGCGGCACGCACCATCATACGTTTTAATACAACACCCATTTGGCTATTTTCAACATTGTCTAAGATCTCAGCAACTACAGGCTCGAAATCTACAGCAAAAAACTTCACTTTATGTGAGGCACCAAACTTGCTCCACAAATAATAACTGATTTGTTTCACACCCACTTCGTGAGCTGAGCCACCGAGGTTAAAGAAACAGTAGTGAGTGCGCGCACCCTTCTTGATCATCTGGTAACTTGATACGCCAGAATCGAAACCGCCTGACATTAGTGATAATACATCTTCCTGGGTTGCAATTGGGAAACCACCTAGGCCCAGATGACGCTCAGTTACAATAAATAAGTCTTTATTTTTTATTTCAATACGTATTGTCACATCAGGATTTTTTAGTTTTACTTTAGCGCTTTCGACCGCTTGGTTTAAACCGCCACCGACATATTGTTCTACTTTAAGTGAGTTAAAATCATGGTTTCCTGTGCGTTTAGCTCTAACACAAAAAGTCTTGTTTTCTACATTTTTGGCATGAACAGCCAATGTTTTCTCATAAATATCATGAACATCAACAAATTCACTTTGTTGTACTTCTAAGAACATAGGTATACCAGGAATACACTTAAGTGCTTCTACTAAGCGTTCGCGATTTTCAGGAGAATTGTCTTTTGTATTAACTTCAACATTGTCCCAGTTCATGCGTGTGGTAACTTGTTCGTCAACACGACGTAAAACATTTTTAATGTTCGACTCTAAGATCTTAGTAAAACGTTTACGGACAGGGCGAGATTTAATGGTGATCTCTGATTGAAGCTTTACGATAAATTTCATCGGCTGTAACCTAAAAAAGACAAAAAAATAATGGCGCGCATTGTACACTATTTTTCAGGCGCTGTTGAGTTTTCGTTTTAGCGTTTACTATAGAGGGATAAAGAAAGTAATGTGAATAGAGAGAATTCAGTTACTCGAGACAATACAACGCTGCATTGTCGAATAAGCTACGTCCATGTAGCCTTATTTAACTATTTACAAGGCCAAACATTAACAACTGACAGAATCACGACTCTTGTGCTTTTAAGTTTAACCTTGGTAAATATTTTTCTATTCTTTTGTAATACCTATTCGCTCTGTTTCTTTGGCTTTACCTTGATTAATAGCAATTTCAACACGTCGATTTCGACGACGATTCAGCGCGTTAGTATTAGGCACCAAAGCGCGAGTATCAGCATGGCCCGCTGCGATTAAACGCGTTGGATCAAAGTTTGGTACTTTAATCAACTCATGGGCTATTGCTACCGCACGTTTACTGGATAAATCCCAATTAGAACTAAACAGTTCAGAATTAACCCCACGGTTATCAGTATGACCTGAGATCATGATTTCACCCGGTACGGTGTTTAACAATTCACCTATTTCACGGATGATTGGTCTGAACTTAGGCTGCAAGAAAGCAGAGCCGGAAGGAAATGAACCATTCTCTCTTATGCGAATAATAACTTGTTGACCCAAGGATTCGAGTTCAATTGCACCGTCTTGTATTTGTTGCTCTAATTGTTCAGCTATTTTTTTAACTAATTCATTTACCTGCTCTTGAGCAGCTTCTTCCATATCTTGTTTAGCTTGGTCCAATGCCTGCTGTGAAAGCGCATCCTCAGTATTTTGAGATTGACCACCACGTTCAGTGCCTCGCTGCTCTTGTCGACCACCCGCAGACGTTTCATCACCGGCTTGAAACTCAAGCATTTGCTGGGTCATTTCCATGGTTTGCTGTTGAATAACTTCAATTGGAGTTGGCTCAGGTTTTCCCGGTCGGAACTCTTGAGCAATAATACTAGTCCCCTTGGGAATGTCTTTTACTTCAATTTTATTCTGTACGCCAAAAGCAAACTTCATTGAACCGGCAATTTGTTTAAACTTTAATACATCCATTTCAGAGAATGACAAAAGCAAAACAAAGAAACACATTAACAACGACATTAGATCGGCAAACGTTCCCATCCACGCAGGCAGTCCAGGAGGTGGACATTTACATTCTTGCTCAGCCATGTGTCACTCCTAGCATAAAGGCACTTAACATAAAGCTATTCCTACTATTCATCAGTCGTATCGATTTTTCTTTTACCTTCAGCTAAATAATTTTTTAATAAGCCTTCGATAACACGTGGATTTTGACCGTCTTGAATACCCAGTACAGCATCAAGCACTAATTCCTGATTCATTTTTTCTTCAGCCATGCGAAGTTGCAACTTTGAAGCAATAGGAATAGCGATAACATTGGCTAAGAAGGCGCCGTAGAGCGTTGTTAATAAAGCAACCGCCATCGCAGGACCAATTGACTTTGGATCATCCATATTAGATAACATAGCAACAAGACCAATAAGTGTGCCAATCATCCCCATTGCTGGTGCAACATCAGCAAGCGCCATCATCATATTTGAGCCCGTTTCATGGCGCTCAGTCGTTAAATTAATATCTTTTTGCAGTGTTGCTCGCACAACATCAGCATCATGGCCATCAACGAGCATATCAACGCCTTTTTGCATAAACGGGTTAGTAATTTCTGCTTCCTCAAGGGCTAAAAATCCGCCTTTACGCGCTGCATCAGCCATATCAACAGCTTTCTCGATTAGCTCTTCAGGCTTTTCAAGCTTGAACATAAAGGCTTTACCAATGATTTTTCCTATACCAAAGAACTGCCCCAAGTTGTAATTAGATAATACGATAAAAATTGAGCCACAAAAAACAATCAATACCGACTGGGTATCAGCAAACATCATAATGTCGCCTGATAGCACCATCGCCATGACTAATAAACCAATGGCACCTAAAATACCAATTAACGTAGCTAAATCCACAAAACTCTCCTAAACAACTAACTAATCGCGCTTTAATACCGGTAATCACTCAAAATGCTCGACTCAAAGTGCTTGAGCAATGTCAGTTTGAATGGCCGCGGCTATAAATAAAAGAATACTACATTAAGTGCAAGCTATTCGCTAATGCCTAACGAATAATTCACTAATAATAAAATATGTATCTAAGTTTATTATCGCCCGCAGTGTCAATAACTTAACACTAATGATAAAATATTTTCATAACTGTAATTGAACTAGGTCAATTGACCCACGTTGCAAGCTAAGGTAAGTTTGCCGGAATTAATTAACCCTCACGTGTTTAGAGCAAAAATCATGGCTAAAAAGAAATTAGAAAATCTCTCTTTTGAAGAATCATTAAATGAACTTGATACCATTGTGCAAAGTTTAGAGCAGGGTGAATTAAGCCTTGAAGAATCAATGGCACTTTTTGAACGAGGCCTTAATTTGAGCCAATTAAGTCAGGTGAAATTGCAAGCTGCGGAGCAAAAAGTACAAATTTTGCTAGATAAAAATGGCACAGCTAAGCTAACCGACTTTGATAGCAGCGTAGGCGGAAGTTGATGACAACATTAATCTCTTATGCCCATTACCAACTCCGTATCAATGATTTTTTAGCCACTAAGCTTAAAGAACTTCCTATCAATGATCCTACACTGATAGAAGCCATGCGCTATGGTTTGCTTATTGGCGGAAAACGCATGCGTCCCTATCTAGCTTATATCACTGGCGAAGCGGTTTCAGCTGACTTGAATGATATTGATGCAGTAGCCGGTGCACTTGAGTGTATTCACGCTTATTCACTTTTACATGACGACTTACCCGCAATGGATGATGATGATTTAAGGCGTGGTCAGCCGACTTGTCATAAAGCTTTTGATGAAGCTACCGCAATATTAGCTGGTGATGCTTTGCAAACTCTTGCTTTTGATATTTTAGCTAATCATACGTTTTCGTCGACTCACACAACGCCTAATATGCCGATACAGGTCAAACTAATTCAACAATTAGTGCGTGCTTCTGGATACCAGGGTATGTGCGGCGGACAAGCACTTGATTTGGCGGCAACGGGTAAATCCATTTCACTAGGTGAATTAGAAGTTCTCCACTCTCTTAAAACGGGGGCTTTATTGGAAGCGTCAGTACTAATGTCAGCCATGTGTAGTGAAGAAGTCACCAATGAGTACAAAAAAATATTAAGCGAATACGCTCAGCTCATTGGCCTAGCCTACCAAGTACAGGATGATATTATTGACTTAACATCAACCGAAGAAGAACTCGGTAAGCCGGTTGGCTCAGACATAGCCGCGAACAAAAGCACTTATCCTGCGCTACTTGGTTTACAAGGTGCACAAGATAAAGCGGAAAACTTATTACAACAAGCACTTCAAGCTTTGAGCAGATTACCTTACAATACCCAATCTTTAGCAGACTTTGCCACTTTTATTGTTAAACGCAGCCATTAGGCGTCAAGACAGAGCAAAACCTTTAAATAATAATTACCAATAGACAAACTATGACTACAAACCTTGCAGACTACCCACTACTTTCTCAGATTAATATTCCAGAAGATCTGCGTTCTATGCCGCAGGAACAACTGACACGTATTAGTGATGAATTACGTAGTTTTTTACTAAACTCGGTAAGTAAAAGTAGTGGACACTTTGCATCAGGTCTTGGAACTATTGAGCTTACTGTAGCCTTGCATTATGTCTATAACACTCCATTCGATCATTTAATTTGGGATGTTGGTCATCAAGCATATCCGCATAAGATTTTAACTGGCAGACGTGAGCAGCTCCATACAATAAGACAAAAAGGTGGCTTGCACCCTTTCCCTTGGCGTGAAGAAAGCGAATACGATACCTTAAGTGTTGGCCATTCAAGTACTTCAATTTCTGCAGCGTTAGGCTTAGCAGTTGCCGCCGAAAAAGAAGCAAAAAATCGTAAAACAGTCGCTGTAATTGGCGATGGAGCAATGACCGCGGGTATGGCATTTGAAGCCTTAAACCACGCCGGCGATATCAAAAAAGATATGTTAATTATCTTAAATGATAATGACATGTCAATTTCAAAGAATGTTGGTGCATTAAACAACCATCTTGCCAAATTATTATCAGGCAGTATCTTTACTGGCTTTAGAGAAAGCAGTAAAAAATTATTAGGTAATATCCCTCCAATTAAAGAGCTGGCTAGTCGCGCTGAAGAACACTTAAAAGGTATGGTTGTACCCAGTACTTTTTTTGAAGAATTGGGATTTAATTATATTGGCCCAATTGATGGTCATGATGTCGAAAGCTTAGTTACTACCATTAAGAATATGCGTAGCCTGAAAGGTCCACAATTTTTGCATGTAGTTACAACTAAAGGTAAAGGCTATCAAGCGGCAGAGCAAGACCCGATAAAATACCATGCGGTGCCTAAGTTTAACCCTGAAGAGACCAATTTACCTCAATCAAAGCCTAGCTTGCCCACTTATTCAAAAATATTTGGCGATTGGTTGTGTAAAACGGCTGAAGTTGATAAAAACTTAGTTGCGGTTACTCCGGCTATGGCTGAAGGCTCAGGTATGGTTGAGTTCAGCCAACGTTTCCCCGATCAATATTTCGATGTGGCAATTGCTGAGCAACACTCAGTAACTTATGCTGCAGGCCTCGCAATTGGTGGTCTAAAACCCGTAGTGGCAATTTACTCTAGCTTCTTACAACGTGGTTATGATCAATTCATTCACGATGTTGCCATACAAAACTTACCCGTTATGTTTGCCGTAGACCGTGCAGGCATAGTTGGTGCTGATGGAGCAACACATCAGGGCGTTTTTGACTTAAGCTTTTTACGTTGTATTCCTAATACCGTTATCATGGCCCCTTCAAATGAGCGGGAATGCCAGTTAATGTTAAACACTGGTCACAAGTTAAATAGCCCTAGTATTGTTCGCTACCCACGTGGCAATGGTACAGGTGAGTTATTGCCAAGTGTTGATGAAACGATTGAATTAGGCAAAGGGGTAACCATCCTTGAAGCAAAAGAGTTAACCAGCAAAAGTATAGCCATACTCAGTTTTGGCACTATGCTAAGTGAAGCGAAAAAAGTGGCGATCGAGCTAAATGCTACCTTAGTCGATATGCGTTTTATTAAACCGCTTGATGAAGCTCTTATTGATACATTAAATGATAAACATGATTGTCTGGTGACGATTGAAGATAATGCAGTTGCTGGCGGCGCAGGCTCAGGCGTGAATGAATATTTACTCGCGCAAGGTAAACCCGTGAGTATTCTTAATATTGGTATTACAGATCAATTTGTCAAACACGGTACTCAAGAAGAAATGCATCATGAGCTTGGCTTAGATGCAGCAGGGATTATCACTAAAATAAAACACTTTATTAGTTAGTTTCCTAACCGACAGACACGAAATAAAAAAGGATAATTAAGTGACTTAATTATCCTTTTTTATTAGTCGAAACTTAATAACAAAATACTAGAAGTTATAAGTTTTCGACATCAATTCTATTTTGTAAATTATGTTCAAGTGCGGCTTTCTTCTCACGCTCTTGTCGTTTCTCACACGGGTTATCACAGTTACATTCTTTATCAATGCCAACGCTCGCTAAACCGCCACAACTACCCGCAAGGGTTTTATTCTGGAAAATATAACCTACCGCCATGGCAGCACCTACCACAAGGAAGAAACCAAAAGTAATCAGGAAAATCATCATAATGCTATGCTCTCAACTCACTCAACTCACTCAACTAATAACGAAATAACCAATGCTCAGGACAAGAGTCATTGAATATATCAATGCGATACTTTTTTAAGTAAAACGTACTGGCTGTTGCATTACTTATGCAACTCACCTCTTACTTTAGGTATTGTTTGAATTTTACCGTAAAACGTTCATCAAAGCCATTTTCAGTTTTAGAAATAAATAATGCGGCAAAGTTATTTTCACTCGCAAAAGCCATCCCCTTTTCCATGCCCATTACCATCAAGGTGGTTGATAAACCATCAGCGGTCATAGATGAAGGATGAACAACAGTAACAGACACTAAGTTATGATCAATTGGCTTGCCCGTGCTTGGGTCAATAATATGTGAAAAACGTCTGCCATCTGCTTCGAAGTAATTACGATAATCACCTGAGGTTGCTACCGCATTATCTTTAGGAATAATCACTTGGTGAACAGCACGCTCCACCCCGCTTTGATCAAGAATAGGTTTCTCTATGGCAATAGCCCACAACTCACCTGTGTGTTTAAAGCCCCTTAATCGCATTTCCCCGCCAATTTCGACTAAGTAGTGAGTCAAGCCATTGCTTTCAATTAATTCAGCAATAATATCAACGCCATAACCTTTAGCAATAGTAGACAAATCTATATATAAGTCAGGTATTTTTTTAGAAAGCAAGTTGCCTTCTAGTACTAAGTTTTGTAAGCCAACGCGTTCGTTAGTCGCAGATAAAATTGCATCACTCGGCACTTTTTCAGGACGCTGTTCTGGGCCAAACCCCCACAGATTCACTAAAGGACCAACAGTGACATCAAGCTTTCCTCCACTCAAGTTCCCTAATCTTATTGACTCCTTTATTACTCGGGTTAAACCAGCGCTAATTTCAATAGCTTCAGCTGATGTGGACTGGTTAAATTTCGATAATTCAGAGTCAGCAATATACGTCGACATTTCTTGATTTACTTGTTTCAGAGCAGCATCAATTTGTTGCTGTAACTTAAGATCTATAACTTGCTCTTCAGTAGCAACGACTTTGATATTATAGGTCGTCCCCATAGTGCGACCTTGCAATAAAACTTCAGTATTCTTTGAAGGATTACTTGGGAAGCAAGCAGATAAAGATACTGCTAAGGTAATTAGCAGCATTAGTTTGAGTTTATTCATTAGGGTTCCAAATTATTATTTATATAAGTACATTTAAGAATGTTATTCAAAAATGCACTTATATAAATAATAAAGACGACCTAGGCCGTCTTTATTGTAATAACTTCGAAGTTATATTCTTTATTTAAGTGAGTGATTTTGATTTGTTAGCAAGGAGGAAGCGCGGAGTTGACGTTAGTCAATGAGCACTTCCAACGAAGCTAACGGAGCAAAAACCCGCTTAGATATGAATATTAGCCACCGAAGTCATCTAACATGATGTTCTCGTCTTCTACACCAAGATCTTTAAGCATGCCGATAACAGCAGCATTCATCATTGGTGGACCACACATGTAGTATTCACAATCTTCTGGTGCTTCATGGTCTTTCAAATATTCTTCAAAAAGAACATTGTGAATGAAACCAGTTAAGCCATCCCAATTATCTTCCGGTTGTGGGTCAGATAAAGCGACATGCCATTGGAAGTTATCATTATCAGCTGCTAAGCCGTTATAATCATCTTCATAGAACATTTCACGCTTAGAACGTGCGCCATACCAGAAGCTCATCTTACGTTTAGAGTTCAAACGTTTAAGCTGATCAAATATGTGAGAACGCATTGGCGCCATACCAGCACCACCACCAATGAATACCATTTCATTATCAGTTTCTTTAGCGAAAAACTCACCAAATGGACCTGAAATAGTAACCTTATCACCAGCTTTTAAGCTAAAGATAAATGATGACATTTTACCCGCAGGTAAATGTAAACGACCAGGAGGCGGCGTAGCAATACGCACGTTAAGCATAATAATGCCTTCTTCTTCTGGGTAGTTAGCCATTGAGTAAGCACGTAATGTATCTGTGTCTACTTTTGACTCTACGTCGAAGAAACCAAAATGGTTCCAGTCACCGCGGTACTGTTCATCAATATCAAAATCACTGTATTTAACATGATGCGCTGGTGCTTCAATTTGAATGTAACCACCCGCTTTAAACGGAACTGATTCACCATTTGGAATTTGTAGTTTTAGCTCTTTAATGAACGTTGCTTTGTTATCGTTTGAGATAACTTCACATTCCCATTGTTGAACACCGAAGATTTCATCTTCAACTTCAATTTCCATGTCTTGCTTAACAGCAACTTGACACGCTAAACGACAGCCTGCTTTAGCTTCACGTTTGTTAATGTGACCTTCTTCAGTTGGTAAAATATCACCACCACCTGAATGCACATCAACACGACATTGGCCACAAGTACCACCGCCACCACATGCTGAAGGAATAAAAATCCCTTGGTCCGCAAGTGCACCTAATAATTTGCCACCCGCAGCCGTTGTAACAGCTTTGTCAGGGTCACCATTTATACTTATCGTTACGTCACCACTTGATACTAACTTAGATTTAGCAAATAAAATCACTAAGACTAAGGCAATAATTATCGCGGTAAACATCGATACGCCGAGAATAATTTCCATCGACTATTCCTTAAACTTCTCTAAGGGTGTAACACACACGAATATGCATTACACCGACCAAATTTATAACGAAATACCACCGAAAGAAAGAAAGCCAAAAGCCATCAATCCAGCAGTAATAAATGTAATTCCTAAACCTTTCAAACCGTTTGGCACGTCAGAATATTTCATCTTTTCGCGCAAACCAGCCATTAATACGATTGCTAACATCCAACCAACACCTGAACCAACGCCGTAAACGACACTTTCGCCAAGAGTAAGGTTTTTCGCAACCATAAACGATACCGCACCAAAAATGGCACAGTTAACCGTGATTAAAGGTAAGAAGATGCCAAGCGCTTGATACAAAGCAGGGAAATATTTATCTAACAGCATTTCCAAAATTTGTACTAAAGCAGCAATTACCCCAATAAAGGTAATGAATGACAAAAAGCTAAGGTCAATTGATTCTTTCGGATCAGTAATTCCCATTAGGCTGTCAAGTGCACCCGGCGCTAAAATTGCTTGATAGATAATTTGGTTAGCAGGAACCGCTAAACCAAGCACTACAACAACCGCAACACCTAAGCCAATCGCTGTGCTAACTTTCTTTGATACCGCTAAGAAAGTACACATACCTAAGAAGAAGCTTAACGCCATATTCTCAATAAATATGGTTTTAACAAATATGCTTAAATAATGTTCCATGATTAATCCTTCTCAACTTGTTCAGGTTTCCACTGGCGGACAGCCCAGATAATTAAACCAATGATGAAGAATGAACTAAAAGGTAAGACTAATAGACCATTACCTTGGTACCAGCCACCATTTTGGATCAAAGGTAAAACCTCAGCACCAAATAAGGTACCAAAACCAAATAATTCACGGAAGAAAGCAACAACCATTAATACCGCGCCGTAACCTAAACCATTACCGATACCGTCTAAGAAACTCACACCTGGCTTTTCTTTCATAGCAAAAGCTTCAGCACGACCCATAACGATACAGTTAGTAATGATTAAACCAATGTAAACCGATAATTCTTTCGATAACTGGTAAGAAAAGGCTTTTAGTACTTGGTCAACAACAATTACCAATGAAGCAATAATCGCCATTTGCACGATAATACGTACACTAGACGGTATTTGATTACGAATAATTGAAATAAACAAGTTAGAAAATGCGGTTACCATAACAACGGCAATCGTCATTACTAAGGCATTTGCCATTGAACTTGTTACAGCAAGAGCTGAACAAACACCTAATACTTGTAAAGCAATTGGGTTATTATCAACAACTGGTCCGAAGAGGACTTTTTTAGTATCTGAAGACATTAGTTCAATCCTCCATTACGGAATTTAGCAATGAAAGGACCATAGCCTTCATCACCCAACCAAAAGTGTATTGTACGCTCAACACCGTTACTGGTTAGTGTTGCTCCAGATAAGGCGTCAACACCGTGAACATCATCTTTTTTAGCGCCACCTTTAACAAGCTTAATAGCGATATCGCCTTGCTCATTAAACATTTTTTTACCTGGCCATAAAGCTTTCCATTTAGGGTTAAGCACTTCTGCGCCTAATCCAGGAGTTTCCTTAAGATCAGAGTAAACAACGCTTTGAACTGTATTGAAGTCAGGTGACAAACCAACAAAACCATACATAAGATCCCATAAACCACTACCGACAATAGGTAATACTATGGTATCTAATTGACCTTGTTCGTTTTTAACTAAATAAACAACTGCACGGTCAGCACGACGGCTAAGTCCTGCAATATCGTTCGTTGGTTTAGTGCTTTTAGCTGAATCACGAGAGTCAGAACGTTCATCAAATGTGTTTACATCACCATCAACAATTGTACCTGTTTTTAGGTCAATCATTTTAGCTTCAACACGCTTATTATAAGTACCAACAATATCTTTACCTGCATCCGCTAATAAGCCTGATGCTTCAAGAATTTTAGTTTGCTTATCAAGCAATTTGTTAGCTGTTTGGAGTGGTTTTAAACCAACCGCGGCAATAGATACCAAGGCAGCACACACTAAACAGATAACTAAAACAAAACTTACCGTTTTGCCAAATGTTTCTTTATTACTAGACATTACGTGCGAGCCTCCGTTTGATATTGCCTTGTACTACAAAGTAGTCAAACAATGGTGCAAACAAGTTAGCGAATAAAATAGCTAACATCATACCTTCTGGGAATGCTGGGTTAACAACACGAACTAATACCACCATAACGCCGACTAAAGCGCCAAACCAGTACTTACCTGTGTTGGTAAATGAAGCAGAAACAGGATCTGTTGCCATAAACATCATACCAAAAGCAAAACCACCAATAACTAGGTGCCAATGCCAAGGCATAGCAAACATAGCATTAGTATCACTACCAATAGCGTTGAATAATAATGACGTTGCAACCATGCCGCCAAACACACCTAAAACGATGCGCCATGAAGCAATTCCTTTATAAAGGATATATGCACCACCCAATAAAATTGCAAAAGTAGAAACTTCACCTACTGAACCAGGAATAAAGCCCCAGAAAGCGTTCCACCAATCAGCATTTACTGAGTAATCAACTAAACCTTGGCCAGCTGAACTAAGCATAGTTGCACCTGAGAAACCATCAGCGGCTACCCATACTGCATCACCAGAAATCTGTGCTGGGTAAGCAAAGAACAAGAACGCACGACCCGCTAATGCTGGGTTTAAGAAGTTCTTACCTGTGCCACCAAAAATTTCTTTAGCGATAACGATACCGAAAGTAATACCAATAGCAACTTGCCATAAAGGAATACTTGCAGGCAAAATCAATGCAAATAGAATAGAAGAAACGAAGAAACCTTCATTTACTTCATGACCACGTACTGCTGCAAATAATACTTCCCAGAAGCCACCAACAGCAAAGGTAACCGCATAAATAGGTAGGAAGAACATTGCGCCATAGAACATCATATCAAATGTGCCAGAGCTTGCAGTTAAAGAGCCACCTAACAAGGTGAATAAATCAACCTGCCAAGTTTGTGGTAGAGCATAACCAGCAACCAATGCATCTACAGCTTGGAAACCTATGTTATACATACCAAAGAACATGGCAGGGAATACCGCTAGCCATACTGTGATCATGATTCGTTTTAAATCAATGCTGTCACGAACGTGAGTTTTACCTTTGTTAACCATACCAGGAGTGAATAACCCCGTAGCTACAGCTTCATAAAGTGCAAACCACTTTTCATGTTTACCGCCTTTTTCAAAATGCGGTTCTATATCTTCAATAAACTTTTTCAAGCCCATGACTAACCTTCCTTCTCGATAGTAGTTAGACAATCACGAAGAATTACACCGTAATCTGTTTTGCCTGGGCAAACAAAAGTACACAGTGCTAAATCTTCTTCATCTAGCTCTAAGGCACCTAGTTGTTGCGCGCCATCGGTATCACCCGAACAAATATCGCGTAAAAACAAGGTAGGCAAAATATCTAATGGCATAACACGCTCAAAGTTACCAATTGGTACCATGGCACGTGAACTACCGTTAGTAGTCGTTGTCATGTTAAATAATTTACTTGGGAACAAATGCGACATAAAGGCGCGTGTTACCGAGAATTTATTTGGACCTGGGTACATGTAACCAATAAATTCTTTTTCACGACCTTCAAGAATTAAAGAGACTTGTACGTTATAACGACCTAAATAGCCATGAACTGCGCTCGCTGTTGCACCCATTAATAATGAGCCAGAAATAACGCGTAATTCACCTTCAGATACTTCACCAGCAGTTAATTCTGCGGTACTAGCACCAACTAAAGTACGAACTAGACGTGGGTTCTTAGCTGCTGGACCGGCAAGTGAGATAATACGAGTATTATCAATTTCACCAGTCGTAAATAATTTAGCAAAAGCGATAACATCTTGATAACCAACATGCCAAACAAACTTTTCAGCGCTAACAGGCTTTAAGAAGTGGATATGTGTACCCACTAAACCTGCAGGATGTTTTCCAGCAAACTCAGTTAGGGTAGCATTAGTATCAACAGGAATGTTTGCCCCTGGTGCTTTACTAACAAACACTTCGCCTTCAGTTAAGCGAGATAAAATGGTTAAACCATTTTTAAACGCTTCACTTTGCTCATTGATCACTACTTCTGGATTTGCTGCCAATGGATTAGTATCCATTGCACTAACAAAAATCGCAGTAGGTTTACTATCAATAGCTGGAACTTTGCTAAACGGGCGAGTTCTTAATGCTGTCCATAAACCTGAATCGACTAGGTTCTTAACAACGTCTTCACGTGCTAAAGAAGCAAATTTGGTTGCTGGATAAACAGTAAACGTTTCTTGATCATAGCCATCGACACCGATAACAACTGATTGCAAAACACGTTTTTCACCGCGGTTAATTTCTTTAACAACACCGGCAGCTTGAGCTGTGAATTTAACGCCAGGATTTTTTTTATCTTCAAAAATCACTTGACCTTTTTTTACGCGATCACCCACTTTAACAAACATGGTTGGACGCATACCCACAAACTCTTCACCGAGTGTTGCAACGGTTTTGATGGACGGACCATCATGGATTACCTGCTGAGGAGCCCCTTTTACAGGAACATCCAAGCCTTTTTTTATTGTAATCATAAACACTTGCACTACTTTTGATGGGAGTATAAAAATTAGTTCATTAGTTTATCTAATGAATATCAAAGCATAAAAAGCCTAAATATCAATTAGATAAAATATAAGTCACCAATTTCAGTGTATTTCAGTAAGGAATTAACTATAGCGTTACCACTAAAGAAAAAGACCCACTGGCTCTAAGTTAAAATTTTCTGGCGCGATATTACCACAAAACGACCTTTTTATTCTACGGGCATTTTAAATTTTTCATTACTATTTACGTCAACAAATGTCTACTTTGCGCAGCTCTAGCTGATAATTTAATTTTGTAAATAAGACCTTGGTATCACAAAAGACATTAATTGGTCATCAGGCCTGATTTATCGACGCATTAGTTAATATTTTCAAATCGACTAGTGGTGAAGTTCTTATAGTCTAAATCATTCACTCTCCCCTCATCACAGCAAACTAAAAAAACAAACCAACACTAGCTAAAAGCTTGTAAATAAGCACTTATGAGAAAAGCCCTTCAGTAATTACAATATCCAATGAATCGCTAGAGTAATTTTTGATGAGAATTTCAGACATAAAAAAAGCAGCCTATAAGAGCTGCTTCTGAAGATGTAATAATGAATAAAAATAATTACAACTTTCTCATCTTGGGGGTTATTTTACATTAAGCTTGAAAAATGGCCTCTATTGACAAGTTTTGTTGAGATAAAATATCACGTAGACGCTTTAATGCCTCGACTTGAATTTGACGTACACGTTCACGCGTTAACCCTATTTCACGACCAACATTTTCGAGCGTAGATGCTTCATAGCCAAGTAAACCAAAACGCCTTGCCAATACTTCTCTTTGCTTAGTGTTAAGCTCATTTAGCCAATGAACAATATTATTACTCATATCTTCTGACTGTAAGTCACTTTCAGGACCTGTACTCTTTTCATCTGCAATAACATCTAACAGCGCTTTATCTGACTCGCCTGCAAAAGGAGTATCTACAGAAGCAATACGCTCATTTAACCGTAGCATTTTATTAACATCGGCTACAGGTCTATCTAAGTGCAAAGCAATATCTTCGGCGGTAGGTTCGTGATCGAGTTTTTGAATTAATTCACGCGAAGCACGTAAATAGATATTAAGTTCTTTAACAACATGTATGGGTAATCGAATAGTACGGGTTTGATTCATTATTGCCCGTTCAATAGTTTGGCGTATCCACCAAGTGGCATAAGTTGAAAAGCGGAAGCCTCGCTCAGGGTCAAATTTTTCAACGGCTCTAATTAGGCCTAAGTTTCCTTCTTCAATTAAATCGAGTAGAGGTAAACCTCGATTATTATAGCGTCTGGCTATTTTCACGACTAAACGCAGATTACTCTCAATCATACGTTTTCTTGATGGTTCGTCCCCTTTAAGGGCTAAACGTGAGAAATATACTTCCTCTTCAGCAGTTAATAGCGGTGAAAAACCTATTTCACTTAAATAAATCTGTGTAGCGTCTAGGTTTGACGGTGCATCTTCCTTCGATTCAATAGTTTTTTTTTCTTCTTTTAATTTGACCATGCTATTCTCCCAAATTTGCAAAGCTTAATTTAATTTTAAATATTCACGACAACTCCGATTTTTAGTATTTATCTTAAGGTTTATTATTTACAGTTATTAAATTATAGTTTTATTTTTTCGGTAAATATTTTAAAGGGTTAACTGATTTACCACGAAAGCGTATTTCAAAATGAAGCATCACTTTATTGGCGTCTGTGTCCCCCATGGTGGCAATAACATCCCCGATATTTATTATCTGCTGCTCTTTAACGAGAATACGGTCATTGTGGGCATAAGCACTTAAGTAATCATCATTATGTTTTATAATAATGAGCTTACCGTAGCCCCTAAGCGCATTACCTGCGTATACCACCTTCCCCGTTGTCGAAGCTTTAATTTTTGTGCCACGACGGCCGGTAATATCAATGCCTTTATTACCTTGTGCACTATTTGAAAAATACTCTACAACGTTGCCTTTAACTGGCCATTGCCATCGACTAATTTTCTGTGAAAACTTTTCTGATGCTAATGTGCTGTTTTGGTATGATTTTCGAGTGCTTACATTTTCACCATACGCCTGCTTTTTAGTAGATGCAAGTGTATTTTTTGTGCTATTTTTCTTGTTGGCTGTAGAGCTTTTAGTCGAATTTTTATGTGATACCTTGTTTTTACTTACCTGCGCTGTTTTTTTAATCTTAGCTTCAACTAAAAATAATTTTTGTCCTGGATATATTCGATAAGGTGAGGAGATTTTATTTAATCGAGCAATTTTTCTGACATCTGAATTTGCGCGCCAAGCAATTGAATAAAGCGTTTCTCCTTTTTTAACAAGATATTGAGAAGTTTTGATACTATCCCTATTTCGTTCCCCTAGCACACTACTGCTATGGATATTTGATACTGGAGCAGGGGTATTTCGACTACTACAAGAGAAGAGAGTGATCGCTAAAACAACGTAAATACATACATGTTTAGTTAGGCGTAAAAAGCTCATAGGAACCCCACTACCGCAATTTCCGCTGCAGCTGCCAAACAATCACTTTAATATTTATGCAAACAAACTGAATATCAATTCACCTTAGCGTAGAACAAAATAACCAACAACAAGGGCACCCACTATCCCCCATCCTAAAACATCAACCCATTGTTTTATCTTTTGCTCCATAGCACTACCGCCCCACTTAATCAGCCCTGCCACGAGGAAAAAACGTAAGCCCCTACCGATTGCAGAAGCAATAAAAAACGGCAGAAAAGCCATATGCAAAAAACCTGCGCTCACAGTAAACAACTTATATGGTATTGGTGAAAATCCAGCAATAAACACGACCCAAACACCCCATTCATTAAACCAACCTATGGCAGTATCAAAACGCGCTTGATAACCAAAATTTGAAATAAGTGGCTGAATCCAAGGTTCAAACATTAAATAACCAAGCCAATAACCAACCGCGCCACCTAAAATTGAAGCTATAGTGGTTATTCCAGCAAAATACCATGCCTTTTGTGGTTTAGCTAATACCATAGGTGCGAGTAAGACATCCGGTGGAATAGGAAAAAATATGGACTCTGCAAAGGTAAGTGCTGCTAAAAATCGTGGAGCAAACTGATGCTCTGCCCAACGTAAAGTCCATTGATAAAGACTTGAAAAAATTTTCACTACAATAAATCTCCGGGTACTAAAGGTACAAAACGTACAGCTTCAACTTGCTGTTCGTTGAAAACATCACCATCACGCGTGATAATTTTTAAAATTTGAGTTTGTTCACCAACAGGGATAACTAAACGTCCACCATCAGCTAATTGCTCTAATAAGGCGGGTGGCACACTTGAAGGCGCCGCAGTTACAATAATAGCGTCAAAAGGGCCTTTACTTCGCCACCCCTGCCAGCCGTCACCATGTTTCATTGCAACATTGTGTAAGTCCATCGCGCGTAGACAGCGTTTTGCTTGCCATTGTAATGCCTTGATTCTTTCAACTGAAAAAACCTTATCTGTGAGCTGAGCTAAAATAGACGTTTGATAACCTGAGCCTGTGCCTATTTCTAATATATTTTGGGGGCGGCCATCAGCTAATAACAACTCAGACATTTTAGCTACAATATAGGGCTGTGAAATAGTTTGCCCTTGCCCAATGGGTAAGGCCGTATTGTCATAAGCTTTATGCGCCAAGATTTCAGGCACAAAAATGTGCCTAGGTGAATGAGCAATCGCTTGTAAAACTGCTGCATTGCTAATACCTTCACTTTGTAACTTTTGCGCCAGTAATTCTCCACTGCGCTTTGATTTTCCGCCTATGCGACTAGACATCATAAGAATACATCCAATTTAATCTGATAAGTTAAGCTCAGTAAGCCAACTCTTAATATTTTCTATACTACGATGAGCAGTCATATCAACAGTGAGTGGTGTTACAGACGCATAACCATTGGCGACTGCGTGGAAGTCAGTTCCTTCCCCTCCATCGAGTTCTTGCCCTAACACGCCATACCAAAAGATATCGCGCTTCCATGGGTCTTGCATTTTTTTCATACGTTCAGCTTGATGACGGTGCCCCAAGCGCGTTACTTTTATTCCTTTTAGTTCTACTAATGGAATGTCAGGAACATTAATATTTAAAATTTGATCTGAGGGTAAAGGGTGCGTACGAAGGCGTTTTATTATTTTCGAGGTAACGATTGCTGCTGTTTGATAATATTGTTCATTTTTTCCTGCCAAAGAGACAGCAATAGCTGGCATGCCCATGTGACGGCCCTCAGTTGCTGCCGCCACTGTGCCTGAATAAAGCGTATCATCACCTAAATTAGCACCTTTATTGATACCAGCTACTACTAAGTCACAATCAGTAAAAAGCTGACTACTGCCTAAGTGAACAGAATCTGTCGGTGTGCCGTTAACAGAGATAAAGCCATTATCTAATAGCTCTGCCCGCAAAGGGTTTAGTAAAGTTAGAGAGTTGCTAGCACCACTACAATTTCGATCAGGAGCAACGACATTTACCGTAAAATGCTTAACGAGCTCATCAAAAAGCACTTTAATGCCTAATGCATTCACGCCATCATCATTACTGAGTAATATCTTCATATCACCCGTTAAACTTTGTTTATCCATAATTTATGCTGAATCCTGCTGATTTGGGTTAGCAGATGTCTCTCGTTTATCAATACGGCTTGTCATATCTTGATAGTTCAATAACTCACGTAAAACGGTAGTGGCATAACAACCTGAAGGTAAAAAGAAACTAATTTTCACTGCATTGCTCTTTTCTTCAGCTGAGTCTTCTTCCGCTGACAATAATTCAATATCGGTATTACTCACCGATAATCGAATGCGACGTCGTTCTTGCTTAAGACCAAAACGTGGTAACCCTGCACAAAACTCTTGATTTTTTAATGCGACACCTTGCTCCAATGCAAGCGGTGCATTGCTAGTCATCAGGTCACCAGCGCCCCACATAGGTGCGGTTATATCCACATCTCTATCCATAAAACGTTGTGTAATAGTGCTATCAACTGCATCGAGATGAAATACTGACTGTGTCCCCGCTAGCATTAACACATCCCCAACATCCACCTTGTCAAAACATTGCTGTTGAATTCGCTCATTGATCACACAGTTAAAAATATGTGAGCGGGCTGCCGATAAATAGATACCACGCTTTTTCTTATCTTTTACTTTCTGTCCAGAGAATAGAGATAAAGCACGCTCGATATTGCCACCGCCTATACCAAAACGTTGCTCGCCAAAATAATTAGGGACACCTTGTTCAACAATTTGTTGCCAGCGCTCAGTTAACGCTTTAATAGCCGTCACTTCCCGTAAAATAAGCTCAAAACGGTTACCTGTTAATGCACCTGTGCGTAATTTTTTATTGTGTCGTTTATAAGAAAGGATCTCTACGCCATCAATATTCAAGTCAGCTAAATTATATTCTTGTTTACCAGGAACATGAACACCAAACCACTGTTCAGTAACCGCAAAACGATCTTTTAAACCCGCGTAAGAAACAAGTTGTTCTTTTACTTCAAAATACTTAGCGAGCTCACGTGCGACAAATACAGTATTAGCACCAGTTTTTCGAATATGAACAAATAAGTGTTCTCCTTCACCGCAGGGGGAAAAAGGTAGTTCTTCAAAGACTTTAAAATCACTTATTTGGCTACGCAATAAACCTGTCGATGCGGGTTTACCGTGAAAGTAGGCTTGTTCAATTAACATGTTATCTATCTTCTTATAATTCTGTATGTGTCAGCAATAATGGTAATTAAACCAGCTAAATATTTTGTACTTCTTCAATAAGAGGTAAAGGGTTTTCTATTGCAACCAATAAAACAACCGCATGTACCGAGATACCTTCTTTGCGCCCGGTATAGCCTAACTTTTCGGTCGTGGTAGCTTTAACATTGACTTGCTCAAGGGTTGTCTTTAAATCCTCACTTAAACAGGTTCGCATTGCGACTAAATGAGGCGCCATTTTAGGTGCTTGAGCGACAATAGTAATATCAGCATTACCTAGTTGAAAGCCTTTACCTGTCATTAACGAAACAACATGACGAAGTAGAATTCGACTAGAAATATTTTCATATTGCCCGTCAGTATCAGGAAAGTGGTTGCCAATATCAGCTAAGCATAGCGCCCCTAAGATAGCGTCACAAAGTGCATGAATAGCAACGTCGCCATCAGAATGTGCGATAAAGCCCTGTTCAAATGGTATTTCCACGCCTCCGAGTACTAAAGGCCCCTCGCCACCAAACTTGTGTACATCAAAACCATGACCTATACGCATTTTGTTGTCCTTTTATCTCGTTATACCAATCAAGTTAACTAAGTGAACTATTTCAATTAGGACTCTTTATCAGTTTCATTGGTCTTATTTTTTTGCTTAGTTAAGTAAAATTCAGCTAGTGCTAAATCATTAGGGTGCGTTATCTTTATATTTTCACTACTGGCAGAAACTAATAAGCTAGGTAAGTTAGCTTGTTCGATGGCTGAAGCTTCATCGGTAATATTCAATCCATTGTCCAGCGCTTGCTCTATCGCACTAGTTAGCTCATCCGTTTTATACATCTGTGGCGTTAGTGCGTGCCATAACTGTTCTCGTTCAACTGTACTCTCAATGGTACAGCTATCTCCATTAGCCTGTACGCCACGTTTCATGGTATCCCTAACAGGTGTAGCTAATATACCGCCATAATCGTTACTTAAGCATTGACTGATTAACTTATCGATATCTTGATGATCAACACAAGGGCGCGCCGCATCATGGACTAATACCCAAGGGTATATATTCCTATCGACGGCTTTTAAGCCATTAAGCACTGAGTTAACACGTTCAGTACCGCCAGTTACCCGAATGATGTCTTTATGATGTGCTAAGGTAGATTCAGCAAAATACTGATCATTAACTCCTAAAGCAACAATGACTTGGCTGATTAGAGGGTGACTTAATAACCTCATCACGGTATGTGATAAAATCGTTTCATTATCAATACAAAGATATTGTTTTGGACAATTTGCTTGCATGCGTTTTCCCACGCCTGCAGCTGGCACAATAGCAATGAACTTTAGCGCTGACACCATTAAGAAGCTACCTTGCTTTTCATTTAATTATTTACGTTACGAGTGGTATTTTCTTTTGGGATAAGTCGAAAGAATGTTTCATTCTCTTTGATCATACCTAACTCATTTCGGGCACGTTCTTCAATTGCCTCAAGTCCTAATTTTAAATCATCGGTGTCAGCAAAAAGTAACTTATTACGTTGTTGTAATTTTTCATTGGCACTTTGTTGGTGAACAACATTTTCTTTCAGGACAAGATAATCAGGCACACTATTTTTACCAAACCAAAGTCGGTATTGAAGTAATACTAATAATATCAGCAATATTGCTGTAAATACGCGCATGACAACCTAAATAAAGTATATAGAAAAATACGAGATTAATACCGTTATTATACCTATCTATAGGCAGAGTTAAATAGCTAACGGTTTTTTGAAGTTTTTCCAATTAATTGAGCAAGATAGTAACAATTCTCTCAACGTTGGTATTATAGGAAGTTGTTTATTATTGCCTTGCCAGCAATGCCCTGTACAAGCTGAAGTCATTATTTTTTTATTGGGTTTTAACAGGCGCTTATTTGCTCCTTGCTGTTGATTCACTAACTCATCAATAGCTAACGAGAACCAACCGCCAACATTTGTTCGTATTCTCTGTTTATCAAGGTCAATACGATCAATGCAATCAATAATAATATGATCCGCTAACAACACAGGTACCGCAAGTCCGACATAAATATCTTTTTGCGAGTACCAGCTTATGGTATTCGCGCATTCTTGTTCAGTTTCTTGTCCAGACAAAGGCATTCGTTTGCTTTGTTTAGCTGACCAACTGGCATTTTGGGTATCTAGCATCAATGGCGAGTGCCCTTGTGCGATGACTTTTACCATAGCATGGGCGGTGCGAGTGATATAATAAGACAAACTTTCTAAGCGTGCTTGTACAGACTGCGCACTTGAAAAGTCGCCTTTGGCAAGAAGACTAATTTCACGCTGATATAGGGCATTGCAAAGCTCAGCAAATTCTCCCGTATCAGTGTGTAGTTGCCAAAGGCTAGATTGCGACATACTTCCTACCTTACAAACGCCTTACTTTACATTATGGTAACTTTAGACATATTCCAACAATAAGCAGCATGCTGAATATCCGGCACCAAAAGAACATAATACACTCTTGTCTCCAGTCACTAGATCCTGTTTATTTTTGTGCAACGCAATAATACAACCTGCTGAGCTGGTGTTTGCGTATTCATCTAAAATAATAGGGGCTTCAGCACTGCTTGGTTCTCTACCAAGCACTTTTTTACCAATAAAGTTATTCATATTGATATTAGCTTGATGCAAATATAATCGCTTAATGTCACCAGCACCTAGATCCATTTTTGCCATTTCACTGGTAATTAAATTAGACACCATAGGTAAAACTTCTTTAAATACTTTTCGCCCCTGTTGAATGAAGAACTTATCATCATTACTCGAGTTTTCTGGGCTACAGTTATTCATATAACCTATATTACTGCGAATATTATTAGAAAAACTGGTCATCGGTTTTTCACTGATAATTTTAAAAACATGCTCCGCATTAGCAGTACTTTCATCTTCAATGATAGATGCTGTTGCTACGTCTCCAAAAATAAAATGACTATCTCTATCGCGGTAATTAATTTGTGGCGATAATATTTCAGGATTAATGACCAATACTGTTTTTGCTGTACCACTGCGGATGGCGTTGGCCGCGTTGATAATGCCAAACGTAGCAGCCGAACAAGCCACCAACATATCAAAGCCCCAACCACCACAGCCAAGGGCATTTTGTATTTCAATTGCCATGGCAGGATATGAACGCTGGGTATAAGCACAAGCAACAATAATCAGATCAATATCTTCTGGCGTTTTATTGGCAGCTAACATAGCTTCCTTAGCAGCTGCTACACCTATTTCAGCCTGCATAGAGAGTTGGTCATTTTCGCGTTCGGTATAACGTGGCGACATAATATCGACATCTAAAATACTTTCTTTCTCCATGACATAACGGCTTTTTATGCCTGATGCTTTTTCTATAAAGCTGCTGTCAGAAGGAGATAACGCGTCTATCTCACCATCTTCAATCTCCCGACTGTGAGTAAGATTAAACTTCTCTACGTATTGGTTAAAACAGTGTACTAATTCATCATTCGTGATGCTCTGAGTTGGTGTGTACAACCCAGTTCCACTAATCACTACGGCCATAATAGGTCTCTTAAAATAAGGGGTAAATATCATTGTATTTATGCGACAACGACGTACTTAAGACAAGTATACTGGTATGACCATGCAATTACCACAAACTCAAATAATGTCGTAAAGCTATCAAAACCTTACTTTACTTGCCTATTTATAATACTAATACTACACCACAAAACCATGGTTTCAATTTTTAATTAACAACGTAGTTAACTACTCTATACCCGCTCCACTTGAAGGTGCTCGTTTTAGTAAGTCAGAGTGATTCATAATCAAGGCGCATTTTTTATAAAGGCTACTCTCTTCAATCAATGCCTTGCCTAAAGGTCTTTCTAATTCCAGCTGAATCCTGCCTCTACAAGTCGAGCGGGTATATAATGGTTGCCAGGCTAAAATGCTAACGCTCCGTATTCCAACTAAATAAGTAGGCCCCTAAGACCAAAAAGACACTACTCATCAACAGTAATATATTAATATGAAAACTAATATCACTCAGAGTGGCACCTTCGGTAATTACAGCTCTAGCGCCAGCAACCAAGTGAGTTAACGGCATAAAGTCTGCTAACACTTTTAATGTATCAGGCGCTCCTTCTAAACTAAACCACACGCCAGAAAGCATCATCATAGGCCAAGAGGTTACATTTAATAGGCCACCAATAAGCTCATCACTTTTACTACGGCTTGCCACGAGAAGCCCTAAACTAATTAAACAAAAAGCGCCTAATGCACCGATAATAAATAGGTCTATATAACTCCCCAGCATGAAAAAGTCGAAAAAGACATTGCAACCGCTATAAACGACCGTTGACATAAACATAACGATGAATAAACGTGATAATAATTGTGCAGAAACAAATTCAAAAGCTGATAGCGGCGTTGCTTTTAAACGCTTTAACACTGAGTTTTTCCGATAACGTACGATGACATAACCTACACCAAATAAGCAACTGAACATCATATTCATGCCCAATATCCCTGGCAGTACCCAATCAATATACCGAATACTCTTGCCACTACTTTGTAAACGAGTAAATCCATGTTGTTGACCAAGAAATATTTTTTCAACTAAATAACTTTTAGATGACTCTTTATTAACCCAATAGCGTTTAGCATTGTAGTCAACCAACAAATCGAGACTGTGACGGCTAAGCTTTGCTTTTGCTAAAGCTAGATCGTCATAGTTGATAAAATCAATAAAGCGTAACTGGGTCAGTGCTGTTTGAGCTGCCTTATCATTCTTTTGTTGTGTGTTTTCTTGTTCTACAAGCAAGCCTACTTTATAGGCTGGACGACCATCACCTGAAAAAATAAAGGAAAAACCGACCAGCAAAAGAATTGGAAAGATTAGATTCCAACCGAGTGATGATCTATCACGAAAAAATTCAATATTTCGCGCTTTAAAAACAGCAAAAAAACGTTTGAAATTCATATTATTTCCTAAAATATCGGAGTCAGGTTACGTTATGCTTGTAACGAATGGCCTGTAAGTTTCAAAAACAAGTCATCAAGATTTGCCGACTTAACATGCAAGCTATCAAGGGAAACATTATTCCTCATTAACAAGGATAAAGTTTGTTCAACATTTTTGCTCCTGATTTCAATACGATCAGCTAATTTAGTCCAGCCGTATTCATTGACTAATTCATTCGAAATTTGTGCCTGAGGTAAGTAGATAAAAACATCTTCAAAATGTTTAGCTAACAACTCATGTGGGGTTCCCGCTTCTATTATTCGCCCTAGATCCATGATAACAATATCATCACAAAGCTGTTCAGCTTCATCCATATAGTGGGTTGTCAAAATGACCGTTTTGTTTTGCGCTTTAATATTTTTAATCAATTGCCAAAAATTTCGACGTGCATGGGGATCTAGACCTGTTGTAGGTTCATCTAGAAAAATGATTTGAGGATCATTTATCAAGGCTAAAGCGAGTAATAACCGTTGCCTTTGTCCCCCCGACAATAACCGATTATCACGATCTAAAAAATCACTTAAATCACACAGCTCGATTAATTGCGCTTGCGGTAATGTATTTTGATAAAAAGAAGCAAATAAGTTTAAGGTTTCTTTAACGGTTAAAAAATCTTGTAAAGCGGTATGTTGAAATTGAATACCTATTTGTTGAGATATTTGACTATCGACCTGCTGACCTTGATAGAGCACCTGTCCGGAAGAGGCACTTATAATACCTTCCATAATTTCAATTGTTGTTGTTTTTCCTGCGCCATTAGGCCCGAGTAAACCAAAACAATGTCCTTGTTGAACGTCAAAACTCACATTATTAACAGCACAGACATCTTTATAATGTTTACAAAGTGACTGTACGCTGACTGCTGCGCGCATATATTCAATTCCTATTACTCAATAACGATACCCGTTATCAATCAAGATACAGGTTTCAGAGTGCTTGAGCAATTTCAATACAAGGCGCGCCTTTGTAGTAATGGTTAATCAGGAGAATATGCTCCTGCATTCTCTAATAAACTACATCCATGTAGCGCCCTTACAAAAAAGTGCAACTATGTAGTGGTGTTGCTCAAGCATTTCTTCGGTGGGGCTAAAAATAATTTATGTTGCATTATTCATGTGAACAAAGGAGCACCATTGTCCAAAATGAATGCCTTACCTAAATCGTTTTTAGCTACCACTGAAATCCTGCACTTTGACTGATAGCGGGTATATACAGTGTACTGATTAATCGCTAGAAGTAACACTAAACAACATTTGCTTTTAAAAGCTTTACCAAAAACAACAAATGATAATAATTATCATTTGTAATAAGTCTTCTATTTGTTTATGATTAATAAAACAAGGGGAGAAAATATGACGACTATTACCACGAACAATATTGACAAAGTACAAGTTGAGATTTCTAGCAAGCTATTGTCTTATTTACTTAATTCAGGTTTATTACATTGCGGTGATTGCAAATGCTTAAATGCCAATGCTAAAACAGTTATCTGGCATAATTTACTTGCGAGCAGTACAAGCTGCGATACCCTCGATGGAGAAAAAGTATTATGTGCTTAACTGTATCAAATGAGTTTGCTTATATGGAAAATTGGTTAACTATGTTGCTTACCACCTATAAAAACAACCCAAGTACTGGGCTGGCTAAAACCATTAGTTTTTATCTCAATAAGTTACTCCATCATGATGACATAAGCTTTTGTGGTGATAAACAATGTGAATATCTGGCTATGCAACGATTTTGGCATTGGCATGCTAGAAATAATAAAGCTAGCTAATGATGTCAGCACATTAAGTTCATTACAGTGATTAATCTTTTTCGTCATAACGAATGGCAGTAGTAAGCCTTGAATAAACATAGTCTTTAATATGTTTATTCAGCATTTTTTTCCCTGTTAAGCCAAACTGTTGGCAGACATAGTCACTATCCTGTTTTTGTATTAGCCTGGCAATGAGCACCAAGGACTGCTGTAAGGCTTCTGTAGAGTGGTACTTGGCCTCACTCAACAGCTCGTGTTTAAGCCATAAATATAAACTATAACTACAACTGCTATATAACCGTTCACCGCGCGAAAATGCCCGAACATTAGCAATATCTAGCACTGATAATGCTGTTAAATCTTTTTTAGTATTTTGCCTTAACAGCAACAAAACAAGCTTCGTGGTTAGCGCTTTATATTCTTCCAAAAGTAAATAATCAAAACTCTGATAAAAATTACTTTGAAAGTGTTGCTGCTCATGCTCGCTTTTTACACTGATACCTTTAATTAATAAAGCAGAATGCTCTCCACTCGCTTTGTCCTTAGTAAAACCTATTCTTGCAGGAGAAAACCCAGCACTAAGCCAAAAGGAAAGCAGTTCAGGGTTAACACCAAAACTAGAGCCAATAAAGTCAAAGGTTTGTTTTTTCGCTAATAATTCAATGTGATGAATAAATTGAGAGCCAATACCTTGCTGCTGTATTTGTGGGTGCACAGCAATACGCATAATACGTAAATATTTAAAATTAAAAGCTTGTTCAAAACCGCAGTGGCTGAAGAGTGATTGCGGTAAAAAGTGGTTACGTAAACGCCGTTCAGAGTTTTTTACTGCTCGAACATCATCAGCACTAACATCACTTCCTTCATTCATTAATAGCGCAACAGCAAGCATAGTGGCATTTTTCTTTTCTGAAGAAAAAAGACACGTTAATTGCACTTGAGGATTGTCCAATAGTAGCTGTAGATCGCTTGGTTTAGTTTGGTAGTGTGCCGTTACCAACACAGCAAAAACTTGTTTTAACAATGTTTCATCTGCAACGAGTTCTGTAGCTGTGATAACTTTAAACACGGCTTCATCAAGTGTTTTAAAGCTTTCGGTCTTATTAGTAGAGCTGTCTTTATTATCTAATAATGACTGAGGGACAAATGTTGCTTTTATATCGGGTAACTCTGCGTTTAACAAACAGGCATCAAAAACTAATTGCTCAAGCGGATCATTTTCCCGCCACCGGATCGGCTGTTTTAGATGAAGACTCACCCATTGTGGGCATAACCTATCCAGTGTTTTTTGAAATTTTAAAGTGAAACCTCGTCCCGCCCCCTCATAGCCATGGACTGTACTAGAAAAAACCATTCGGTGATAACTTTTAAGTAACTGCTCAAGCAGGTAAACGGGAATTGCCGCAGCTTCATCAACTAAAAGGAGATTAACGTTCACCGGCTCTTTAATTAATTGGTCAACCGCAATAAACTCCAGCCTAGCTTTCCCAAAAGTAATCGTATTGCCGTGCTGCTCAAGACTCGTTAAGCTCTGCTTTAATTGTCGATAAAAAACTGACAAGGCTTGAATATCAGGAGCCGTGATAATAATACTAAACTCGTCATCTTCATGTGCTTTCATCAACTGTGCACAAGCAATAGCCAATGCCGATGACTTGCCTCTACCGCGATCAGCGGTTAATACTAATGGTCTTTTTCTATGGCCAGTCACCACTTTTTCAATAGCTTTGACTGCAGTGTGCTGTTCTGCTGTTATGCAACCATGCGGATAAAACTGCTTGTTGTCACTTAGTTCTTGTTTATTTGTATTGAAAGAGTTTGCTGGCAGCTCAACCTTTGTTTGAGAAATAAAAGCATGTTCAGGCATGACTTTAATTAAAGAATAAAACCGCCTTAAGAAAAGGCTGCCTTCGCGCTTTAACTTAATTTCAGGTGCAATTAAAAAAAAGATACCACCGGCTTTTAAAGTCCCCGATAACGCAGCAAAAGCATCGATGGTAAATTGACTGTCAGCAAAAATGATCATCTCACTTTCACTCCCCAATTTATCGCGATAACGTTTTTTCTGCACATTGGCAGGAAAAAAGCTACTATCACCATAAATGAGACAATGACCACTCTCTGTTGCATGGCTAGAATTGGCCCTTAAAGCCGAAGGGAAAATATCAAGCGACTCAATTAAAGAGAGTGCCCAAGAATCACTTCCTGATAGTACAATAAGTCGCCTTTCGTTCAATAAAAGGGCATTTTTTGTATATTCATCAAACCAAGAGGTAAAAATTTGAGCTGGCATAGCTTTTTATAAACTCCAAAAAACAAATTGTAACGGGTAATAAAATTAAGTTTATCAAGCATATTTAAGCAAAGAAAATTTAATTTAATCTAGCTTTTTCACGTAATTAAATCCTATACTGCATAAAACCACAAATGAACTATGGTTATCTTGCATAACTTGATCTACATCAATAAAATAAATTAGCAAATTATTAAACTTAGCCGTAAATCTAGCTTACTTTAATCATAAACTTTCGAGAGCATTATGAATCAAGCAACATCTCCTGAACAACAAAAAAAACATGAACGTAATACCTTCATATTTCTAGCCGTATTCCTAGCTCCCATCCTTTCGGTAATCATAGTTGCCGGCTTTGGTTTTGCAGTATGGTTCAGTCAACTAGCATTCTTAGGACCACCAGGATCTTAAGCACTTGTTTACCAAGAAAACCAATACTGTGGAAAAGCTAGCAGACCCATCTAGGCGACGATTATTTCGCGGCCGAGTAAAAACACAGCAAGTCATGCGATTACCTTGGGTTATTAATGAAGCGGTTTTTACTTCTGGTTGTACTCAATGCCAAGACTGTATAAAAAGCTGTGAAAGCAACATTATTGTCAAAGATGAAGATGGTTTTCCAAAAGTCGACTTTAATCAAGGTGAATGTACTTTTTGCAATAAATGCATTGAAGTATGTGAGCAGCCATTATTTTCAGGGTTATTTACTGAAGAGTTAACTGAAGGCTTAACTGAGAATATAAGCGCCAAGGCTTGGCCTGTCACCTTGGAAATTAACGATAAATGTTTAGCCAAAAACAATATTTACTGTCAAAGCTGTCGTGATGAATGTGAAACGAGTGTCATTAAATTTAATTACCTCAACTCAAGTATTCCACAGCCCAGTATTAGCGAAGTAGATTGTAGCCAGTGCGGCGCTTGTATTAGCGTTTGCCCACAAAGCGCAATAGCATTCAACTTTGACCAAACAACGGTTTGAATAATAATTTAAGAAATATATGACACAAAATAACCATAGAACACCTGAATACCACGTAGCTAGTCTCGTTGCCTCGCCAATATTGGCACAACTGGATGAAGTGAAAGCGGTTATTACTGCTGTTGAAGGTGCCGAAATTCACGCAGTCAGCGATGAAGGTAAAATAGTTTTCACTGTTGAAGGTACTGGCTTTAAAGATCTTGACAAAAAAATAGATATTATAAGAGTCCATAAAGGCATACTTAATTTATCACCAGTCTATCATCAGGTTCTAGATGAAGAGCAAGAAAAAAAACTTACAGAAAGTGATAAAGCTGATGAGTTGAGCCACCAAGTAAAATAATCCAAGAAAAATAGCTTTAGAAAAAGATTAGAAAACATAACCATTTATTCAAAATCGAATCAAAATTATCAAAAGGAAGGTGACATTATGACAATTAATCGCCGAGAATTTATAAAAGCAAATGCCATTGCAGCAGCTGCTGCCGTTGCTGGAGTTTCTGTTCCAGCAGTTGCTTCAAATTTAATTACCAGTTCTGATATTACTAAACTTAAGTGGGATAAAGCTGCTTGTCGTTTTTGTGGTACTGGTTGTAGTGTTAATGTCGGTGTAATGGATGGCAAAGTTGTTGCTACCCATGGTGATATTAAATCACCAGTAAACAAAGGGCTTAGCTGTGTAAAAGGTTACTTCCTTTCAAAAATCATGTACGGCAAAGACAGACTTACCACCCCTTTATTACGTATGACCAATGGCAAATACGATAAAGAAGGTGAATTCACGCCAATTTCTTGGGATCAAGCTTTTAATGTCATGGCTGAAAAAGCTAATGATGCGTTGAAAAAAGACGGTCCAGAAGCGCTAGGTATGTTCGGTTCAGGTCAATGGACAGTACAAGAAGGTTACGCTGCGTCAAAATTGATGAAAGCCGGTTTCCGTACAAACAATATCGACCCTAATGCTCGTCACTGTATGGCGTCTGCTGTTGGTGGTTTTATGCGTACCTTTGGTATCGATGAACCTATGGGTTGTTACGATGATTTAGAAGCTGCTGATGCCTTTGTATTATGGGGCTCAAACATGGCAGAAATGCATCCAATTTTATGGACGCGTTTAACTGATCGTCGTTTAAGTGCACCACATGTAAAGGTTGCTGTATTATCAACTTTTGAGCACAGAAGTTTCGATTTAGCCGATAACGGCATGATCTTCACGCCACAAACAGATTTAGCAATTTTGAACTACATTGCTAACTACATAATTAAAACTGATCGTGTGAATAAAGATTTTGTTAATAAGCATACTAACTTTAGAATCGGTCAAACGGACATTGGTTACGGTCTTCGTCCTGAACATCCGCTAGAGCAAAAAGCTAAAAACAACGATAAAACTGCTGGTAGTTCAAAGCCAATTGATTTTAATGAGTACGCAAAGTTTGTTAGTACTTATACTGCAGAATACGTATCTAAACTTTCTGGTGTTCCAGAGCATAAATTAGAAGCACTTGCTGAAATGTATGCGGATCCAAAAGTAAAAGTAACGTCTTTCTGGACTATGGGTTTTAACCAACATACTCGTGGTGTTTGGGCTAACAACTTAGTTTATAACATTCACTTATTAACAGGTAAAATCTCAACACCTGGTAACAGCCCGTTTTCATTAACTGGTCAACCTTCAGCGTGTGGAACTGCTCGTGAAGTAGGTACTTTCTCACACCGTTTACCTGCAGACATGGTGGTAAAAAATCCTAAGCATCGCGCTATTGCTGAAAAATCTGGGACTTGCCTGAAGGCACTATTCCACCGAAACCTGGTTATCATGCTGTTTTACAAAACCGTATGCTTAAAGACGGTAAGTTAAACTTCTATTGGGTGCAGTGTAATAACAACATGCAAGCTGCCGCCAACATCAACGAAGAAGCTTTCCCTGGTTACCGGAACCCGAAAAACTTTATCGTAGTATCAGACCCATACCCAACAGTTACTGCACAGGCAGCTGATTTAATTTTACCAACAGCAATGTGGGTAGAAAAAGAAGGTGTTTATGGTAATGCTGAGCGTCGTACACAATCTTGGTACCAAATGGTTGAAGCACCAGAAGGCGCTAAATCTGATTTATGGCAATTAGTTGAATTTTCTAAGCGCTTTAACATTGAAGATGTATGGCCTGAAGAGCTTATCGCTAAAAAGCCTGATGTACGTGGTAAAACATTATTTGATGTACTTTATAAAGACGCCTCTGTTGGTAAATTCCCACTTACTGAGATCCCTGAAGATCGTTTAAACCATGAATCTCGTGATTTTGGTTTCTATATCCAAAAAGGTTTATTTGAAGAGTACGCATCATTTGGTCGTGGTCATGCACATGATTTAGCGCCTTATGACAGATACCATCAAGAACGCGGATTACGTTGGCCTGTTGTTGACGGCAAAGAAACTAAATGGCGATTTAAAGAAGGCTCTGATCCATATTGTAAGCCTGGTAGCGGCTGGGATTTCTACGGTAAAAAAGATGGTCGCGCAATTATCTTCGCTCTACCTTATGAGCCCGCAGCAGAGTCTCCAGATGAAGAATACGACTTATGGTTATCAACAGGTCGTGTATTAGAACATTGGCATTCTGGTTCAATGACACAACGTGTACCTGAGTTATACAAAGCAATGCCAGATGCACTTGTTTACATGCACCCTGATGATGCTAAGAAACGTAATATGCGTCGTGGCGATTTAGTTAAACTTATTTCTCGTCGTGGTGAAGTACAAACACGTGTAGAGACAAGGGGCCGTAATAAGCCGCCAATCGGTTTAGTTTATATGCCTTGGTTTGATGCAAGTCGCTTAGTTAACAAAGTCACTTTAGATGCCACAGATCCATTATCGAAAGAAACGGATTACAAAAAATGTGCTATCAAAATTGTTAAAGTTTAGGAGTCTACAATGAAAAAATTAAACCTAGCAGTAATTGCCAGTTTATTGGTAGTAGCTGTATCGCCAATTATGTACTCTCTAAACGCCAATGCAGCAGATAAAGAGACAATCAACTCTGTAGCTACGCTTAGGGATGCAACCCCTATCGATGTGCAAAAAGAACCAAATGCTATACCTAAAGTAGTTAACAAAGATATTAAGCAGGGTCGTAACTACCCTATGCAGCCACCTGTTATACCTCACACTACGCGTAGCTATGAGGTAAATAAAAATAACAACAAATGTATGTCTTGTCATTCTCGTCATCGTACAGAGAAATCACAAGCACCTATGGTTAGTGTGACACACTACATGAACCGTGATGGCAATTTCTTAGCTGAAGTGTCACCTCGTCGTTATTTTTGTAACCAATGTCATGTGACTCAGCTTGATGCAGAGCCTTTAGTGGAAAATACTTTCACTGATATGCACAGCTTGATGAAAGAAAAATCAAAAGCTAATAAGCACTAGGAGTTAGTATGAAAAATTTGCTTAAAATTGGTTGGCAAACTGTTAGAAAGCCAAGTGGTTACTACAGCCTTGGTGCATTAGTTATCGGTGGCTTTATTGCAGGTATTATTTTCTGGGGTGGTTTCAACACTGCACTTGAAGTAACCAATACCGAAGCGTTTTGTATTTCATGTCATGAGATGGAAGATAATGTCTACGAAGAGATGAAAACTACCATCCACTTTTCTAACCGCTCTGGTGTACGTGCAACATGCCCTGATTGTCATGTTCCACATGCATGGACTGATAAAATAGCGCGTAAAATGCAGGCTTCAAAAGAAGTTTGGGGCATGCTTTTTGGTACTATCGACACGCGTGAGAAGTTTTTAGCTCATCGCAGAGGTTTAGCAGAAAACGAATGGCGTCGACTTAAAGCCAATGACTCATTAGAGTGTCGTAACTGTCATAACTTCGATTACATGGACTTTACCGAGCAAAGTGAGCGTGCTTCTTATCAGCATTCTACAGCACTTGCTGACGGTGAAAAAACCTGTATCGATTGTCATAAAGGTATTGCACATCAACTGCCTAATATGAAAGGTGTTGAAGGCTGGTAATTCTCTTCAAAACACAACGAAAGTAACGTTAACTAAAACCAGTGCTTGTCACTGGTTTTTTATTGCCTGCGATTAGCTATTCACTTGTTAAATGCACTTTAAAATCGCTTAATAACATCAATAGTTTATATTTTCTTACACATATTTTAGCCAGCTATATAGGGGTAGCAAGCGATTTGTATAAGCTTTATACCAAGTTAGATTAAAAAAAAACTAGTCAGTAATTATTTGCCATATTTTTGAATTTTTTTTTAAAAGAGGCATTGAAAATAGCCATTATCTTACCTATGTTAAACAATATACTTTGGAATATTTTAATAATTAGTAATAAAGGTCGAGCCAATGGTAAATGATATTGACGATAACTTTCCCGACGATGCAAATGAAAGCAGTTCAGATGAAGGTACTGACAACAATAGCCTAAAGGGTACTTCTTTAGCTGAAAAACATGCTCAAGAACAAGCCCAAAAAAACCTATTAGCGCGCAAGCGCATTGATGAATTGAGAGAGAAAAAACGCCTTAAAGACTTATTAGATGATAGTGAGGATTGGTAGGCTATAACAAATGATAATTCATCTTATTATTACCTTGATATAACTTTGCAATAACGTCATTTAAGCATAGAATAACTGCATACTTTTATTTCTATTAACTTTAAATATTATGACGTTATTTGAAAAACTGCGTTGCCTGTTTACCTTTGGTCAAGGCGTCGCTTTACCCCTTCCAGAACTCTCTTCTAACACGACACCCGAGCAATTATTTGAACAATGGTTTGCTGATGCTAGTAAGTCAGGGATTTTACTGCCTGAAGCAATGTCTGTTAGTAGTTGTAATAGTGACGGACAACCTAGCTCTCGTATGGTATTACTTAAAGATTATGATAGTGAGGGCTTTGTGTTTTTTACTAATTACGCAAGCCGTAAAAGCCAAGAGCTAACTGAAAATAATAAGGTAGCCTTATTGTTTCATTGGAATGTATTACAACGACAAATTCGTATTGAAGGTACTGTAGAAAAAGTATCACCACAGGAATCTGCTGATTATTTTCATAGTCGAGACAGAGGTAGCCAAGTTGGTGCCTGGGCATCAAAGCAGAGTCAAAAACTAAAATACGACGATGAGCTCAAAGATCGCATGAGTCATTATCAAGATAAGTTTTCAGAAGGTGAAGTGCCCCACCCTGAGTTTTGGGGAGGATGGCGTGTAAAACCACATGCTATTGAGTTTTGGCAAGGACGAGCTAATCGCTTACATGATCGTCTATGTTTTGAAAAAGAAGGGGAAAGTTGGCTTAACCACAAATTAAACCCTTAAAACTATCACTCAGTATTGACAGGCCAAAAAGATTTACAGCAATTAATTTGCTTTAATTGCTGTAAATAATACAGATAATGGCTTACGCCTTCGGTGAAGGGATTACTTTAGGTTTTTGACAATGAGGTCTATTACCCGCTTTATACAGTGTCATTGAACTGGCTAAGTGCTCGGTAAGCTGGTTAATACGTGTCTGATTTGATGGATGGGTCGACATAAACTCTGCCGGTGCGCCTTTGCTTAATTTCGCCATATTTTGCCATAACTTGATACTCGCACTCGGCTCAAAGCCAGAACGTGCCATAAGGTCTTGCCCAACAATATCAGCTTCACTTTCATGAGCGCGACTATAGGGCATAATAACACCATATTGCAGTCCTAAGCCTAAACCAGCCATCCATAGTCCTTTATTTTCGACATCAGACAGACCAACAGCAGCGGTAGCTGCAGCCATTCCCATGTTTTGTAATTTATTGGCAGATAAGCGTTCATTTGAGTGATGCTCAATAACATGACCTACCTCATGACCAATAATAGCACCTAACTGATCTTGGTTCTCTGTAACAGTTAAAATGCCAGTATAGACGCCTATTTTACCACTTGGTAAAGCAAAAGCATTCACTTGCGCAGAGTCAAAAACCACAATTTCCCAGTCACCTTGGTGAACTGATTTAGCAACATTTTTCGTGATGGCTTTTGCAACGCATTGGACAAAGTCATTGGTCGCTTTATCTGTGCTTATCGGCGTTTTCTTTTTCATGTCTTCAAATGAAGCCGCGCCCATTTTATCCAGTTCGGCATCTGAAAATAACATCACTTGTTTTCGACCAGTACTTGAACTTGTACAGGCAGTAAGCATAATTAACGCGGTAAGCATAATGAGAAGTAGTTTCATGGCTATCTTATATAATCCTTAAATAATAATTAGCGGTATTTTATGACGATGACTATCAATATACTAGTATGTAATCTACTTAGCTTTATATAAAGAGCTAGGGCACAATGAAACAGGCATAAAAAAACCGAGCTAAGCTCGGTTTTTTAACAGTACAATTTATTAGGTTAGACACTAACCACCGACTAAAGCCAGTAAAATACCTGCAGCTACGGCTGAGCCAAGTACACCAGCAACGTTAGGGCCCATTGCGTGCATCAATAAGAAGTTATGAGGGTTTGCTTGCAAACCAACCTTATTAGCAACACGGGCAGCCATAGGTACAGCAGATACCCCAGCAGCGCCAATTAATGGATTAATAGGCTCTTTAAAGAACTTATTCATCGTTTTGGCCATAATCACACCAGATGCGGTACCTATTGAGAATGCCACTGCACCTAGTGCTAAAATACCTAAGGTTTCAACATTTAAGAAAGCTTCAGCACTTAGCTTTGAACCAACACCTAAGCCTAAAAAGATAGTGGTAATGTTGATTAATTCGTTCTGCGCTGTAGAGCTTAAACGGTCAACAACACCAGACTCTCGCATCAAATTACCTAAACAAAACATACCAACTAAAGGAGTTGCCGAAGGTAAGAAGAAAATTGTCATGGCAAGTACACCAACCGGGAAAATAATTTTCTCGATTTTAGTGACAGGTCGTAACTGCTTCATTTCAATTTTACGTTCTTCCTCAGTAGTCAATGCTTTCATAATTGGCGGTTGAATAATCGGTACTAATGCCATGTATGAATATGCAGCAACAGCTATCGCACCAAGTAATTCAGGCGCTAACTTTGAAGCTAAGAAAATAGCTGTTGGACCATCAGCACCACCAATGATGGCGATGGCAGATGCATCTTTCAGGGTAAATTCTATGCCAGGAATATAATTTAAAGCGATAGCGCCAAATAAAGTAGCAAATATTCCAAATTGTGCCGCAGCACCTAAAAGCAGTGTTTTAGGGTTAGCGATCAGGGCGCCAAAATCAGTCATGGCACCAACCCCCATGAAGATGATGAGTGGGAAAATTCCCGTATCAACACCTGCATAGTAGATATAGTGCAATAACCCACCGGCTTCTGAGAAGCCAGCAACAGGAATGTTAGTTAAAATAGCACCAAAACCCATAGGTAATAATAATAAGGGTTCAAAGTTTCGAGCAATGGCAAGATAGAGCAAACCACAACCAACTAACATCATCACAACCTGACCTAGCTCAAAATTCGCTAGGCCTGTTGATAACCATAAAGTATTTAAAGAATCCATGTTGGCCTCTAAGAGAAACTAAGTAAGGCATCACCAACGGCAACTGAATCGCCCTCTCTGGTGAACAAAGATACTATTTCGCCAGCCGACACTGCACGAATTTCTGTTTCCATTTTCATCGCTTCCATAATGATAACTACATCGCCAGCTTCTACATGGTCACCTTCATTAACTAGTACTTTGAAAATATTACCAGCTAATGGAGCATTTAATGTTTCTTCAGCAGTAATTGATGCAGATTGTTTCATACCATCATCACCCGCTGGACGCGTAACAGACTCAATAGAACCTCCAGCAGCAACAACAACATCATAGACTTTGCCATCAACACTTACAGCATAACTCTCAGGAGAAGATACTGGATTTGACGGTGAGCTACTTTGTGGTTTTTCACTTGCTTTGGTTGGAATTGGTTCAAACGCAGCAGGATTATTGCGATTTTCTAAAAACTTCAAACCTATCTGTGGGAATAAGGCATAAGTTAATACATCATCAATAGTATCATCAGCTAAGTTAATATTTTTTTCTGCCGCTAACGTTTGTAATTCTGCTGAAAGCTTATCGACTTCTGGGTCAAGTAAATCAGCAGGGCGACAAGTAATCACCTCTTTACCATCTAACACACGTGCTTGTAGTTCTGCATCAACAGGCGCAGCAGTAGCACCGTATTCACCCTTCAATACACCCGAAGTTTCTTTGGTAATAGATTTATAACGTTCGCCAGTTAATACGTTAAGCACTGCTTGTGTACCAACAATTTGTGATGTTGGTGTAACTAATGGGATATAACCTAGGTCTTTACGAACTTTAGGTATTTCAGTTAATACTTCATCAAATTTGTCAGCAGCACCCTGCTCTTTTAACTGGTTTTCCATATTCGTTAGCATGCCACCAGGAACTTGTGCCGTTAATATACGTGCATCAACACCTTTTAAGCTGCCTTCGAATTCAGTATATTTCTCTCTAACTTCACGGAAATAAGCTGCAACTTCAGCCATTTTTTCTACATTAAGGCCTGAGTCTCGTGAGCTACCTTCAACAATAGCAGCAATCGTTTCTGTTGGTGAATGGCCGTAAGTCATACTCATAGAGGAAATCGAGGTATCGATAACATCAACATCACTATCTATAGCTTTCATTTGAGTAGCAACACTCAAACCTGTAGTCGCATGACAATGTAGTGCGATAGGTAGAGATACAGTTTCTTTAAGACGGCTAATTAACTCTGCTGCATCGTAAGGTTTCAATAAACCCGACATATCTTTAATACAAAGTGAATGAGCACCCATATCTTCAAGTTGCTTAGCCATAGTTAACCAACCATCTAAAGTGTGTACAGGGCTTTCAGTGTAACTTAATGTACCTTGAGCATGCGCACCAACTTTAACAGCTGCTTTAATGGAGGTTTGTAGGTTTCTAACATCATTCATTGCATCAAAAATTCGAAAAACATCAATACCATTGGTATGAGCACGTTCGACAAATTTTTCTACTACATCATCGGCATAATGGCGATAACCTAGTATATTTTGACCACGGAATAGCATTTGCTGCTTAGTCTTAGGCATCGCCTTTTTAAGTGCACGAATTCGTTCCCAAGGATCTTCGCCGAGGTAACGAATACATGAATCAAACGTTGCACCACCCCAAGATTCAATTGACCAATAACCAACTTCATCTAGTGTTGCTGCAATAGGCAGCATATCTTCTAAACGAAGCCTAGTGGCTAGAATTGATTGATGTCCGTCTCTTAAGACAACTTCGGTGATACCTAATGGCTTACTCATGTTAATGCCCTTTTATCTAATTTTTAAAATATAATGGTGAAGAAGAGTTTCAATATTGACCAAACTTATTTGTCTTGGCCATGTTGAGTACGATAGCGTTTGACCGCCCCACTTATTGCTGCAACAACTGCCGGTGAAATCTCACCCTTAGCTGTGCTTTTACTCTTACTTTTTTTATTAGGTCGAGAAGTCGGCACTGCAATAGCATCTGGATACTTTACCGCTAGTCTTGCCAATACAGTATTAATAAATACGATTAATACTCCCAGAAAGGCAAATACAAATACCATTCCCGCTAACATGAGTGTTCCAGCTTCTATAAATTGCTGTTGCATATTGTCCATTTTTTACTCTCGCTCAAAAATCTTGCAATTAGAATAATCACTCCAATACCTACATTGCAAACAATTTTATTGTGTTTCATAAAAATAATTTACCGTCAACCCCAAAAACAATGAATATTCATCATTAGAGCAGAAATATACATACAATTTTGCATACTTTAAATATTGTATACATTATCAAAAGCATGAATATAGGCTATCAGAAAAAGATAAACAGTGATTTTATACAATATACCCAAAATACAACTACATTCAATATCACTGAATATACATCCAAATATTTGAATAGTTAATCCGTAAAAGGAACTGATAGCATGCAGTTCCTTTACGAATTAGATGCACTAGGCCAACACTAAATAAGAATAAGCTGAATTGAAAAACACCGACAATAAATCACAACGTAGCGACTCCCGGCTGTTTACCTTCATTTTAATAACAGCTAGATCAACAAAGCGTTATTAAAATGAAGGTAAACGGCACATAATTACATGGAACGCTTTAAATAATAATAACTAAGGCATATGGCATACACATAGTTGATAACGGCATTTAAGAGCCATATATAGCACTGTTATCACTCAACTGTCATAGCTTGCAAATCACTGTATCAGATGCGATTAATAGCAGCTATTACATTGGAGCATCGACATTAAAGAATGAATAGCTTAGCTCTTGGTACGAGACAGTATTTGCATCACTTCAGGAGCCAGCTACTAACCCGAAGAGATATAGTGACGCCCTCTGCCTCATAAAAGGCTATTCAGCAACCTTATGGATTACTTAACGAGCCGTTTATTTTCACGCATGATAATGCTCTGTAGTTAACTTGCTGACTGGTCATTTCTAATTAAAGAAGCAGGTTTGATATTTTAGGCATATAAAAACCTAGCAGAAGCTAGTTTTTTTTATATCTATCAAGTTGAAAAGTGGTAAGCGCAGCTGGTGTCGAACTTGCAAATGCAAAGAGGCTCACCTTTAAATTCCCTTTTTATTTAATAAAAGGCTATCCAGCAACGTTATGGATTTTTTAATGAGCAGTTTATTTTCACGCATGAACTGTACTTCATTTTCTGACTGGTCATTTCTAATTAAAAAGAAGGTTAGATATTTCAGGCATAAAAATACCTAGCAAAAGCTAGGTTTATTTATATCGACAAAGTAGAAAAGTGGTGGGCGCGGCAGGAGTCGAACCTGCGACCGAAAGGAGTTCAGTCGTAGCCAGATCTATACCTACTATAAAGCTATCCAGCAGAGTTACAGAAAAATTATCAAGAGTTTATGTTTTTAGCTTTAACATGAGCGGCTTTTCATTTTTGATAAGCTCTCTCTAGTTAAGAAAGAAGGCTGTATATTTCGGGCATAAAAAAACCTAGCAAAAGCTAGGTTTATTTATATCTACAAAGTAGAAAAGTGGTGGGCGCGGCAGGAGTCGAACCTGCGACCGCCTGGTTCGTAGCCAGGTACTCTATCCAGCTGAGCTACGCGCCCACGGTATGAAATATATTTATCCAGCCTTTGCATACGCTGCTTTCTATTTTAACACTATTACAATAAAGCAAAAGCGTTAGAATATTTTAACATAAAAAAACCTAGCAAAAGCTAGGTCATTTTATATCTACCTTAGTAGAAAAGTGGTGGGCGCGGCAGGAGTCGAACCTGCGACCGCCTGGTTCGTAGCCAGGTA
>ERZ1027231.56-NODE-56-length-76929-cov-55.217460_pt1 | contig 76929 bp, 65 predicted proteins | sample MGYA00520866_ERZ1027231 | MGnify/ENA primary metagenome ERZ1027231 (study PRJEB33311, sample SAMEA4378411) | marine metagenome | biome: Marine biome; feature: Fjord; material: Water | collected 2014-07-20T08:00:00Z/2014-07-... | depth 75 m ...
CTGTCGCTGGATTTACAACACCAGAGTTAGCCAATGCAGTAAAAGTAATACCCGTTATAGCACCTAAAGAATGCCCTAAAAAGCTCACTTTAGTAGCATCTAATTGACCGGCTAAGTCGACACTGTTCAAACTTAAACGTAGTGCTAATAGATCAACTTCACTTTGACGAACATTGTCTCTTGCTGTTAAAAGGCTAGCTAAGTTCATATAGCTGGTAACGTCAGCATTTGCAAAAGCAGGGTCCTTACCACTAAGAGATGAAGTCGCACTAATTTCATATACGCCATCGGCATTAAAATCAATACCTCTGCTGCCATGATAAGGGTGATCAATAGAGATGGTTGCGATACCTTGGCTTGCTAATGTCCCTGAAATTGCTAACACGGTTTCTTTATATGAGGTGATACCATGAGAAAAGATCATTACCGGCCAACCAGCAGCAGGAACTTGCATGGCTTCCTCTGCGGTTAGAGCGGATCCTTTTTTCAAAGCTGCAATAGCGTTAATTCTGTCCACATCTGGCGTGGTGATAATTACATCAATTGCGCTAGCACCACTTTTATAAGATTTAACTTGAGGTAACGGATTATATTGCGTTAAGTGACGCGTTTGATCAACGGGTACAGCAACTACAGTACCTTGGTCATCAACGACTACATCTACAGTAAACGTTAAACCAACCAATTTTGCCGGGTTAGCTAATAACTCAGCAGGATCTTTACCTTGTGCTATTGCTTGCTCAGCAAAAGATTCTTGCGATAACACACCTAATGCTATGGCTCCAGCGACTGTTACAGGGCTATCACCCATAGCTTCCCAACGACTGAATAAATCAGAACAGCCTGTCGTAATATCTTCAGCTAGAAGGTTACAACTACTTGCAGTGCCATCATAAAAAGGTGTTTCTAGGTAATATGGTGCAGATAAGGTGCTTTTGGAAACAGCCGCATAACTCGCTACTGTGCCTGCCCCTAAATCATCTGAGTTCAAACCAAGAAGCATTGCGGCATTAGCACCCGTTGGTGTAATAGCAGACAATACCGGAGTAGTTCCTGGCGCACCTGATAACATCAATGACTTAACTGTTTGAGATACATCACTAATTGATTGGGTTGTCATCGAAAAAGAATAAATAATATTATCTTTTGAAAGACCGCCAGCAACAGCAACATTTTCGAAACTATTGGTCAAAGTTTGTAATAATAATTGGCTTTCTGTTGCTAATGGTTTCTCTGTTATGTCTTGTTTAACTAAGTTATAAGTAATAGAACCAGAAACAGCCATACCATCACTATCTTGGATAGCATCGGTAAGAGCAACAACATAAGCAGTTTTAGCTTTTAAAGGTTTTAACGGCACAATGGCAATATCATTGCCAGACGCTTTTGCAACAAAATCAACGCCAAAGGTTAGCTCTGCCACTAATTTACATGCTGGTCCTCTAGGTATAGCAGCACACTCGGCATCACTTTGGTTGCCTCCCATAATAGCTTCATATACATGAACAGCGCCGGGATTAAAGACACTGTCTGCATTTAATGTTCGCCCTTCTGGGAAAGCAACTTTAATGGTAAAAGGGTTTACTGTCGACCAACCATCAAGCGCACCGACAGCGGCTGACGGGTTTAAATAATCTACTGGAAGTTTATTACCCTCTGCATCTACTAAATTTTCAGCAGGCAAGTTTAACGTGCCGTCTTTAGTATCTGAAAGTAATAAGTCATTTGGGATAGATAACACCGGCGTAGCTGCACCGGGATCAAAAATAATACGGGCTAACGATTTAACGGCAGTACCATTTTCTTCGGCTTCTTTTTGTACATCTTCGATAGTTTCGCTATCACAGGCACTTAAACCAAGTGCGCTAATAACCGCAAGACTGAGAGCTAGCTTTTTCATATAGAATTCCCCAATGCCTTAATTTTTATTATGTATATGTATTAAAGTTATTTTACTTTCAATGTTCAAACCAAAATGTAAACGAATGTTTTAATAACTAGTAGGACCAGTTAAAGTTACCCCAAGATGTCGTAAGGTGCTAGTCATTTTTTACTTTTTCGTCGAATATTTTCATGTTAACCAACTTTTCTCTCGTCAATGAAAATGCCAACGCGTAGAATAGGAAGTAATTTTCCATTCACAGCGATAAGACCTTAAAATGTTTAATTATTCAACGAAAGATGCCTGTTTAAGCAACAAAACCATTCTAGTTACTGGTGCTGGTGCCGGAATTGGCCGTACTGCCGCATTAACCTATGCACGACTTGGTGCTACTGTTATTTTACTTGGTAAAACGGTTAGTAAACTTGAAGCTGTGTATGATGAAATTGTTGCCTTGGGGCTAGCAGAGCCAGCTATTATTCCCCTTGATTTGAAAGGCGCGACCAAACAAAATTATATTGATATGTCATCGACCATAGCCGGTCAGTTTGGCCACTTAGATGGAGTATTACTTAATGCCTCAATTTTAGGTGAACTAACACCATTCACTCAAATGCATGAGCAAATATTTAACGATGTGATGAAAGTCAACGTAACCGCACAATGCTTATTAGCTCAAACATTAATACCGACTCTATTGTTAGCACCAAACGCTTCTTTAGTCTTTACCTCTTCTGGTGTTGGTAGCCAAGGCAGAGCTTACTGGGGTCAATACAGTATTTCTAAATTTGCCACTGAAGGTATGATGCAGGTTATTGCCGATGAGTATGAGGGATCAAATCTACGTACTAACGCAATAAACCCTGGCGCTACAAATACCAATATGCGCTCGTGTGCATTCCCTGCAGAAAATAAAGACGAGATTGCCAGCCCAGAAGACATTATGCCTTTATATGTTTATTTAATGTCTGATGATAGTTTAGATGTAAATGGCCAAACGTTAAAAGCTCAATAAGCTTAGTAGCTTTAGCAACAATAGTTAAACTTACCGTAAACCAAATAAAATAGGCATAAAAAAGGCAAGCTTTAGAAGCTTGCCTTTTTCGTTTTCTGATTGTTAAAGCTAACCGTTAATAATATACCTAGATTAGCGTAACTCTCTTCTTAAAATTTTACCCACATTGGTTTTAGGCAACTCTTTTCTAAATTCAACCAGTTTAGGTACTTTATAATTAGTCAGGTTTTGACGACAATGTTTGATGAGCGTTTCTTCATCTAAATCATCAGATTTACTGACGACAAAAATTTTGACAATTTCCCCTGATACTTCATGCGGTACGCCAATAGCAGCAGATTCTAAAACGCCATCATGCATCGCTAATACTTCTTCAATTTCATTGGGGTAGACATTAAAGCCAGAGACAATAATCATATCTTTTTTACGATCCACAATGGTAAAGAAACCTTTATCATCCATCATGGCGACATCACCCGTCGCAAACCAGCCATCCTTTAAAACTTCACCCGTTGCTTCTGGACACTTGTAATAACCTGTCATGACCTGTGGGCCTTTAACCCACATTTCACCGGACTCGCCAATATCGGCTTCGCTACCATCTTCACGCATGATTTTAACATCGGTAGAAGCTGCAGGTAGTCCGATGCTACCGTCATAAGCGGCGAGGTTATAAGGACTTATCGTAACTAAAGGCGCACATTCAGTTAGACCATAACCCTCTAATAACCGAGTACCGGTCACTTTCTGCCAACGCTCCGCAACAGGTCGTTGTACTGCCATACCACCGCCAAGTGACATTTTTAGCGTACTGAAGTTCAGCTCACTAAAGCCAGGTGTATTCAATAAACCATTAAATAAGGTGTTTACGCCAGTAATAGCCGTGAATGGGTATTTTGATAATTCTTTAACAAAATTAGGCATATCTCTTGGGTTGGTAATTAATAAATTAGTGCCCCCCATGGTAAAGAATGTTAAACAATTCGCCGTTAAAGCAAAGATATGATAAAGCGGTAACGCCGTTACCACTAATTCATTGCCTTCTTCTAACAATGGGAAAATAGCCGCTTTCGCTTGCTGTAAGTTTGCCACCATATTTCGATGAGTTAACATTGCACCTTTAGATAACCCCGTAGTACCACCGGTGTATTGCAAAAAGGCGAGATCATCGCCACACAATTCTACTGGTGACAGTTTAAGTGCTAAACCTCGTGATAAAGCAGCATTAAAACGTACCGCGTGTGGCAGTTTAAACGCAGGGACCATTTTTTTAACGTATTTAACCATGCAGTTTACGACAGTGCCCTTAACTAAGCCTAATCGATCACCTAAAGAGGTCATGATGACATGTTTCACTGCAGTATTATCAACTACCTTCTCAAGGGTTTGAGCAAAGTTTTCTATAATTAACATTGCCTTAGCATCAGAGTCTCTTAACTGATGCTCAAGTTCACGAGCGGTATATAAAGGGTTTACGTTTACAACGGTAAGTCCAGCTAATAAAGCGCCAAATAACGCGATTGGGTATTGTAAGCAGTTAGGCACCATGATGGCGAATTTATCACCTCGCTGTAAGCCTAGATCTTGTTGTAAATATGCGGCAAAAGCAGTTGCTTGCGTTGAAAGCTCTGCATAAGAAATTGAAACGCCCATATTGATGAAAGCAGTTTTATCACTAAACTGAGTGGAGTATTTAGTGAACATGGCCACAATGGATGGGTATTTATCCGCATCTATTTCAAACGGCACATCACTCGGGTAACTTTTTTCTAACCAAATTTTTTCCACAGTGGCTTCCTCAACAGGTAATTATGTCGCTACTTATTTAATAATTCTTCTATTTGTAGCAACTCTTATTTTAATACCACTGTTTTATCAAATTTTTTGGCATTGCGCCACAAATTTAAACGCTTGTTTTAATTTCACTAAAAAAATGACTAAGTATAGGCAATAACTCTTTCGTTTTTTCCATATGTACATGATGACCACCTGACAGCTTGGTGATTTTGAGATTAGCAATATTGGAAGAGAAATGTTCTAGACCTGTTGTCACCATCTTCATGCCTTTATCGCCATAGATAAGTTGTAAAGGGCATTTAATGTCGCTAAACAATTGCTGTCCTTGTTTGAGACTTAATCGATAAGGTGAAACAGTGCGTAAACGCGGGTCTGAACGCCAACGATATAACACACTAGTACTGTCAATATCCTCGGTAGCCACTGACTTAGCATCAACTTCGATCAGTGATCTTTGCACAATGAGTTTTACATGCTCAACGGTTAAATCAGAAACATGTAGTCGTGCTTTTACCGCCATTTCTTCAGTAAAACAACGGGTAGCGTTAGATGATTTCACTCGACTTAGCACACCGCGACGTAACTGATCTGTTGCTAGTGCTTCTGGTGCACAAATAAAACCAAATGAATCAATCAAGGTCAATGATTTCACTTTTTCTGGAAAAGCTGCAGCAAAGGCACTTGCAATCATTGCTCCCATTGAGTGCGCAACAATATCGATTGCTTGCCAGTTATTCAGTGTAAAAAGTGCGAGTAAATCACTTACATAATCAAAAAAATAGTAATGAGCTCCAATACTGCGATGATCGGAGTGACCGTGTCCTGGCCAGTCTAACGCAATAATTCGTCGTTCACAGAGGAAACCACTTTCTTGCGTTATTTGCTGTATTAAGGGTAAAAAGCTCGCAGCATTATCCAAGTAACCATGTAAACACAGCACTGGTTCATCAGTCTCATTACCACAAGCTAGCGCGGTGAGTTTTAAATCTTCAAGTTGGTAGCTAAGCTCATCAATTTCGTTGTTATCTGCCATAGGCTTGTACCTTTAAGAGTGTACCTTTAAGAGTGCAGTTTTACGTTAAACTCTTTAGTTATTTAGTTATTTAGTTATTTAGTTATTTAGTTAAGAGTAAGACTTTTTATTCATTTTGATTAATGAATAAAGCGCTACAATTGCCAAAATGCACCATAACAATACCCAAACCAATTCAGGCACCATGGTCATTGAAGCTAACGCGGCACCATCACCTAAATCACGTCCATCAAATAAATACGTTGGGCTAAACAAACTATTTAATAAAATACTCAAGCCAAAGAACTTTAATAACAATTGCAGGGTGTATAATCGACGCATTTTTATCGTAAAGACAAACATGACAGCTAAGCTTGAGAGGATAATGATAGTCAGAAGATCTCTGGCCCAAAAAGCGAGTGAAGCAAGCAACAGGATAATCATTAAACCAGAGACAACTTGCGCGGTTCGTTGATGACTATTTGCTAATTTAAAAAGTAGCCAGCCCCAAAAAGTAGCACCAGCATACCCAAAGAAGCTAATAAGAAAACTCAAACCTCCTCGGGTTGTGCATAAACCAGCACCATTGGCAAACAATTGAATACGCATAATTTCACCGCCTGTAACTAGCGCAGCAATACCATGACTAATTTCATGAAAGTAACTTTCCAGCCAATTAAGTGGAATCGATACGATAGGAATTTGCCTGATAATAATGGCGGCTATTAGCAGAAAATATAACTGATATTTTTGCCAAAAGCTGGCTGAGGTAATCTTCGAGGTGCTTGCCATAATTGTCTTCCAAAATTTCCTTGCATTACTTGCCTGGAAGCTTTTTCCAAGAAACAGTATCACGAACATATACTGGCTGAGCATGCTCTGCCGATACGCCCTGCCCGTTCTCCAACTGTACCTTGCCTATCGCCAACATTGCTTCAGCGCTAGGGAATAATATATCTGGGCTAGCTTCATTCATTCTCAATGTCGACAGTTGTCCAGCTAACTTTTCAGGATACGCATCCCAACCTGTACCAACAGCGTAGAAGGGGGCAGTAACAACATCTGATAGCAGTTGTGCTAACTGATCAGGCGGAGTAACCGCTTCGCCTTGCTGTGCTTGCATAACGTTATGTTCATCAAGTACAAAATAGCCATTATAAACTTCCGACATACGAGCATCGATTGCTGCTACAACTTGTTTTTGACCATGTTTTATATAGGCTAATTGAGCCATCGCCTGTAAGCTTGATACCCCAACAACAGGCAAGTTAGCTGAAAATGCTAAACCTTGAGCGACACCAACACCAATGCGGACGCCCGTAAAGCTACCAGGCCCTTGACCAAAAATTAGACCATCAAGCGCCGCTAGTTTAATACCGGCTTCATTTAGTACATCATCTATCATTGGTAATAAACGTAAACTATGCGACTGAGGGCAAAGCTCATAACGAGAAAAGACTTTACCATTCACTTGCAGCGCAACGGAACATGCTTCAGTAGAAGCATCAAGAGCTAAATAATTCACTATAGTTACCTTTTAATAGTTTTCTAAAGGATGTCGACTAAGTCAATTACAAAAGTCACCGTTTGACCAGCAAGCGGGTGATTAAAATCAATAGTCACTGAGTCACCATTTATTTCTTTAATCATTCCGGGTAAATCACCACCTGGTTGAGAAAAAGTAATAATATTACCTACTTTTGCTGGCACCTCAGCGGTAAACTTATCAATTCCCATATAATGAATATTATCAGGGTTTGTCTCGCCAAAGGCATCTTTTGCTTCAAGGGTGAATTCTTTTGAATCACCTTTATTCATACCAATTAACTGCGCTTCAAAGGCTGGTGAAATACTGTTATCACCCATAATAATTTTTGCTGGTTTATTATTAACCTTAGTGCTGTCTGCAGCCGAGCCATCACTTAATTTCATAGTTATATGAACAAGAATACTTGAGTCACTTTGAATCTGTGCTTGCGTTGAAACAGTCATTATTAGTTCTCTACCTTAGTTATTTTATACTTTACTTTTTGTTATCACTTTTGCTGTCATCACTACATTCATCATTAGTTTCTTTATTAATCAATGATTCAAAAATCATTAACGCTGCACCAATGAATATAGCTGAGTCTGCAATATTAAAGGCGGCAAAATGGAAGCCCGCCCAATGAAAATCTAGAAAATCAATCACATAGCCAAATAAGGCTCTGTCAATTAAGTTGCCCATGGCGCCGCTTAAAATCAAAGCGAAAGCAATGCCCAATAAGCGTTGTTTTTTTGGGGTTTTTGCCATCCAAACAAGAAAAACAATGCTAGCTATAGTGGCAATTGCCGTAAAAAACCAACGTTGCCAACCACCTTGGTCGGCTAAAAAGCTAAAGGCTGCACCAGGATTATGAACATAAGTGAGGTTGAAAAATGGCAAAACCGACAAGGTTTCACGATAGTCAAATGTACCTGCTACCCAGTGTTTAGTTACTTGATCAATAATCAAACAAAGCAACGTAAGCCATAACCAACGTAAGCCCGTGTCACTAAATAATTTTTTCAATTTATCTGACTCTCATTTTACAATAAATTAAGCTACTAGACATTAACTGCGTAGTAGCTTAGATAGTTTAACTTTAGTGAATTTTGCTTAACTTAAGCAAACTGTCGTGTTTCGCCTTCACCATCAACGTTAGTGATACAACGACCACATAGCTCTGGGTGTTCTTCACTTTCGCCAATATCAGTGGTTACATGCCAACAACGGTCACACTTAATGCCCTCAGCTGGAGCAACGGTTAACCATAAGCCTTCGATATCTGTTTCAAGGACATTTTCAGGTGCCGATGTTACGGTTTCAATACTCGCTTTTGAAGTAATCAAGACAAAACGAAGCTCATCACCTAACTTGGCTAACTTAGCTGCTAAATCTGCAGTTGCGAATAAGGTAACTTGTGCTTCTAGTGCTTTACCAACAGTTTTTTCTTTTCTTGCTTGCTCTAGTGCACGGTTAACTTCACTACGCACAGTCAGTAATTCAGTCCAATACTCATTACCAAGCTCATCCGAAGATTCATTGTTTTCTTCCTGCTTAGTAAGGCCATCAAACCAAACGCCAGTGAAAACAAACTCATCACGCTCACCACTAACAGGTAAAGGCAGAGCTTCCCAAATCTCTTGTGCGGTAAATGATAAGATTGGTGCCATCCATGCAGTCATTGCTTCCGCAATTAAGTACATAGCTGTTTGACATGAACGACGTGCATTTGAATCGCTCTTAGCGGTATATTGTCTATCTTTGATGATATCGAGATAGAAACCACCAAGCTCATTAGTACAGAAATTCATAAGCTTGTGCACAACTACATGGAATTCATACTCATCATAAGCAGTAATGATTTCTTCCTGTAAACGCGCTGCTTTATCAACTACCCAACGATCAAGCGCAACCATATCTTCAACAGCAACCATATGATTAGCTGACTCAAAACCATTTAAGTTAGATAATAAAAAGCGTGATGTATTACGAATTCGACGATAAGCATCAGCTTGACGTTTGAATATCTCGTCAGAAACCGTGATCTCTTGCGTGTAGTTAACTGAAGCCGTCCAAAGACGTAATATATCAGCGCCTAAGTTATTTGTAATACTTGATGGTGTAACCACATTGCCTAATGACTTAGACATTTTGTGACCTTTAACATCAACCGTAAAACCGTGAGTCAGCACTTGCTTATATGGCGCTTTACCATTCATCGCCACTGATGAAATCATTGATGACATAAACCAACCACGATGTTGATCAGAGCCTTCAAGGTATAAATCAGCAATACCGTCAAACTCTTCTCTGGCATTAATAACGGAGTGATGCGTTGTACCAGAATCAAACCATACATCTAAAGTGTCTGGCACTTTAATGTATTCTTTAGCATCATCACCGATTAACTCGCTTGGCTCTAAATCAAACCACGCTTGAATGCCTTCTTTTTCAACGCGCTTGGCAACTTCTTCAATAAGCTCAATACTACGTGGGTGCAATGCGCCCGAATCTTGATGGATGAATAATGCCATAGGAACACCCCACGTACGTTGACGTGAAATACACCAGTCAGGACGACCTTCAACCATAGATTCAATACGACGTTGACCCCAATCTGGGATCCACTGAGTTTTTTCAATTTCGTTTAATGAATCTTGACGTAAACCTTTATTGTCCATACTGATAAACCACTGCGGCGTAGCACGGAAAATCAATGGCGTTTTATGTCTCCAACAATGTGGGTAAGAATGCTCTAACGCATGATGATGCACTAAGGCACCCTTTTCTTTTAATAATTCAACAACACTAGCATTCGCTTTAAAAACGTGTTGCCCAGCAAGTAGTGGTGTATCTTCAAGGTATACGCCGTTGGCGCCAACAGGGTTAGCCACTTCTAGGTCATATAGCTTACCAACCACGAAATCTTCTACACCGTGACCCGGCGCAGTATGCACACAACCAGTACCTGAGTCAGTAGTAACATGGTCACCTAAAATAACCGGTACGGTAAAGTCATAGAATGGATGCTGACAGTTTACTAATTCTAAATCCTTACCTTTACAGAAACCTAATGCGTGATATTTATCTAAACCAAAACGATCCATACACGAACTAACAAGATCAGAAGCAATGATTAAGCGTTGCTGTTTTCCTTCAACATCACATTGCACTAAGGTGTATTCAACATCTGGATGAACTGATATTGCTCGGTTAGCAGGCAGTGTCCAAGGTGTCGTTGTCCAGATCACCATGCCAATTTCACCCTCGCCAGTATGGCCTTCTGGGTGAGAGAATTTATCCGCTACTGTTTCGTCGCTAATGGTAAACTTCACATCAATAGCAGGTGATTGTTTGTCTTTATACTCAACTTCAGCTTCAGCCAAAGATGAACCACAATCAGTACACCAATGCACAGGTTTAAAGCCTTGATGCAAATGGCCATTTTCAGCAATTTTACCTAACGAACGAATAATATTGGCTTCAGTACCAAAATCCATCGTTAAGTATGGCTTTTCCCAGTCAGCGAAAATACCTAAGCGTTTAAAGTCTTCACGTTGACCGTTAACTTGCTTAGCCGCGTATTCACGACATTTTTGACGAAAATCGCTAGCACTGATCTTATGACCTGGCTTGCCCACTTTTTTCTCAACCATTAGCTCAATAGGTAAACCGTGACAATCCCAACCAGGGACGAAAGGTGAGTTGAAATCAGATAAGTTTTTTGATTTAACAATGATATCTTTTAATATTTTATTTACAGCATGGCCTAAATGAATATTACCATTGGCGTAAGGAGGACCATCATGAAGAATAAAAGACTTTTTACCTTTTTTGGCTTCACGAATTTTGCCATAAAGATCTTTAGCCGCCCAACTTTTGAGCATGTTAGGTTCACGATTAGCCATATTACCTTTCATAGCAAAGGATGTGGCGGGTAAATTCAGGGTCTGTTTGTAATCACTCATTTAAATCATTATCCGTTTATGTCGGCTGATAAACTTAACAAAACGCTATAAATATCAACCAAGTTTATAACTGTTAATTGAATATATTATTTTTAATCATGACAAGTAAAGCATTAAGCTAATACTTGTTTTGCTTGTTCACTGTCTTGACGAATTTGCGCGGTAAGTGCTTCAAGGCTGTCAAACCTAATCACTGGACGTAGCTTTTTCTTAACAACCACTTCAATACATTGACCATACACGTTTTCATCAAAATCAAAAATATGCACTTCTAATTGCTGCCTAATGCCATTAATAGTTGGCCTAGCACCAATATTTGCAACCCCTTTAAATTCACCATTGTTTGTTTTTACCATGACGGCAAAAACACCACTTAGAGGAGAAACACGTCTTTTAAGTAAAACGTTAGCGGTTGGAAACCCCAACTGTCGGCCACGTTTATCACCATGGAACACTCGACCAATTATTGAATATTCTCGACCTAACATCTGTTTCACAGACACTAAATCATCTTGCTCTAATGCCTGACGAATAGCAGTTGAACTAATACGACAATCCGCCATTTTATAACTTGCGGTATCTGAAACATCAAAGCCATACTTTTCCCCAGCTTGACATAACATAGAGAAGTTACCCGTTCGATTCTTACCAAAGTGAAAATCATCGCCAACAATAAGATGTTTTATTCCTAACTTATTCACCAACAAATGTTCTATAAAATGTTGTGCGCTCTGGTTAGCGAATTTAGCGCTAAAGTTGACACAAATAAGTCGTTGCACACCAAGTTTCGCTAATAAATTGTATTTATCGCGTAAACGGCATAGTCGAGCAGGTGCGGTTTCTGGTGAAAAAAGCTCTTGTGGTTGTGGTTCAAAAACTAATACTGCAGCCACACAATTTAAAGCTTTAGCCTTATTTACTAAAGCTTTAATGACTTGCTGATGTCCTAAATGAACACCATCAAAGTTACCAATAGTTAGCACACAACCATGATCATTTAATTGAATATTATGTATTCCGCGAACTAACTGCATTAGCTATTATTCTGCCTTTTTACTATCACACTAAATGGCTCAGATAAGCCTTTAAAATCTCACTAAGAGGCCACTTTCTTATATGGATTGGTACAAATCGACGAATTATATAACAGAGTGCGCTAATAATCAGTAGCCCCAGCACTTTATTTACGCTTATTTTTATCTTTTTATGACCTTAAAGTCACTCAAACGTACACCTAACAAAATAATCATGACCAGATAACTAGCGACACCAGCAATAATACACAGTGTTAGTTGTTCTACTTGCTTAAGGAAATTCATCGCTAACCAAACATCAAAATCACTCGATAATTGGTGCACAACCAACGCCATAACAAGAGCACTTAAAACCAACTTACCAATAAAAATTAGTGTCTTAGTTGACAATTGATAAACACCTTGAGCTTTTAAACCTCGGTATAACAACCAAGCATTAAGCGTCGCAGAAAGCGTGGTCGCTAATGCGAGGCCCACATAACCTAAAAATGGCGCTAACATTAAATTAAAAAACATGTTGGCGATCATTGCCTTAATGCCAATTTTTACCGGGGTTTTCGTATCTTGGCGAGCGTAATAACCTGGCGCTAATATTTTAATAAACATGAAACTTAACAGACCAGATAAGTAGGCAAATAATGCCATAGAGACTTGTATTACGTCATGCTGACTAAATTCCCCCCGCATAAATAACACCATAATAATCGGTTGTGCTAACACCATTAAGCCCGCTAACGCTGGCCAGCCAAACAGGCTAATGACTCTAATTCCCCAATCTATGGTCGCGCTAAACTCTTGCGGACTGTTCTTACTATGTAACTTTGATAAGCTTGGTAATACCACTGTTGCAATACCAATACCAAACAAACCGAGTGGGAACTCAAGCAACCGATCAGCATAATAAAGCCAGCTGATCGAACCGGTAATTAAAAAACTGGCAATTAAGGTATCAAGTAGTAAGTTAATTTGTGTGACTGAGACACCAAATAAAGCGGGGACAATCAACTTTCTTATTTTACTAACCCCTTCACTATGCCAAGACCACTTTGGCTTTACTAACATGCCTGCTTTGTACAAAAATGGGATTTGAAATAAAAACTGTATCAAGCCACCTAAAAAGACTCCCCAAGCTAATGCATGTGCAGGGCTTTGCGTATAAGGCGCACCATAAATAGCCATACTAATTATCGCAATATTAAGCAAAACAGGCGTAAACGCAGCGACAGCAAATCGCCCCATAGTATTGAGCACTGCGCCTGAGAGCGCAGCAAAGCTGATAAACCATAAATAGGGAAAGGTGATACTAAGTAGGTCACTGGCCAGTGTAAATTTCTCTCCACCTGGCGCATCATTATACCAATCAGCAAACCAACCAAAACCAAAGAGCATAACAAACAAGGGTGACGCCAGCATGCCGAATAATGTTACCCCAGTAATAATCACGCCTAAAGTACCGGATACTTGTCCGATTAATAAACGCGTTTTTTCATGGTCATTTTGTTTGCCTTCTTCTTCAGCTTGCTGTTCATCTTTGACCTGATACTCACTTAACACAGGCACAAATGCTTGTGCAAATGCCCCCTCAGCAAACAGTCTTCGTAAAAAGTTTGGGATTTTATTAGCAAATAAAAACACATCAGCCATTAAGCCTGTTCCCATCACGTTGGCAATGACCACATCGCGTACTAAACCTAGCACCCGAGAAACCAATGTCATAACACTCACAATCAGCCCTGATTTAATTAACTTTTTACTCAAAAAAATATCTCCATAGCCAGCCTGTATTTGCTTATTTAATCACACTAAAATAATCCGAAAGAGACGTAAAAATCTGACGAAAAAAAATAATGTGTATTATGTGATGATTTTAGTTATTTAAACAATGTATACTTGTGCTTGTTCACAACATGTTTTGTTCTATCGACCGTTTTTTAGTCGTAAACATCACCCATATTCTTTTTTAATTGCTTTTTACCATTAACTTTATAGTTGATTTTAAATTAAACAATTAAAACATTTGACAATCAGCTAAAAAAAAGGCATATTTCGTCGCCTTAAATTTAAGCTTATAATCAATCTTTTAGGAGATCACCTTGGCTAACTCAAAGCAAGCTAAGAAGCGCGCAGGACAATCTGAAAAGCGCCGTCAACATAATGCAAGTCGTCGTTCAATGATGCGTACTTTACTTAAAAAAGTATTAGCAGCAATTGAATCTGGTGACAAAGAAGTAGCAACTAAAGAATTTGCTGCAGCTACACCAATTTTAGATCGTTACGCAAGTAAAGGTCTTATTCATAAAAACAAAGCTGCTCGTTCTAAGAGCCGTTTAAATGCAGCGATCAAAGCACTTTAATTATTGCTTTTAACTGCGTTACTTTTATGAAGTAATCATCATCTAGCTTTGCTCGATGAACTATTTAAAAACCGACTTTTGTCGGTTTTTTTATGTCTAAAAACTCTCTTATTACCCCCTGTTAGAATAAATACAATTCCCTACTGCTTTTATTGCAAAGGGCTATTGCACTTATAACCTTTTTTTTTTAGTCTCTACGCAACTTATCAATAGAGACATTTTATGAAAGTATTAAAACTAACAAAAATAGCTGCAGTTATCTTACTCGCTACCACAGCCTTAAGCGCCTGCAACAACACCTCTGAAACTAGCGCTAATGTACAGCCTAAACAAGTAAGCCAGCCTGAGTTACTTTCAGGTTTTGAACAGCGCCTTGACATATATAAAGAAGTCACCCTAACGGCCGATTTAAGCCATTTATCTGCAAATCAAAAGCAGATGCTCACGTTACTTATTGATGCTTCTAAAATAATGGATGACTTATTTTGGCAACAAGCTTTTTCACAAGACAAAAAGAGCTTTTTAGCCAGCATTAGTGATGAGAAGGTAAGACGATTTGCTGAAATAAATTATGGTCCTTGGGATCGCTTAAATGGTGACAAGGTATTTTTGAGTAAAACAGCCCCGAAAGCACATGGCGCTGAGTTTTACCCTGTAGATATGACTAAAGCTGAGTTTGAACAAAGTGAATTTAGCGATAAAAAAGGACTTTACTCTGTTGTTCGTCGTGATAGCGAAGGGAAATTAGTGAGTGTTCCTTTCTCTGAAATTTATCATGACCAAATGGACCGCGCAGCTGCAATTCTTGATGAAGCAGCAAAATTTGCCGACGATAAAGAATTTGCTAACTACTTAACGATGCGTGCTCAAGCATTGCGCACTGATGAGTATCAAGCATCAGACTTTGCTTGGATGGATATGAAAAACAACCCTATTGATGTTGTTATAGGGCCTATTGAGAGCTATGAAGATCAACTTTATGGTTACCGCGCAGCTTTTGAATCATACGTATTAATTAAAGATTTAGCCTGGAGTGAGAAGCTGGCTAAATACGCTCAGTTTTTACCTGAATTGCAAAAAGGCTTGCCAGTAGCTAAAAAATATAAAGCCGAAGTTCCTGGCTCTGACGCTGACTTAAATGCCTATGATGTTATTTACTATGCAGGACATTCTAATGCCGGTAGCAAAACGATTGCCATCAACTTACCCAATGATGAAGAAGTACAACTAAAAAAAGGTACTCGACGTTTGCAATTGAAAAATGCTATGCGTGCCAAGTTTGATGCCATCATGTTACCTATCGCTGACACACTTATCGTGCCTGAACAGCGTAAAAACGTTACCTTCACTGGTTTCTTCGCCAATACCATGTTTCATGAAGTTGCTCATGGTTTAGGTATTAAAAACACGCTTAACGATAAAGGGCCAGTTCGACAAGCATTAAAAGAACATGCCTCAGCACTAGAAGAAGGCAAAGCTGATATTCTAGGTTTGTACATGATTCGTCAGCTCCTCAATAAAGGCGCAATCAGCGATGGGACTTTAGAAGATTATTACACTACCTTTATGGCTGGTATCTTCCGCTCAATTCGCTTTGGTGCAAGTTCAGCTCATGGCAAAGCTAACATGGTTCGTTTTAATTACTTTCAAGAAAAAGGTGCTTTTAGCCGTAATGAACAAGGCTTGTATAGCATTAATGTTGAGAAAATGACTGCAGCAATAGATTCCTTATCTGAACTCATCTTAACATTGCAAGGAAATGGTGACTATCAAGGCGTTGATAGCTTAGTGAAAGAAAGTGGCGTTATAGGTGAGACCCTTGCTGCTGATTTAGCCCGCTTAGAAGCCGCCAATATTCCGGTAGATATTGTCTTCAAACAGGGTAAAGAAGTTTTAGGTCTTTAATAGAAGAACAATAAAAAAGGCGCTTATCGAAGATAATCGATAAGCGCCTTTTTATTATGCTTACAAAGCGTCATTAGTTTTGAAATAAACTAACACGCTAGCACAAATGTAACCTAGAAAGAAAAATCATCGGCATCAAGTGCCATCATCGAGTTAGCACCATTTTCAACACAAGCAGCATGTCCGTTCGCTCTTGGTAAAATACGTTGAAAATAGAAACGCGCTGTTTTAATTTTTGCTTGATAAAATGCTTCATCATCACAGCCGTCTTTAAGCTTATCTTGGGCAACTTTTGCCATTTTAGCCCAAAAGTAAGCGAGCGTTAAATAGCCCGAGTACATCAAATAATCAACAGAAGCAGCACCAATCTCGTCTGGATTTTGCATTGCTTTTTCACCAACTTTTTCTGTCATTTTCTGCCAATCACCACCAAAGCCCATAATAGGTTGAATAAACTCTTGCATAGCGTCGTCATCAGCATTTTCTAAACAGAATTTTGTCACTTCACTGCCGAAAGGTTTAAGAATCTTTCCTTTAGAGCCTAGTATTTTTCGAGCCAATAAGTCTAATGCTTGAATACCTGTAGTGCCTTCATATAAACAGCTAATTTTGGTATCGCGCATCAATTGCTCCATGCCCCACTCTTTAATAAAGCCGTGGCCACCAAACACTTGCACACCATGACTAGTACACTCTAAGCCCAATTCAGTAAGGAAAGCTTTGGCAATTGGCGTCAATAAAGCCAGTTTAGTTTCTGCCGCTGCTTTTTCTTCTTCACAAGTACTGGCATGACCAATATCAACTAGTTGAGCTAAATAAGCAATCAGCGCTCGGCCACCTTCTGCAATAGATTTTTGTGTCAATAACATTCGACGAACATCAGGATGAACTATGATTGCATCTGCCGGACCTTCAGGATTTTTCACACCTGATAAAGAACGCATTTGTAAGCGATCTTTGGCATAAGCTAATGCGCCTTGAAAAGATGCTTCAGCCGCTGCAACCCCTTCAGTAGCAACACCTAAACGCGCAGCATTCATAAAGGTAAACATGCAATTTAAGCCACGATTCACTTCACCAATTAAATAACCTTTAGCGCCATCGAAGTTAATCACACAGGTTGCGTTAGCATTGATACCCATTTTGTGCTCGATAGAGCCACAAGTTACTGCATTACGCTCGCTTGTTTCACCCTCATCAGTCACATTAAACTTGGGTACAATAAATAGTGAAATACCTTTACTGCCTTCAGGGGAGCCTGGAATTCTTGCAATAACTATATGTACAATATTGTCGGACAAATCATGCTCACCCGCAGAGATAAATATTTTAGTCCCCGTTAACGAGTAACTTCCATCATCATTTAGCTCAGCTTTTGTACGCAGCATGCCTAAATCAGTACCACAATGAGGTTCAGTTAAACACATGGTTCCAGTCCAAGAGCCTTCAACTAACTTAGGCATAAACTGACTTTTTTGCTGTTCATTACCGTGTGCTTCAATGGTTGCTAATGCGCCATGACTCAAACCTGGGTACATAGCAAAACTGTGATTCGCGCTAGAAAATAGCTCAGTAATTGCCGTATTTAATGAGTGTGGTAAACCTTGACCACCAAAGTCTACATTTTGCGCGAGTGTTGGCCAGCCACCTTGAACATATTGTTGATAAGCGTCTTTAAAACCATCAGGTGTTGTCACCTCGCCATCAGTCCAAGTACAGCCTTGCTCATCACCACTTTGGTTAATCGGGGCGATAACTTGTTCAGTGAATTTTGCTGCTTCACTAATAATGGCATCGACCATATCTAAACTAGCATCTTCATAACCTAATTTTTGATAGTGGTTATCGCAATCAAGTAACTCTTGCATAACAAACTTAATGTCTCTGATCGGTGCTTTATACTCTGGCATGACTTTCTCCAATAATTAACTTTTTTGGCTTAACAAAAGCCAACTGGTCTGAGGTCAGACTTTCAAACAGGTGTTTGATTAAATCATGTTATTAACTATTTTTAAAGTATAAATAAAAAAAAGGAGTGATATTTCACTCCAAATAACTGATGATTTTTTGAATTTCCCCTATGACTTATTTGATAAACTTGGTTCAACAGCACCTCTTCCATTTATAAGTAATCCTTTAAAATAAGGGCTACAGCCAATTTAAAGTTCAACATCAACAAAGTTTTTCCTCCACCAAAGCCCCTTTACTCAGGCTCATAACATCATCAACTCAACTTAATTACTTGCAGGAGTACCTGCAATTTTTCGTAGCAATGTAGAGTGACCTCTTTCAATGTCATTGTTCTATTTTTATTCCAAAAAACAAAAAAGCCAACTAACTTAGCTGGCTTTTTACGAAAAGTGCATAATAAAAAAGCTTAGTAACGTTAATTACTAAGCTTATTGTGCGATAAAATTAATCGTCTTGATTGGTATCTTCAGAATCGACTCTATAGGCATTGTTTTGCGCTTCTAAATAAGCAAAAACAGTCGTAAAGGCTTGCTCTTGAAATTGCTTCAAGCCAGTATCTCGAAAATCAATATCGATTTGACTTTTCGACAATTCTTTCTTAATAAAGGTCCCTGACAATATTTCAACTTCTAGTTCATCAATTAATTGAATAGCCGCTTCAATTTTAAAACCAACAGGTCCGCCAGCAAATTTACCTTTTAAAGCGCGACCTTTAATTTGTACATGAGTAACTTTGTAATCTTCCATTAATTTGGCAAAAGTAAATTGAAATTTTTTCACTGCTTCTGCATCGCCCGCATTATCAAGGCTAATTTTTTGTACGCGTGTATGAGGGATATCATACAAATTGTTTTCTTTTGACACGATACAAATAATCGCATCATTACTCTTAATTTCTACACCACAAGCTTTCATGGAAAAACCTCATTAAACAAATTGCCAATATTATATACTCATTATCAATCAAAGTGCAGGACTTCAGTGGCAATTAAAATGACTTTACCTAAGAAAAGTTATTTAGCCATCATCATTCTTTCTTTGCATTATTTTACAAGGTAACAGCACGTTAGTTAGACAAAGAAGCAATCGGCGCTGAACTTTATGGAACTTGATGAAGCTTACAGGTATCATTTCGGATAATTGCGTTAATTGAGATAATTAAATGAAAAAGGTCTGTGTAATCACCGGTGGTAGCTCGGGTATTGGTTTAAGCATCGTAAAATTATTTGTCGAGAATAATTACCGAGTCTTTAATTTAGATTTATCCCCCTGTGCTGAAGGAGACTTTCGCCAGTGTGATGTTACCAATGTAAACCAAGTCACCGAGATCATTAATGACATTGCTAAGCAACATACCATAGATGTTTTAATATCAAATGCAGGCATTCATTTCTCGGCGACCATTGAAAATACCACTGAAGAAGATTTAGATAACGTCTTTAACATCAATGTTAAAGGGGCCTACGCAGCCATCAAGGCCGTATTGCCATCGATGAAAGCTAATCATAATGGTGCCATTCTATTGATGGCTTCTGATCAAGCATTAATTGCCAAGCATAATTCATTTGCTTATAACCTCAGTAAAAGTGCCCTCGCCTCAATTGCTAAAACAACAGCCCTTGACTACGCGGCTTATAATATTCGTGCTAATGCCGTTTGTCCGGGTACCATTGAAACACCGCTGTACCACAAAGCCATTGACAACTATTGTCAAAAATCAGGTGCTGATAAAAAAGAAGTACATAAAGATGAAGAAAAACTGCAACCCTTGCAGCGCTTAGGTCAACCAGAAGAAGTTGCTGAGTTAGTACTCTTTTTAGCGTCAGACAAGGCTAAGTTCATCACAGGCAGTTTACAAGTGATCGACGGCGGTTATACTGCACAATAGTCTTTATTTTAGCTTAGCGCCCCTTAACATTAAAATAGTCGAAAATAGATACTATGACCGTTAATATTATTGATCCACACCTGCACTTATTTAATCTTTCACGTGGCGACTATCATTGGCTTAAAGCACAAAACCCACCGTTCTGGCCAGATAAAGCACTTATCCAAAAAAATTTTACTGTGACCGAGTTGAATGATTCTTTGCGCACCAGCAATAAAATAAAATTGGCTGGTTTTGTACATATTGAGGCTGGTTTTGATAATGTTCAACCTTGGCGTGAACTCGAATATATTGAAAGTATACCTTGTCAACGTAATCGCACAGTCGCTGGCATCGACTTATTAGCAATGCCTGAGCACTTTCAAACAATATTACAAAAGTTACAGCAACATCAGAGTTTAATTGGCGCTCGTCATATATTAGATGAACAAGCAGCTACTATTTTAGCGAATATAAACGCAAAGCAAAATTTTGCCCACCTTAATGAGATAACTGATTTTATATTTGAAGTGCAATTACCCTTGGCTGATGAAAGTGCCATTAACGTTATGCCGCTATTAAGCCAAACCATCACCACAAATAGCCAACTTAAGTTCATTATTAATCATGCTGGCTTCCCTCCTAAAAGAGTACCTAAAGACATCAACAGTCATGCATGGCACTTATGGCAACAACATATAAATGAACTTGCCAAGTACCCCAATGTATTTATAAAGTGCTCTGGTTGGGAAATGACAGACAGACATTATGCCATGTCATGGTTTTCACAGGTATGCCGGTTTTGTATCAACGAATTTTCAGTTGAACGAGTGATGCTCGCCAGTAATTTTCCGCTGTGTTTGCTAGGTAAAAAAGTAGGTAAAGAAGCCAGTAAAGAGCTAGGTAAACAACTAAGTAATAAGAGCTATGGCAGTTATTGGCAGGACATTCTTGAATCTACAGTGATTGAACAATGTAGCAAAAATGAAAAAAGCGCATTACTTTACCGTAATGCGCTTCGTATTTATAAACTTGCTAACTCAAAAGGTTAGCCAGTTAAACTATCTAGTTAATTCTTTATTTGATAGTTACATTTGGTGATTTTTTAACGATTGCATCATTGAGTTCAATACCAATGCCCGGTACTTCTGTCACTTGGAAAAAACCGTCTACAGGTTGTGGATCTTGTAAACATAACTCCCTATTCCAGTCTTTAATGGCGTAAGTATGGTGCTCATGAATCAAGAAGTTTGGAATAGCCGTTTCTAAGTGTAATGAAGCTGCTGTGGCAACTGGACCGCCACAGACATGTGCCTGTATACGAATATCGTAAACATCAGCATAATCACAGACTTTTTTCGATTCAGTAAAACCACCACACAGACCAACATCAGGTTGTAAAACATCAATACTTTGGTCTTCAAAGTACGGTCTAACATCCCAACGATGATACAAACGCTCACCGCCAGCAATAGGCACATTAACGTTATCAGAGACTTTTTTATGCACTGCTGGATTTAAATAGTTAACCGGCTCCTCATACATCATACAACCAACTTCTTCGACAACTCTGCCCATTTGAATTGCTGATGCTGCGCCCATTAAGGAATGAGATTCAAAAATAATATCAACATCGTCACCTACAGCATCACGAATAGCACGTAACCTGTCACCAAATAAACGCATTTGTGGTTTAGTGAATAACTTTGTTCGATCAAACGAAGAACTGCCATCACCGTTATAAACGATTGGATCGACCTTAACGGCATCATAACCTTGTGCAACAGCTTTTAGCGCCGCTTCAGCGTATTGCTCTGGCTCAATTAACTTACTAATTTCACTATCCCAATCAAACTGCAATTGGCTAGCATAAGTACGTAATTTATCATTTACCTTACCACCTAATAATTGATAAACAGGTACACCTAATGCTTTTCCTTTAATGTCCCAAAGAGCGGTATCAATTGCGCTCATCGCAGAATATAAAACCGGTCCGCCGCCTAATCCCCAAAAACTTTCGCGTAACATACGAGACCAAAGAAGCTCAGTATTAAAAGGATTGAAACCAATCAACACGGCTTCACTGATTTCTTTAATCATCGCTGCTGCAGCGCTATGACCCCAGTCATAAGCTAAACCCGCCTCACCAACACCACAAATACCTTCATCGGTATGTATACGTACAAAAACAGGGTTCCAAGCGGTGCGCTTAGGACAATGGATATCAAAAACTTCAACGTGAGTAATCTTCATATTTTTCTCAACTAAGTTAATTTTTTATTTAGTTAACTCTCTGTATAGTTAACTCTCGTTTCAAAATTATTATTAAATCTTATAATTATGCTTAAAAGAAGTTGCCATTTTTCTTGACGTTATATCGTTCAAGTTAAAGGAAAATGCACGGAGTTGACTTTAGTCAATGAGTACCTTTGACGAATAAATTGAGCGATATAGCAAAAAGAAGATGACTACTGAGCAAATGTAGGATCATTACGATAAACACGACGCACCATCGCTGGCCATGCTTTTTCTCCGCCTGTTTCGCCATCATGAACAATATTAGCTTGTGCTTTAATACCGTCAATAATACTTTGTGGGGCATATATAGGTTTCATACCTGTTGCCATAACTTGCAACTGTATTTGACACGCACGTGTTAAGTCATACATATGCATGAAAGCATCACCAATGGTTTTACCCATGGTTAATGCACCATGATTTCGTAATAACATAAAGTTTTTATCCCCTAAATCATTTTGCAATCTAAGCTTTTCATCGTCATTCACCGCTAAACCTTCATAATCATGGTAACTCATTGAAGCCAAGGCAAACATTGAGTATTGGCTTAACGGTAATAAACCTTCTTCAACGCTGGCAACGGCTATGGTTTCATTGGTATGCACGTGTAAAGCACAAATATCATCATGACGAACTTCATGGACAGCACTGTGAATAGTGAAACCTGCTGGATTTATATTAAAGGGACAATCTTTATCGACAACATTACCTTTGATATCAATTTTAACTAAATTTGATGCCGTTATTTCCTCAAAAGCTAAGCCAAAAGCATTAATCAGAATATGCTCAGTACCAGGGATGCGCACAGAAATATGGGTATGAATAAGATCGTCCCAACCATGCATTTGTAATAATCGATAACAAGCCGCTAAATCAACGCGTAATTGCCATTCTTGGGCTGATACTTTATTTTTTAAGTCGAGTTTAGGCAATTGCTGCATCATGGATCTCTTTATGTATAGGAAAAAGGTTCTATTACTAGATTTTACCTGATGATCAATAAGCAATAAAGTCGTTTAAAACATGGTTTTGATAATTGCCGCCACAATAAGAACAAATACCAAAATTCGCGTAATTTTGCTGTATTTACCTTGTTGCTCATCAGTCATGGGTTTACCAAATTTCTCACCCAAAGTAACCATCAAGAACATAGCAACAAAGACACAAAGCAAAATAATTATTAATGTCATTTTTATCCCTTATACCAATTCTATTAAGGTATTTTCATCTCAGAGCTGTATTAGCGAACTTAGAACAAGCAAAATGAGATAAACATAGTTATTCTATATTTGATATATTTAGTGATGTTATCAGTTTACTAATGCGCTCCCAACGGGCTAATTTAAAAGGCTTACATGTCGCATTATTGATTTTGACAAGGGAATAACCATTCTCTTCAAGCAATGCCTTGCCTCTAAGCCTTTTAATTTTAGCTGAGTCGGAAATAACTTAACAGACTTGGTATTATCTTATTTTTTTATACCTAGTGTTAGCAAAATCGATTACCATAGCGAACAGTGCCAGCTACCATTTTATTTCGCAATGCAGAAAACCGATAACTTTTACCAAAAACGCCGCTTTATCATAAAATTAGGTAAAGCTTTACATAAATTGGGCTCAACCGCTTACCGTTTGGAAGACAACTTATTATCTATCGCTAAGTTTCTAGAACTTCGTGCTTCTTTTATCATCACGCCTACCGCTTTAACCTTTATCTTATCTGATGATGAAGATGATCAACAATATAATCATTTAGTGCGTGTTAGTCCTGGCGATATTGACCTTGGTTCTTTAGCGCGTATTGATGAACTTGTTGATGAGTTAATTGATGGTCAACGTACACTCGAAGAAGCGATTGATCGTTTAGCCGAGGTAAAAAATAAACCAGCGCCTTACGGCACCCTGTTATCTTTTTTAGCCTTTGGTGCATCAAGTGGCGCTTTTGCTATGTTAATGCATACCAGTTGGCACGATGTTTTTTGGTCAACCATATTAGGCTGGGTTACCTTTGCTTTTGTACTTTGGTCAGAGCGTTCACGGCGCATGTCGGACTTACTCGAGCCGATGGCAGCTCTAATGGCTTCACTATTAGCCTCAGCAATCTCTATGTTTGACCCTAGCATCAACATTCCTATGGTTATTCTATCTAGCATCATTGTTTTTATTCCGGGTCTGTCTTTAACTGTCGGTTTGTCTGAACTTGCTGCACGACATTTAATGTCCGGTACCGCGCGCATCATGGACAGTATAATGGTGCTGTTTAAGCTTTATTTCGGCGCAGTACTGGGTATGGCTTTAGGGAACTTAATGTGGGGAACCGCGATGTTTATTCCCCCAGAAACGATGCCGGTTTGGACTTCTTGGGTAGCAGTAACCACGTTATCAGCAAGTTTAGTTATTCTTTTTAAAGTGCGATTAAAAGATGCTCCCTGGGGTATGATTGCTGGTTATATTGCTTTTGGTGTGAGTATTTGGGCCACCGAATACTTAGGCGTGGCGCTAGGTGCTTTTGTTGGTGCTTTTGCACTAGGTTTATACAGTAACTTGTTCTCTCGACTAATGAACCTACCTTCGAGTATTGTAAGACTGCTTGGTTTAGTTGTGCTTGTGCCTGGTTCAAAAGTTTACATTGGTTTAAATAGTGCAGTATCAGGTCAAAACATGCTCAATGTTCCTGATTTAGGCTCACAAACATTCTTAATCTTTATGTCTCTAGTTGCCGGTATTATATTCTCCAATGCGGTACTACCCCACGGTAAAAACTTATAATGTCTTAGCCATCAACTACTGTTTTGATCATCAATATCAGCTCTGTGATGCCTTGTTAAATTAATGTTACAAGACTGTTAACCAAACAAAACCAACGACTTACCATCGATAACTCTTTCATCATGAAATTTTAACTGTTTTTCTATGCAAAACAAATATGTAAAATGATGTTTCACTTGCTGGAAATCCTTAAAAATACCCCGTAGAATCGAGAAATCGTGTGCACAATACGTGTAAAAACAAACATAATAAAAGTATAAATAATTAAAAAAATTAACATACTATTTATATTGTGCCCACTTAAACTCATTTTATGACTTATAAATAAGGACTTTTCATGAAAGCAATTATTACTAGTGCAATTTGCTCATCATTATTACTAATGACCGGCTGTACGACTCAAGCTGATAGTAGCAATAATGCACCATTGGTGACTCAAAAAACGGCACTAGCTTCAGGCATTGAAAAAGCTAATTTAGACACCAGCGTTCGTCCACAAGATAACTTCTATCGTTATGTAAACGGTAATTGGCTTAAAAGCCATGACATCCCAGGTGATAAAACAGCGATTGGCTCGTTCTATGACCTTCGTGATAAAGCTGATGATGATGTTAAAGCCATCATCGAAGAACTTGCTGCAGAAGAAAATTTAACTCAAGGTAGCGATGAGCAAAAAGTAGCGGATATTTTTCGCTCATACATGGACACAGAAAAACGTAATAATTTAGGTATTAAACCAATCCAGCCTATTTTTGATGCCATTAACAATCTCAATAACAAATCAGAGTTAGCGAGCTTTTTCGGTAAATATCAAGCGGTAGGCGTAGGCAGTCCTTTAGCTTTTTACATCAGTGTTGATGCTAAAGATTCTAGCAGCTATGCCACACACATCTGGCAAAGTGGTTTAGGCTTACCAGATAAAGACTACTACGTTAATGAAACAGAACGTTTTGTCGCTTTACGTGCTGGTTATGTTGCCCACATTGAGAACATGTTCAAACTAGCGGGCCTTAAAAACGGTAAAGAAGCTGCTAAAACTATTATGGCATTAGAAACAAAATTGGCTAACTTCCACTGGGACCGAGTACAAAGTCGAGACAGTGAAAAACGTTACAACAAGTTTGCTGTAAATAAGTTAGATGAATTAACAGATGCCTTTGATTGGTCGGCTTATTTGGCTGCACAGGGTGTTGCCTCTCAACAAGATATTATTATTAACCAACCAGATTTTGTTGCCGGTTTTGGTGAGATCTTTGCTGACACATCGTTAGATGATTGGAAGACTTATTTAAACTTTCATAGCCTAAGTAACTTTGCTAGTTATTTAAGTACTGATATTGATAATGAAAACTTTGATTTTTATTCTAAACAATTAAGTGGTCGCGAAGAGCAACGTCCACAATGGAAACGTGGCGTTAGTGTCGTTAACAGTAATTTAGGTGAAGTCATTGGCAAAGTGTATGTAACTCGCCATTTTACTCCACAAGCTAAAGCGCGCATGAGTGAACTAGTGGAAAACCTCCGCACATCTTATGGTAATAGCATTGATGATCTTGAATGGATGTCAGCAGACACTAAAAAAGCTGCCCATGTTAAATTAGCAGCGTTCACTCCTAAAATTGGCTACCCTGATAAATGGGAAGATTACTCTGGATTGAGCATTAATGCCGACGATTTAGTAGGTAATATTCTGCGCTCTTCTCGCTTATCTCATGATAAAGAAGTAGCAAAACTAGGTGGTCCAATTCAAAAATGGGAATGGGGCATGACCCCACAAACAGTTAATGCTTACTACAACCCAACGGTAAACGAAATTGTTTTTCCAGCAGCTATATTGCAAGCACCATTTTTTAATATGAAAGCGGATGATGCGGTGAATTACGGTGGCATCGGTGCAGTTATTGGACATGAAATGGGTCATGGTTTCGATGATCAAGGTAGTAAATACGACGCGGAAGGTAACCTGAGAAATTGGTGGACTGAGCAAGATTTAGCTGAGTTCGCTAACCGTACTAAAGCCCTAGTTGAACAGTATGATGACTATCACGTTTTTGACGATTTAACGGTGAATGGTAAATTAACCTTGGGTGAGAACATTGGCGACTTATCAGGAGTCACTATCGCATATAGAGCTTATAAAGCATCATTGAACGGTGAAGAAGCGCCTATTATTGATGGTTTGACCGGCGATCAACGTTTCTTTATGGGTTATGCGCAAATTTGGCGTGCAAAAATTGTGGAGAAGTCGGCACGTAATCGTGTAGCGACTGACCCACATTCACCTGCTGAATTTCGTGCCCTTGGTTCACTATCAAACATCAATGAATTTTATCAAGCATTTGATGTAAAAGAAGGTGATGCTATGTATATTGCACCTGAAAAACGCGTTAAGATTTGGTAATTCATTTATTTACCTAGCAATATTCAACACTGGGAATGGTACTAGGTATAATTAACAATTAATAGAGGAGCTTCGGCTCCTTTTTTTGTAATCCCTATTTTATAACACTGTATTCAAAACTATTAACAAGATCTCTACATCAAGCCATTTTAGAGAAAAGATTTAGTAAAGATCATCCCCAATTTAGTACAAATATACTAACTTACTAATTTCATTACAAAACAATCTTATTGATAATTATTATCATTAAGGTTATTATATGCATCATTAATTAAGTAATTTTTGAGTTGAGAGTTTGATTATGTACGTTTGTATTTGCCATGGTGTTACTGATACACAGATAGAATCCGCTATTGATAATGGCGTAGAAACGATGAAAGGGCTAAGCCAAGAACTTAATGTAGGCTCGCAGTGTGGTAAATGTTGTCAATGCACTAAACGCGTACTCAACCGTAAATTATTACAAATTGCTGAAGCACAGCCACAAGTCGCTTAAGTCATCTTTAACGAATAAACTAACTTGAAACTGCACCTCATAAGATGCAAACACAGTAGAAGCTTAACCCATCATAGATTGTAAGTAATTCTCGATGCCTGCATGGTCAATAATATACTGTTGAGATTCAATCCAATCTATTTGCTCTTCTACATTTTCCAGTAAGTCTTCAGCTAAATCTCTACTGATATAATCTTGCACCTTCTCACTTTCTACAATTAAGGTTTGTAAAGCTTTCCGTGAGACATACTCTAAATCCATATTGGATTGCAACATCTCTGTCGCATGTTCACCAATATGTAAACGTCCTAGATCTTGTAAATTTGGTAAACCTTCTAAAAACAAAATGCGTTCGATAAGATCATCTGCTTGCTTCATTTTCTCAATCGATATTTTATAATCTGCTTTATTGAGCTTTTCTAAGCCCCAATTCTTATACATGCGTGCATGCAAAAAATATTGATTAATTGCAATGAGTTCAATTGCCAATGCACTATTTAATAACGCAATAACTTGTTTATTACCTTTCATGACAACCCCTTAAGCTGGTAAATGCTGACCCATATGAGATTGGATATAATTTTGTAGACCTATTTTATTAATCAAGCCAAGTTGCTTTTCAAGCCAATAAACATGATCCTCTTCGGTATCCTCAAGTAGCTTCTCTAACATTTCTCTGCTTATAAAGTCCCCTTCACTTTCACATAAGGTAATAGATGCTTTTAATGCTGCGACTACCTCCATTTCGAGTGTTAAATCATTAACGAGCATACTGGGCACATCGTTACCAATAATTAAATCTCGGCGGTCAGTTAAGTTAGGCGTACCTTCCAGAAATAAAATACGCTTTATCAAAGCATCAGCATGGGTGATCTCTTCTTGCATTTCATGGTCAAGTTGCTCAAACAGTTTATCTAATCCCCAGTCTTGATACATTCGAGAGTGAGTAAAATACTGATCAATTGCTGCTAACTCGTTATGCAGTAAGCCATTAAGACTTGCTATAACTTTTGGATTACCTTTCATTTTATACCTCTTTGATATTTTGAAAACATAGTGAGAACACTGAAATCAGGTGCTTTAAAGCGTAGTAGATGAATTAAGATTTATCGAGTTATCAAGGAGAAATAATGTTACTAACTGTTTAAATTTTAAGTGGAAATTATTTGCATTTGCATTAGTTGATGTTATTACAGATACAGGAACGAATAACTAATAGCCATCTATACATCTAAAGTTTGCTAATAATTATGAATCAAGATAGAATTCGTTCTTAAAGGTTTTCTTGTGTTAACGAAGATGGTGTAAATCCATCACTGTACCCGCAACTGTAAATGAGCTGATATTATTTTTTATAATGATATTAGGGCAAAGTCAGATAGCTAACTAAAAAAACTATACTTATTACCGTGCGGGAAAACACGAGTCTAAATATGTCTACTCTGCTAAATATTTCCGGGCTTAACTGGAAGGTACCAAATAAAACGATCTTGCAAGACATTAATTTTACTGTCAGCAAAGGTGAAGTGCTCGGTATTATTGGTCCTAATGGCGCAGGTAAAACAAGTCTATTACGCTGTATAATTAACCAAGCTAATATTCTTGCCAGCACAGATACTAGCGGTAGTGTTCAGCTAAAAAATCGTCCTATTACCCAATTCAGTGCCAGAGAAATTGCTCAACACTTTGCCTTAGTTATGCAAAAAAATGACTCTATCTTTGCCTTATCAGTACAAGATGTTATGAAAATGGGTCTACTTCCGCACAAAAGCTTGTTTTCACTCGATAGTGATTATGATAAATCTCAAATTGAATTAGCGTTAAGTAAAGTAGGCTTAAGTCATGCTCTAGAAAGTCTCTTCAATCAACTTTCTGGCGGTGAACAACAACGGGTATTAATTGCTCGAGCACTGGTACAAGCAAGCCAAATATTAATCCTTGATGAGCCAACCAATCATCTAGATGTTTATTACCAACATCAAGTATTACAGTTAGTCAATAAGCTCAATATTACCGTGATCATGACGGTTCATGACCTCAATTTAGCCAGCTTATACTGCCAGCGATTGCTGCTATTAGATAAAGGCCAATTAATTTGCGATGGCAGTCCTAAAGAAGTATTAGCACCTGAGCAATTAAGTAATATTTTTGGCTTACCTTGCCAGCAAAATATTGATGCTATCACTGGTGCAACACAAGTCTCTTTTTATCTAAAAGATAATTGCATGCAAAATAGCACCGCCTCGGAGCCCTTAAGTGAGTAAAGTCTCAACGCGTTTATTCGCCCTGCTGATACTCGTCATTTTGTCGGTATTCGCAGCGATAACTTTTGGCCCAGCTGACATCGACTCTTCTCAGTTGCTTGCTTGTTTAGTTGGCTCTTGTCAAAATCAAGTAGCGGACATTGTTATTTGGCAAGTACGTATTCCTAGAGTGCTAGTTGCCTTAGTTGCAGGTATGGGTTTGGCCATAGCCGGGGCTATTTTACAGAACACAACACGCAACCCCCTCGCAGATCCTTATCTGTTTGGTATCGTTTCAGGTGCCGGTTTGGGCGCAACCGTTGCAAACATTTCTTTGGCAGACAACTTAACTATTGCACTGCCATTGGCAGCTTTTCTCGGGGCGCTCTTTTCAGTCATCATAGTGGTATTTATTGCTAAAGTACTCCAACGAATGGAGCAGCTACTTCTCGCTGGTGTTGCCGTATCATTCATGCTCGCATCAATAACTCAGTTTATTCTTTATTTTGGTGAACCTTTTGCCACCAATCGCGTTATCTTTTGGCTAATGGGTAGCTTAGCGAGAGTAGAAATGAGTAATTTTTACGTCATTGCCAGTGTCTTATTAATCGCAATTATCACGGTACTGGCACTTCATAGACAAATTGATGCACTTTTATTGGGTGATGAAAGTGCTGCCAGCTTAGGTGTGGATGTAGATAAGTTACGTTTACTGATGTTGGCTATTTGTGCTGCGCTTACTGCAACCATAGTCGCTTATTGCGGTGGTATTGGCTTTGTTGGCTTGATGATCCCTCACATTGTGAGACAACTCATTGGCGTAACGACCCTTAAACTAATTATTGGCAGTGCACTAATTGGCGCTATATTTCTTATCTGGGTAGATGTTATAGCCCGATCGTCACTACCTCATGCCGAGATCCCCATTGGCATTATTACCTCAGCACTCGGTAGTATATTTTTCTTATTTATCATGTATCGCTCTAGAGCGATAACTTAATAAATTGATGTTTAATAAACCAAAACAGCAGGGATCCCCCTATGACTGATAAAAAAGCAACTGACAGCAAAATGACTGATAATCACAAACAAAGAATGCAAAAGTTGAAAGAAAAAGTTGATTCTCGCATTGATAACGCAACGGATGAGCGTGGCTTATTGATTGTAATTACAGGCAATGGCAAAGGCAAAAGTACCTCTGGTTTTGGCACAGTTGCCCGTGCCGTTGGTCATGGCCTAAATGCAGCAGTTGCACAGTTCATTAAAGGGACTTGGGCTTGTGGTGAACGACAATTACTTGAAAATGCGGGAGTGCATTTTAGTGTTATGGGTACAGGTTTTACTTGGAATACTCAAGACAAAGAAAAAGACATTGCTGCGGCAAAACAGGTGTGGCTGAAATGCAAAGAGTTACTCAACGATACAAAGATAGATGTGGTTTTACTCGATGAAATAACTTACATGTTGTCTTATAAATATCTCGATTTAGATGAAGTTATTGAAACATTGAACAAGCGTCCTAAACATCAGCATGTGATCATTACGGGTCGCGCTTGTCATCGCGCCATTATTGACCTTGCAGATACCGTGAGCGAAGTACAATCAATTAAACATGCTTTTGATAATGGCATAAAAGCACAAAAAGGTATTGATTGGTAACAACTCCTTGCCTTGTTAAACAACGAAAAGCTAACCTTTTTTCCGTTAGCTTTATTATCCTATAAAATAGATAACAACCTAATGAAATTAATCTCTCTACTTGTTACCTTGTTCGTATTCTCCGGTGCAACTTATGCTGAGCTGAATAACGAAACAAATAAAGAATTAGCTAACAATAAAAGCAAGCCAAGCATTATCGCCCTCGCCCCGCATATCGTTGAAATGCTTTATGATGTTGGCGCTGGCGAACAAATTATTGGTACAACCTCATTTGCAGATTACCCCGAACAAGCAAAGAAAATACCGCGCATTGGTAATTATGTCCGCTTACAACTTGAGCGAGTAATTGAACTACAGCCTGACTTAATTATCGCCTGGAAAAGTGGTAATCCAAGTGACGACTTAGCACGGTTAGAGCAACTGGGTTTTAACATTATTTACTCTCAACCTCATTCATTTGAAGATATCGCGAGTGAAGTACGTCACTTCGCTAAAATCACGGGTCACGCCGTGCAAGGCGAAAAAGTTGCGACAAAATTTGAGCATGCATTAGTAAAAATAAAGCAGCAATACCAAAATAAAACAGAAATCACCGGTTTTTATGAGCTTTGGTCTAGACCTTTAACAACGGTTGCAAAGGGCAGTTGGCCGCAACAATTTTTAAATATATGTAAAGTAAAAAATCCATTTCAGCACGTGCTCACCCCATATCCACAAATTAGTATTGAGCAAGTATTGCCAGCTTCAGTGGAGCTAATTATCCAACCGTTATCAGTAAATCAAAAAGAGCGCGAAGCCTTTAACTGGCAAGACTGGTCAATAATACCCGCCGTTGCCAATAAACAAATATTACAACCAAATGCCGATGCGATGCATCGAATGACACTACGTAGCTTGACGGCATTAAAAGATTTGTGTGCAGAAATAGATCAAACAAGAGCATTTTTGCGACAAAAACATAGCTAGCCTAAACGCTAGTCACTAAGAAATATTTTAGGTGCCTGATGGCTTTACTGATACGTAATAAAATGACTTCAGTAAGTACTAAAGGTGAAACGGGAAATTGGTTAAACCAATACTGCCCCCGCAACGGTGTGAGATACCTATACCCAAACTACATGAAGATGCAGGTTTCACACACCTTCAAGTAGCTTGGGTATATTGGTAACTCAAGTCCGGAGACCGGCCTAGAATTTAATTTATCATTGTAAGTACGGTGGGTGCTTATAACTGAGGAAAACATGAAAAAAACTATCATAGCACTAAGTATTAGCAGCCTACTTTATTCATCAATCTCTTTTGCAGATGAAGCTAACACGGCAAAGATTAATAAAGCAGACGAAACTATTGTCATTACGGCAAACCGCACTATTCAAGACAAATTTGATACTCTAGCTTCAGTGAATATATTCACTCGTGAAAATATAGAGCAAATCCAACCCTTGTCTGTCAGTGATTTACTTGGCCGTGTTGCGGGTATATCTATCAATTCGCAAGGCACTTCTGCGCATAAAACATCTGCCTTTGTACGCGGCACTAATTCAGACCACGTATTAATTTTAGTTGATGGCGTACGTGTTGGCTCAGCGACACTGGGTTCAAAAAGCATTGCAAATATACCGGTTCAATTGGTCGAACGTGTAGAAGTCATTAAAGGACCAAGAGCTGCATTATGGGGTTCTGATGCCATTGGTGGCGTAATCCAAATTTTCACTCGTGATTTAAGTGCTGGTGAAGGCCAGGCAGGCATTAAAGTTGGTAGTGATAGCTTGTACCAAGGTTATGGTGCAATAGGCTTCGGCAATGCCCAAAATAACTATACCTTAAGTGCCACAGCAGAGAAATCTGATGGCTTTGATGTGATTGTTCCTGATGGAAGCAGCAAATACACTGTAGATCAAAACGATAAAGACGGTTATGACCGTCAATCAATAGCGCTTGCTGGTACTAGCCAATTTACCCAAGCCTATGCACTTGAGTTAAATACTCAATACGACCAAGGCACCACAGAAATTGATTCGAATACTAAATACAGTGGTGACGAAACTACGTACGAAAACTACCATTTTCTCTTAAGAAATCACCTTCAGTTAGAACAGCTATATTTGCAATTAGGTCTAAGTACCTCAGAAGACAGCACTGAAGACAACTACAGCAAATACAATGGTCAAAATGACGCGACTAATAAAAACAGCTTATTTACTACAAATCGTGAGCAAGTTACCGCATTAGCTCAATTGCCATTAGCTGACTCATCTGAAGTCACTGCCGGTTTTGAGTGGTATACAGAAAGCATTGATAGTAATAAAGAATATGATGAAACTGATAGAGATGCCCGCGCATTTTTTGTCACGGGTCGTCACGATATTGAGCAAGTAAAATTAGAAGCATCTGTTCGTTATGATAAAGTCGGTGACATTGATAGCGAGACCACGTATCAAGTAGCTGCAGGTTATCAAGTGAATGACCAACTACTTTTTTCACTAAGCCACGGCACTGCTTTCAAAGCACCTAGCTTCAACGACTTATACTACCCTTGGCAAGGTAACCCTGATTTAATATCAGAAACCGCTGATACCTCTGAGTTTTTAGCACGCTTTCAAAATGAAACGCTTTCCGCTGAAATATCTATTTATCAATCAGATATTGATAACTTAATAGAGTGGGCTCCTACTGCATCGGGCGCTTACAAGCCTTCAAATGTTGCAAAAGCAAAAATATTAGGTGCTGAAGCAACGTTTACTGCTGATATTTACAACACCAATAATACATTAACATTGAGTCATGTTGATGCTGAGGATAAAACAACAGATCATCAATTAGCAAGACGCCCTAATTTCTCTGCTAATTATAACTTTGTTTACTCACTCAAACAGTTTGATTTCACCTTTGATGTAGACTATCAAGGCAGTCGATACGATGGTTCTAACGACCCAGTTAAAACATTAGAAGCCTATACTTTACTAGATGTAGGTGTGAATTACCGACTAAATAGCCAAGTGAGTTTATTAGCGAAAGTAACAAACCTAACTGACAAAGATTATCAAACGTCAAGTGAATATCCTGGCTCTGAGCGAGGTTATACGCTGACGTTAGATTATAAATTTTAGCCTAAGGTTATATTTATAAAAGCCTTACTCTCGTTCACAAAAAAGCCTGCAATTGCAGGCTTTTTTATTGCTAGGAATTTGGAATTATTTCAACTTAATGCTGATTTCAACTTCATCAAGTTTTTTAACAAAATCATTGCTAGCATCTAAAGCACTTTCAACGGTATTTCCGCCTTGATAATACTTTATGTAGCCTTGATAATTATTTGTCATCATACTTTTCATTAAGTGTATATCAGTCGATTTTTTGTCAGTATCAATATTAATGATATCTTTATAACCCGTTAGGTCAGCACTGATTGCTAGAATCCCTTGCTCAGGTCCATAGAATGTCCATTTAGCAGGCATTAATAACGAAGTATCCGGATCATAAGCGGTAAAAGTAAAGCTTATTACAGCCATTGGATAACCAGACACAGCCGAGTAATCATAGTTACCATCTTCTTTTATTTCTGAAAAATTTCTATCATCAATCGGTGGCTTTTGCTCATTTGCTTTCACCAAAAACGAGTCTGTTGCTGTTGTCGAAATCACTTGCTGATGGGTTTTAATGACTGAACTACCAAAGATAGAACTACTTTCATCAAAAGTGACACTGGCTTGAGATTGATAATAAGCTTCGCTGATATGATCATGGGTGCTAAACACTAAGAGACTATCATCATCTTTAGTAACCGCTATAGGAAAATGCTTAATACCTTTTATCAACTGATTAGTATTAAAATCCTGATGGGGCATGGCTAAGTCAACCGCATCCGCTACTTGAAAAGCAGATAAACTCCAAACACCTGCTACATTTTCCGAAAAGTCATCTGAAAAATCGGCAGCCGCTATCACTTTTAGATTTGCATCAGTCCCCTTTACTGAGAAAGAATGTAGTGGCCATTCTCCCTCTACTGCACGACACACCTTCACACCTTCAAACAAAGTTGTACTATCGTCAACTTCTGTCCAGTTATCAAAAGCTAATGAACTGGTTACATCAGTTTGGGTCACAAAAGGACGATGAGAAAGTTCTAGGTTTTGCGTTACACACTCACAAGTAGTGTTATCAACTAACTCATCAAACCGAGCTTGATAGTGAGACGGCGTGGCACTGCTCCCTTGATAAAAGCTCACCACATTCAAACCCTGTGCCTCGCTACCCTGCTGATCTTTAGCTACTAGCGTGTAGTTTATAAACTCACTGGTAGTAACAAAACTGATCACTCCATTGTCGTCTGCTTTATAAGTATTAAGTGTTTGCCAAGTCTCATCTTGCAGTAAAAGTTCCACGTCAGTAAAAGCACTCGCCACACCACAATCGTTAGTCAATTGGGCAGTTAAAGAAAAAGTGTATTCAACGGGGTCTACTGGTACTTCTGGCGATGAGGATGAACTACCACCGCAACCTTGAAGCAAAAGACTTAGTAATAAAGGAGAGATTAAATATTTATTCAAAGGAAGATCCTCAAGGTGTTATTTCAAAATAACGGATAAGTGAAAATGATAACAATGTTGCTCTTTTAGCATACGAATCAAAAATTTAATATGGTATAGACTGCACTAAACTAACCGAATTATACCCAAATTTAACAATAATTAGCTAACTTTTGTTACGCCTATTCAGGTGAAATAACTTAATAAAGACTACAAGACCATTCTTTATGTAAAGTACACTTGACTTATATGACAAACCTTTTACAATAAAGTCAAATATACTTGACAAAAAATCAAAGAGAGCTGACTTATGACAAAGCAAGGTTGTGAACAAAACAATTATCAAACAAAAAATAATGCTAATACCAAAACATTGAAAAAATGGACAATGGCTTGGGTTATTACTATGGCTATCGCCGCATTTGCGCCCCGATTTATTTGGGACTTCAATACTAGCTTAACTATTATTGCCCTGTTGATTAACTTAGCTGTTGGTTTTCGAATGTTAGTTGCTAATAGAGAATATTTACGTGGTTTAGATGAAATGCAACAAAAAATACTGTTCAATGCAATGGCTTTTACTTTAGGTGTTGGATTAGTGCTAGGGCTAAGTTATGAGCTGTTAGAAGATATTAAACTGATTAGCTTTGAGCCTGAAATATCTCATTTAATTATGGTTATGTGCCTTACCAATTTAACCGCTATTATTGCTGGTCATAGGAAGTACCGATGAAAAATCGTTTAAAAGTACTACGCGCAGAACGAGACTGGACTCAAGCACAACTAGCTGAAGCCTTAGAGGTATCAAGGCAAACAATTAATGCTATTGAAAAAGGTAAGTTTGATCCAAGTTTACCTTTAGCGTTTAAAGCAGCAAGACTATTTAAGTTACCCATTGAAGATATCTTTGATGATGAAGTTGAAACAAAATAACCTTGGCTAGTGATAAACTAGCTTGCCAAAATTCTCGCGCTAAGCAAAGTTAACCGCAACATCAAGGTATACAAGGCAAGTATTTATCACTACCCTATTGCCTTTGTTACCTTGCAATAACTTGATATGACGGGCGCAAGCCCCCATCTAACACCAATATTTATTAAATACTCACTTATGCCCCACTCAACTTATGCCCCACTCAACTTATGCCTCATTCACTTATGCGCTTACTTAAATCAACTGTCCACTCTGACATCAACGATCTGTCAGCCAAACAATTCACCCGTAAAGCAACCAGAGCGATTGTGCTTAAAGGTGACAATATATTACTGCTATATACCAAGCGATATCACGACTACAGTTTGCCTGGCGGCGGTATTGATGAAGGCGAGAGTAATATTGATGGACTTATCCGTGAATTAAAAGAAGAAACAGGGGCACATAGCATTCAAGATGTTAAAGCGTTTGGTCTGTATGAAGAATTCAGACCATGGCATAAAGAAGGCTTTGATATCGTTCATATGCAATCATATTGTTATACCTGCACCATCGATGATGAATTACTTGAGCCAGAGCTTGAAGCCCATGAACTAAGTAACGGTATGCACCCGGTATGGATGAATATCCATCAGGCCATTGTTCACAACGAAGAAACCATCGCTAAAAGCGACAAGAAAGGCCTATCAATAGAGCGTGAGACTTTCTTACTCAAGCTGATTGTTAGTGAATTATTAAATAAAGCGGTGCCTTCTGTAGTTAGTTAATTAGTGAATTAATTAACACCAAACAGTACATCTTCATGATTATCTACCCACAAAGGATGTTTCGCCATCACTTTAGTAAAAACAGGACTCTGCAAATAACTATTTAACCATCGCCTTACTTTTGGGTAAGGTGATTGCAAATACCACTGACGCTCAACGCGCGCAAATTGTCGAATAAAAGGCACTAGCGCAATATCTGCCAAACTTTCTTTATCTGACATCAAAAACCTATGCTCAGTTAACCGTTGCTCTAATTGTTCAATGTATTGCAGACAAACAATTCTGCACTCGTCAACATTATACTCTTGATAACGCTTTGCGCACTTATACGCTTCTAAACTCGTTTTAAAATCATTATCGAATGTACTAATAAGTGAAAGCATTACAGGTAATGCACCCTCATCATCACAGTGAAACAAATCATCTGGATCTGTTTGCTGTAATGCCCATAACATTACTTCTAAACTTTCTTCAATTACCCTGCCATTAGTTAGCACCAATACAGGTACTGTACCTTTGGGTGAAACGGCAATCATTTCTGCTGGTTTATTACTTAATACCAAGTCTCGTAATAATACCGTCTGCTGCGCTTTAAAAATAGCCAGTCTTGCCCGCATGGCATAAGGACAATTTCTCAACGAATAGATAATAGGTAAGGCACTCGTATCATTAGATTTTTTAGTAAGACATGTCTTCATTGGCAGGGAATTCCAGCACAGTAATTTTTAACGTGAACAATAATCACCATAAATAAGCGACGTAAACGGTATTCATTGCCTCATTTTACCAGTAAAATCCCCCCTTTGAAATTTAACCGCCGTTTAATTGGCTAAAGTTGTAAAATGAGTCCTAAAATAGAATTATTAGCCCCCGGTGGTGATATCGATGCGATCAAAGCCGCCATTATTGCAGGCGCAGATGCAGTGTACTGCGGTTTAGATACCTTCAATGCACGAAATCGTGCATCTAATATTTCTTTTGATGAACTCGTCGGTATTATTAGACTTGCCCATGAATACGAATGCCAAATATTCTTAACGCTCAATATCATTATTCTAGAGCGAGAATTTAAAACTCTGGCTAAGTTATTAAGTAAATTAGCGAACACCACGCTTGATGGTGTTATTGTGCAAGATTTGGGTATGCTTTATATCTTAAATAAACATTTCCCTACCTTAGATATTCATGCCTCAACGCAGTTAACTACGCATAATATTGGCCAAATTCCCTTTTTGAAAAAATTAGGTGCCTCGCGCGTTAACTTATCGCGTGAATTAAATTTAAAAGAAATAAGTGCCATTACTGCCGTATCGCATCAAGAAGACGTGCTCACTGAAGTATTTGTGCACGGCTCATTATGTGTTGCCTTCTCTGGTTTATGTTACTCCACTTCAGCAAGTGTAGGTAACTCAGGTAACAGAGGCCGTTGCAGCCAAGCGTGTCGAGAAGAATATAAACCGACCGAATCTGGCAATAAATTCCCATTAAACATTAAAGACAACTCCGCCTTTTTTGATTTACCAGCCCTAATCGACGCAGGTGTTCATTCATTTAAAGTTGAAGGCCGCATCAAAGGGGCTAGTTATGTGCACACCGTTATTGATAGCTTCCGTAAACAAATCGATGGTTTTGTAAATACCGGTGAGTTACTTGAAGATGGCGAACGGCTGTACAAAGTATTCAATCGTGATTTTTCTAATGCCTTTTTACGTGGTGATTTAAACCAATCAATGTTTATTGAAAATCCGCGTGACAATTCTAAATATCACGCCATTGATAATAGTAATGCTATATCTGTGGTACAAATTCAAGAGGTTGAACAAAACTTAAATGATGAAAAAGAAGCAATACACGCCGATGTATTTGATAAAATAAAGTACCTCAGTATTGAAAAGCGTACGCTTTCCTTGAAGTTCACCGGTGAAGTAGGCGAACCGTTAACCGTCACGGTTAACATTAATGAGGCGAATACTCAGCAAAGCCTCCAAGGCAATAGCGAAACGGCGGCTCAAGAACAAGTGCATGTAATGCAATCCGAACGTGCCCTGATCGCCAGTGATAAAAACTGTCTTGACCATAGTGCCATTGAAAAGCGCTTTAAAAGCTTTGATAACGCAGAGTTTAACTTAGTTGAGCTAAGTACTGATAATATTCCAGCAAATGTCACTATTCCTTTTAAAGAACTTACTGCGCTTAAAAATAAAATAGCGGCTTTACTCAATGACGGAAAATCGGTATTGCCTGAAGTAGAATTGCCCAAACTAGTACGTCATGCTAAAAAAGAAAAAGGGGTAAAATTATCGCTGTTAATATGCGATGAAAATGACATCAACCTTGGCGAGGTAACTGATGCTGACATTTACTTCAAACTGCCTGATGCTTATAAGCGAGGCTGTACTAAGTTCGTTAGCTTTTTCCAAGATAACCCTCGACTCATTCCGTGGTTCCCATCGGTATTAATTGGCAAAGACTACGATGTTGCGCTCAATATTTTAGAGCAAGTAAAACCCAAATTGATCGTCACCAATAACACAGGTATCGCCAATAGAGCTTTTGAATTAGGTATTGAGTGGATTGCAGGACCTTTCTTAAATACCACCAATTCATACGCATTATTAGCGATGAAAGAAGGTTTCAACTGTAGTGGTGCTTTCATTTCAAATGAAATAAACCGCCAACAAATGAAAACTATAGCGCGTCCTGATAATTTCAAAATGTTTTATAGCGTTTACCACCCTATTTTATTGATGACCAGCAGACAGTGTTTCTTCCAGCAAAGTGTCGGTTGTGAAAAGCCACGTATTGATAATGGCTGTATGTTGTCGTGCGATAAATCAACAAGTATCACTAACCTTAAAGGGGTTTCTTTTGCTATTGATAAGCAAAAAGCCGGTTACCCAAGTATTTATAATAAAGATCAGTTTTTAAATACCGAAATTATCCAAGACTTAGCGCCGTTATTTGATGGCTTTATGATTGATTTAACTAACATTGGCGCTGGTGATAAAGAGTCACCTGATAAAACTGTGCTCATCAAACAATTCGAACAATTACTTAACAATGACAGTAACAAAGAGAATAGCGAATCGGTTGGCTACTCAAACGCATTATCAAACGAGCACACAGAAGCACAGTCAATTGCAAAAGAAACACTAAACTCACTAGTGCCAGATTCAACCAATGTGCAATATCATAATGGTTTGTAATTAGCTCTGCTGTAAACAATTGAATTTGAGAAAGATTGAACAATATAAAAGCCGCTAGCGGCTTTTATTTTATATAAGGGTGAGCTATCAGTATAAGTTCATTACATGACACTTAGCAGACCCAGTGCATCTAATCCAGACTAACCATATAATGAGATACCGCTGAGACTTTACGATCAAGAGCATGTTAATGCCAACCACTAACCAAAGCAGTTTAACAGCACTCGCTGAGCCTACTGAAAATCATCCTCACTTCAAAATATTTAAGCCATATGGTTTTTTAAATCAATTTACCCGAATCACACATTTAGTTTAAAACTTTAGAATTGATTCAGTCGTGCTGAATGTTTAGTGATATTAACAGAAGCTTTGTGCTCACATGGAAGAGTAAATAATTGGTTATTCTATAATAGTCACTTACGGTTATAAAAAGATCCTCTTGAGTTTAACAACTACCTCCATTTTCTATATGGAAAGGAATTAACACAGAATCAGTCGCTCTGTTAATAAAAAGTTCCGCTGCTTTTATACCCTTTTGTTCACTATTTTGATGTACCGTTGATAAGGGAGGTGTAGAACGAAAAGCCTCATCAATACCATCAAAACCAACCACTTTTATATCTTCAGGCACCTTTAGGCCCATCGAATTAATTTCTTTAATCGCAGCTAAAGCAATAAGGTCACTCATACAAAGTAAAACATTAGGCCGAGGCGTTGATGTAAGCGCCTCTTTAGCGGCAATCAACGCTGAGTGATGTGTACTTTCAGGTATATTCCACACTCTATCTGCTCTTAGATTGATTTCTAGCTCTTCAATAGCTCTGTTGTAGCCACTTAAACGTTGATGGGCAATTGAACATTGAAAGTCTAAATTCGGTATATCGTACACACGACAAGTTACGTTAGATTCGAGTAATCTTAAACCAAGAATGGCAATAGCATCGTCTTTAGAGTTGATTGCAAGTTTAGCGATTTCATAAGCAGCCTGTTCATTATCAATCCCAACCGATGCCTTACGGTCGATATCAAAATCCGCTGTAACAACTTTTTTTGCCGTTACTCTTAATTGCTCAATCAACTTGCTATTACGTGGACTACCATAACAAATAAAGCCATCAACAAAATCAGACACTGCGTTGATATTTTCTGAAGTGCCAGAAAACAATAATAAATTGACTTTACTTTTTTCCAAAACAGATGAAACACCTTTAACAAAATTACTCGCGACAGGGTCTGTTATCATATATTCGACACTGTCAGGTAGCACTAATGCAACAATATTAAACTGACCTTTTCTTAAAGATTGAGCGGCTTTGTTGGGGCCTGTGTAACCCATTTTTTCACATGACTCGAGAATATCATCTCTACGCTTTTTAGAAAGTTGATCCGGTCTGTTAAATGCATTAGAGACCGTTGCATTTGAAACACCGAGTTCTTTAGCAACACTTTTAAGTGTCCAAACTTTTTTATCTGTCATGTTTACCTTTTATCATTATTTATTCTGAAGTACTTAGGTTCAATCCGTTTGTCTCACCGCTAACGTTAACTTCAGGTCACAGACTCTTTAAAATCAGCTAATTGTATATGTTAATTCAGTAATAAATTAAGCTTTATTTAATAAGCTATTTAAACTAATGATACGTACATCATCATACTTAGTGACTTCAATCAATGCATTCCTAGCAACTAAATCTACATTTAATGTTGCCCTGTGCTCATTATTCTTCCATGACATTTTCAATGTAGATAGCTCACTAGTCACCTTAAAATCACCATCGAAAGCGTCACAGCTATTACGAAACTTTATTAACTCAATAATGGCTTGAGTAAATGGCTTTGCCAAGGACTTTTCTACACGGTCACTATCTAGATAAGGACGATTTATGTCCCTACCAACATTCGTTTTGGATAACAATGCTATGTCATTTTTTTCAGCCAGTAAACCAGCATAATAAACTTGTGGTATGCCAGGCGAAAAAAATTGAATTGTTCTGGCAACCAAATAATCAAAATCATTTTGACCAAGCGCATCATAGTATGAACAGTTCACTTGGTATAAATCAACATTGCTTGCGGCATCGCCCGTAGCTTTTTTACTTTCGCCAGCACTATTTAGATGAATTTTTTCAACTAAGTTATCTATTTCAATATCGTCAAGTAAGCCCTGTTTTCCATCCATAGGTCCTACATCAATGATGCCAATGCCATCATGTGTATCCAAAACCGTAATACAATTTCTTGGCGAGATTGTTAACCACTTAGCCAGAGCCGTAAAGTTTTGACTAAAAATACTGTGTAATACTAACGGAGGTAAAGCAAAATCATAAACACGGTCAACGCGTTTAGCAATTTCTATTTGAGTTTGGTAATAGGAATGAATTTCCACAAGCGTTTCAATACCCAGTTTATTGGCGGTACTACTCAGCTCATCAATGAATTCAAAGGTTTCGTCTAGCATAAAACAACTCGTACCCGCTTTTTTAAGTGCATAACCCGCTGCATCCAAACGGATCATCTTAATATTATTCTCTGCAAACGTTGTTAAAATACGTGATAAATACGCTTGTCCAATATTGGATCTGACATCTATATCTATTTGATTATCTGTAAATGTGGTCCAAAAATCTGCGCTTTCATTATTAGGTAATGAAAAGTGAGTGAAGCAACTACCAGGTCTCGGACGATATATTTTTTCTTGTTGTGCAGAATTTAAACCGTTAGGGAAAACTTTGTTTTTTGTTAAAAACAGCTCCCAAAAAGGTGAGTTTTTACCGTTATTTAATACATCTTTAAATTCTTTAGACTCCGCTGACATATGATTTACGATGAGATCAGCCATCAATTCATACTCTTTGCCCAGCTCTTTTACATCATTCCAATCGCCTAGTCTGCTATCAACTTGAGTATGATCTATAGGATCGAAACCTGCATCACTACCATCTATGGGATAATAAAAGGGTAACAAATGAACACCGGAAAAAACATCTGCAAGTTGCTCATTTAACAAGTTGTTTAACGTTTGGGTGTCTGCCCCAGTGAGTCTATCAATATAGGTGATTAGCTGAACATTGTTTTTCATAAGTTTACCATTTAATTTTAAGTTGCATCTTAATCGATTAAGCTCTATCTTTATATACAATGTAGCTTTAATCAAGAATAATTTAATTTTTATTTAAGATGCTAAGACATTAATAATTAAATAACGTATAAATTTTGTAGTTATTAGTAACTAAAAAGTTTTACTAACTGGGGAAAAATAATGAACCAAACGAGTAACTTAATGCTAAGTCCTTCACACTCTGAAGAAGCGTCGGTAAATAGAATTAAACTGCTAACATATATGATGTTTTTCGTGTTTGCGATGACCTCTGATGCGGTCGGGGTTATCATCCCGCAATTAATAGAAACCTATAAATTGAACTTAACCCAAGCCAGTGCATTTCATTATGTTCCTATGATTTTCATCGCACTTAGCGGTTTATTCTTAGGGTACCTAGCTGATAAATGGGGCAGAAAGTCAACGATCGTTATTGGATTATTCATTTTTTCTATCGCGTGTTTTCTTTTTTCTTTGGGTAGTTCTTTCCTGTATTTTTTATCGCTACTCGCGTTAATTGGTATCGCTATTGGTTTATTTAAAACGGGTGCATTAGCACTCATTGGTGATATATCTTCATCAAATAAAGAGCATACTTCTACCATGAATAAGGTAGAAGGATTTTTTGGTATAGGTGCTATGGTAGGTCCCGCTATCGTAAGTTACTTACTTGTTACAGGTGTATCTTGGAAGTACTTGTACATAAGCGCTGGAGTACTATGTGTATTATTATGCTTAGCCGCTATGAAAACTAAATATCCCGCTAGCAAACAAAGTATTGAAGGACACATAAATTTAAAAAGCTCCCTAAAAGTAATGAAAGACCCTTATGCTATGGGCTTTTCATTAGCAATAGCCTTATATGTTGCCACCGAGGTTGCTATCTACGTTTGGATGCCAACACTCTTAGCTGATTATACCGGATCCCTCGTTTGGCTAGCCACATACTCTCTCACTATTTTCTTTGCCTTACGAGCGGGTGGTCGATTTTTAGGGGTATGGATGCTAAAGCACTTTAACTGGCAAACCGTTATGTTTTGGTTTTCGTTTGCCGTATTTCTTTGCTATTTAGGCACGGCAATAATGGGGGTAGAAGCTGCTGTTGTACTGTTGCCACTTTCGGGTTTATTCATGTCCATGATTTATCCAACCCTTAACTCTAAAGGCATTAGTTGTTTCCGCCCATCAAAACATGGCGCTGTTGCCGGTGTAATTTTATTCTTTACCGCCGTATCAGCAGCGGTGTCTCCTCTGCTTATGGGGGTTACCAGTGATCTATTTGGGCATGTTTCCTATGGGTTTTATCTAGCAACATTTTTCTCAGCAATTTTAGCCTTAGCTGCCATTTATAACCTAATTGTAGATCCAACTCAGCATATTCATCAAAACTAAATCACCTTACTTATCAGCTAATTAATAAAAAAAACAAATTGAATGAAAAATAATACTTGCAAAGTGACTTCATTTATACAAATAATCTACTTAATCGATTAAGCAGATTATTTGTATAATAATTATCCTTAGATTATAAAAATATACTATAAAGAAAAATGGGGAATACACATGAAAAATGTTATCTATAAGAAATTAATACTAAGTACATTGACTATGGCTATATGCTCTAGCCTGAGCGCAGCAGAAACAAGTAAAGCGAACACTGAAAAAAAAGGCTTAGACTTTGAACGAATCGTCGTAACTGGTGTTTCTGGTAAAGGTTCCACTGTAATGGCATCAAGTGTTTCGGTAAGTAATTTGTCCGCTGATGAACTTGAAATAGCGACACCTAGAAGTACAGCAGAAGCTTTTAGATCAATTCCTGGTATCCGTGCAGAATCATCTGGCGGTGAAGGCAATGCAAACATCGCTGTTCGCGGTCTTCCTGTAGCGGCTGGTGGTGCAAAATTCTTACAACTTCAAGAAGATGGTTTACCTATTTTACAATTTGGTGACATTGCTTTTGGTAACGCTGATATATTCCTTAGACTTGACAGTACAGTGGAGTCAATCGAATCTATTCGAGGTGGTTCATCATCGACCTTAGCGACAAATGCTCCTGGTGGCATTATTAATATGATCAGCAAAACGGGTATATCTGAATCCGGCAGTATCGCCACAACCATTGGTTTAGATTACGACACGCTCCGTACAGATTTTGACTTTGGTGGTGAAATTAACGATACCATGTATTTCCATATGGGTGGTTTTTACCGACAAGGTGAAGGCCCAAGAAATACTGGCTATGTCGGTGATAATGGCGGACAAATCAAAGCTAACTTAACCAAAGAATTTGATAATGGTTATGTCCGTGTTTACTATAAGCACTTAGAGGATAAAACAACCGGTTACTTGCCAATGCCAATGTACTCAGACGGCTCGTCATTGCCGGGGTTTGATTCTCAGGCTGACACAACTCACTCTGCAAATTTCACCTCATTATTAACAACTGATGGTGATGGTAACCGTCGTCGTGCAGATATGCGCGATGGTATGAACCCTTCAGTGAACTCAGTAGGTTTAGAAGCCGTATTTGATTTAGGCAATGATTGGGCGATTGAAAATAGATTCAGAACATCAAATACAAAAGGCAGTTTTAGCTCTCCATTTCCAGAAAGTATTCAAAGTAGTCAAGTGCTTGCTGATAGCATTGCAGGTCCAGGTGCAACATTAGCTTACGCTGCAGGCCCTCAACAAGGTCAAGCCTATACAAGTGACAATTTAATGCGCATTCATACGTTTGATGTTGAAATGAGCAACTTGGACTTCATGGTTAATGATTTAAAAATATTAAAAACATTCGATAATACCAATGTTACTTTTGGTTACTACAAGTCTCTACAAAACATTGAACAGTCATGGCTTTGGAACTCTTATTTATCAGAGGTTAAAGGTGATAACGCATCACTTGTTGATGTATCAGCCGCTGACGGCACAAGCTTCTCTGACAATGGTTTAATTGCTTATGGTGTTCCAGCTTGGGGGAATTGTTGTACCAGAAGCTATGACCTACAATATGAGGTCTCTGCTCCTTATCTTGCCATTAACTCAACGTTTGATCGCTTAACCCTTGATGCAAGTGTTCGTTATGATAGCGGCTCAGCAACAGGAACATATGCTGGTGCAGTTCAATCGACAATTGACATGAATAGAGACGGTTTGATTTCAAAACCTGAAGAAAGTGTGTCTTCAGTAAATAATAGCGCTATGTCTGTCGCTAATTATGATTGGAGTTACACATCTTACTCGCTTGGTGCTAACTACATTCTAAATGATGACTTAGCTATTTTTGGTAACCTTAGTCACGGTGGCACAACCAATGCTGATCGCTTAGCTTTCGGTAAAATCGCAAGTGATGGTTCAGTAGCCGAAGAAGATGCTGTTGATGAAGTTGATCAATATGAACTAGGTGTTAAGTATCGACAAGATGGACTATCTTTATTTGCCACTGCATTCTTTGCTGAAACCCAAGAGCAAAACTTTGAAGCAACGAGTCAAAAATTCTTTGACCGTATATATGAATCACAAGGTATTGAACTAGAAGGCTCTTACTTCATTGGTGATTTTGATATCAGTGGTAACTTGACCTGGACTGATGCAGAAATTACACAAGATGCCTTAAACCCTGCTGCTGTTGGTAATAAACCAAGAAGACAAGCTGACTTAATATATTCACTAACTGCTCGCTATAACTTCGAAAAAGGTTCTGCTGGCCTTAACTTTATTGGCACAACAGAAGCTTACGCTCAAGATAGTGGCGATCAAGATGCCGCAGACGCGCTTAAATTTGATGGTTACACCCAAATAAATGCTTTCGCGCAATATTATTTATCAGATACATTCAGCATTGCTCTAAATGTAAACAACCTGTTTGACGTAGTAGGCATAACTGAAGCTGAAGAAGGCAATATTCCTACAAATGATATCATTAGAGCAAGAACGATTAATGGTAGAACAACAAGTATGACGCTTAAATACGATTTCTAGTCGTTAAGCAACAATTATACAAGTAACAACAAGCCCATTTTACATGGGCTTTTTTTTCAAGGTGAATCTATGTTTTCTTTACTCAGTTATGGCGAAGTGTTGGTCGATTTCCTGCCAACTTCAATCAATGATCCAAGTTATATTCCGTTAGCTGGAGGTGCGCCTGCTAATGTCGCAGTAGCCTATGCTAAGTTAGGTGGAACAGCATACTTTGCTGGTGGTATTAGCGAAGATAATTTTGGTAACATGCTCATGCAAGAGCTAGAAAATGAAGGGGTTAATACCACTTTCGTTAAACGAATAGCAGACGCAAATACTGCACTAGTCCTAGTCAGCTTGGACCCTTGTGGCGAGAGAACATTTAATTTCTATCGACATAATACCGCCGACATGAAATATGGTATATCTCAAGTAGATAAAATTGATTGGCAAAATATGGCTTTTTTTCATTTTTGTTCAAACACTTTAACTAGCCAACCAATATACAGCGATACTCATTACGCGATAATAAATGCTAAAAAAAATAATGTATTGATCAGCTTCGATGTAAATTTACGTCAGCAACTTTGGCAAGATTTATCCGTAATGATATACCGAGTTGAAGCATGTATCGAAGAAAGCGACATCGTAAAATTGAGTAAAGACGAAGCCGAATATTTAGCAAAAATAAAGCAGGTTGATGTCGATGTCTATGTACAATATTTACTATTACTGGGCGCTAAACTCATCGTCATCACTGACGGATCCAATGGAATTCAAGTCACTTGTACTCTTTTTTCAACAATGCTGGACGTACCTAAAATATCTCCTGTTGACACCACAGGCGCTGGAGATAGTTTTATTGCTGGATTTCTATTTTCATTAGCTCAATCCGTTGAAAGTCATGAAGATATAAAAACTGTATATGAAGCAATTGAGCAACGTGAGCTCGTTGATGCCGCTGTTTTATTTGGTGCTAAATGTGGCGCATTTACCTGTCAGAAAAAAGGAGCCTTCACGGCATTACCTCACCTAGTTGACCTTTAGTACTCATCATAACTTACTTATATTTATTTAACTTAGGATCGATATGCAATTTAGAGAAAATCTTAATAGTTGGCAGAAATTAGCAAAGCATGCACAACAAATGAAACATCAGCATATGAAAGACTTATTCGCTAAAGATGGCCAGCGATTTAGTCAATTTTCAATAAAACTGCCTTCAATACTTTTAGATTATTCTAAAAATTTGATCACAGAAGAAACCATTACGTTATTAACCGATCTTGCAAAAGAATGCCAAGTAGAATCATGGCGTGAAAAAATGTTCACTGGCGAGCGCATTAACAAAACGGAAGACCGGGCTGTTTTACATACCGCATTAAGAAATCCTTCATCTACATCACTTTGGGTAGACGGTAAAAACATTTCAGATGATATTGACAGAACACTTGCTCAAGTTAAAAAATGTAGTGAAGATATTCGTCACGGATTATGGAGAGGTTATTCAGGGGAACGTATCACAGATATTGTCAATATTGGTGTTGGTGGTTCTAACTTAGGACCTCAAATGGTTACCGAAGCATTAAAAAGGTTTAGTGATAACTGCGTTAACGTTCACTATGTGTCTAATGTTGATGGTACCCAAATAGCTGAAGTCCTTCGGCCATTAAACCCAGAAAAAGTGCTATTTATTGTTTCGAGTAAAACATTTACCACGACAGAAACCATGTTAAACGCGAAAACAGCGATCAAATGGCTAACCGCATCATCATTTGATCAATCTGCTATCGAAAAACACTTTATTGCTGTTACTGCTAATAAAGAAAACGCCATGAAGTATGGCATATCAAAAGCCAACATCTTTGATATGTGGGATTGGGTTGGTGGGCGGTTTTCTTTATGGTCTGCTATTGGGCTTCCTATTGCTATTAATCTTGGTTTTGATTGTTTTAGGGAGCTGCTTGATGGTGCTTATGAAATGGATTGCCACTTTTGTGAGACCCCGATAGAAAATAATATTCCAGTGATATTAGCGTTATTAAGTATATGGAATTGCACTTTCTTAGGCGCTCAATCTCAAGCCATTTTACCTTACGATCAATCTTTACATATGTTGTCAGCTTACCTTCAACAAGCTGAGATGGAAAGTAATGGTAAATCAGTGAATTGGGATGGTGAAACTATCAATTATCCAAGCGTTCCATCAATTTGGGGCGAGTTGGGTATTAATGGTCAACATGCTTTCTATCAATATTTACATCAAAGTAATAACATTGTTCCCGCCGACTTTATTGGCTCTGTTGAAAGTATTACTCCTATAGAAGGACACCACGAAGCGCTAATGTCTAATTTCTTCGCGCAAACTCAAGCGTTAATGCAAGGTGTGGATGAACAGCAAGTTAGGGATGATTTAACAGCAAAAGGACGAAATCCTAATTACATCGATAAAGTAGCTCCCCATAAAGTTCATAAAGGTAACAGACCAACAAATACCATATTAATGAATAAGATTTCACCATTCACTCTCGGCAGTTTAATTGCCATTTACGAGCACAAAATATTTGTTCAAGGCATTATTTTACAAATATGTTCTTTCGATCAATGGGGTGTAGAACTGGGTAAAGGTTTAGCAAGCAGAATTGAAAACGAGCTTAAGAATAACTCGATTACTCTAACTCACGATAGTTCCACCTATAATCTTATGAAGCATTATGAAGCAATAAAAAATCGCACCCGATAGAAACACCTAATAATATCCACAACAAAATTAGCCTTAAACTGAAGTTTTATGAATAAACACCCCTATTACTCGATAGACATAGAAAATGGTGCACGAATTATTTTAACACCGTGCCCAGGAACAAAAAATGTTGAACTTAAAGAATCGATAAAAAACCTAAAGCAAGCAGGTTCAATGATGTTGTTAACACTCATGTTTGATGAAGAGATGACAGAGAACCACATCGAGTTAATTCCTCAATTGTGCCAACTGCAGGAAATGACTTGGTTACAATTACCTATAGTAGATGACGATGTTCCAAATAGAGTATTTGAATACAAATGGAAGCAACATCAAGCATCAATATTAACCACTATTATTAATGGTGGTTGTGTCACAATTCACTGTAAAGGTGGCAAAGGGAGAACTGGATTAGTCGCTGCAATGATTTTAACTTGCTACGGATGGCCAATTGAAAAGGTAATTAGCAGTATTCAAAAGGTTCGACCGGAATCCTTAAGAATCAAAGAACAATTAACTTACCTCAGCTCATTCTCAGATCAGAAAGCACGTGGCCTTTAGAATATAATCCATTCGATTTTTCTTTAAATTTTTCATCACCTTAACTTGAAGTTACGTGGCATCTAGTGAACCCACGTTTCGAAATATGGCCAGTTAATAATACTAATAAAACTAACTGGCCATATTTCACAGAAAGCGGTCAATAATATTATTAAAAACTCTTTTAATATAGTTAGCCAATTGGATGGGTGTGAGTAACCTCGTCAGACCCAAAAACTTTGTATATTAAGAACATTTTTATTTACCAACAATAACAGCGATTTATTTAATAAACCAAATTCCCTTTAAATTCATTATAATTAAAGTCAGCAATATCTCCTTTAGCTTACATTTGGAGTAAAACTTCCCCTCCCACCTAATTAATCACTACACGCACGGCAAGTAACAGTAAAACCACGCCAGTAACTTTATCAATAATATGACTATTAGCTTTCAATTTTGCCAACACCGGCCCCCTAGTTAAGCCAAAGACCACGAGGCAGTACCATAGAGTATCAAGCCCACCAACGGTAAAAATCATAATTAACTTATGAGTTAAGCTGGCATTAACATCAACAAATTGACTAAATAGAGCTAAAAAGAATATCGCTAACTTAGGATTTAAAAATGCTAATAAAAAGCCATCACGCCAGCCATTTATACGTTTATCGTTCGGACCTTGTTCAACCTCAAGATCAATATTGCTGCCATTACTTTTTAGTGCATTAAACGCTAAATACAGTAAAAAGGCGGCACCTGTATACTGAATAATTTGAAAAATTAACGGTGATTGTACAATGATAAGGCCAATCCCCGTTACCGCAATAGCCGCATACAAACCGACACCAAAACCATGGCTAATGGCGGTAGCTAAACCTGGTTTATGGCCACCCAACATAGTATTACGCACTACTAATGCCAATGATGGACCGGGAGATAAAGCCCCTAATACACAGATAACTACTAACGATAACCACAACTCTAACGTCATAACTCATTCTACTATTTGATTAAAAATTACAATAAATTTAATTAGTACCAATTTGTTTGATTAAATGAGCTATTTTTCTTGAAGAAAATGAGCAGATAGTTGTACAGATTGGTACTAATACGGATATTTGTTCATCTAAACATAAAAATTGGTAATAAAAAACTGACAACTTATTATATTTTATCAATGGTGATTACCAATCAAGGCCCTTTTGAGCTTTGACCCCAGCTTTAAATGCATGCTTTATTGGTTGTACTTCAGAAACCGTATCGGCCAGCTCTACCAACCGGCGATGACAAGCACGCCCAGTAATTAATACATGCTGCATTTTAGGCCTATTATTTAGCGCGTCAATAATATCATCTAATTCGATATAACCGTACTTAACCATGTAAGTCATCTCATCGAGTAAAACAATATCAAGATTTTCATCTCTGAGCATTTCTTTACTTTTTTGCCATGCGGCTTTAGCTGCGATGGTATCTGTTTCAGTGTTTTGTGTTTCCCAAGTAAAGCCTGTGCCCATCACATAGTGCTGAACATCAAATTGCTTTAAGATATTCATTTCGCCGCATTCCCACTTAGTGCCTTTAATAAATTGCACCACACCTGCTTTTTGCCCATGGCCAATAGCACGTAATACCGTACCAAAACCCGAGGTACTTTTACCTTTACCGTTACCTGTTATCACTACAAAAACACCACGCTCTTCTGTCGCTTGCGCAACTCGTTGATCAACACTCGCTTTTATCTTCTTTTGTCGTTCAATGTGTTTTTGTTCTTTTGTTAATGCTTCTTGGCTCTCAGTTTCACTACATTTATTACTTTCATTCATTACTTGCTCACTTTCTATTTATTCATAACCCTTTGAAGATTCACTGTGGTTATATTTGTTTTTATGATTTTTCATTGCTGATTAGAATTAATTTACCCGTTTCAGGGTCGCGATATACTTGCCCCATAGACTGATAACCTTCTTGGCTCTGAAGTCTGTTTTTCAATGCTTCTGGCGTTGACGTTAGCTCTTTACCTACCGAGTCTACTGGCTGAATTGTTGTCGACTGCTCTTTTTTTGCTGAAGGCTCTTTACTTACTGAAGACTCTTTCTTAGTTGCAGATTGCTGATTGACTTGAAAGTGTTGTTCTAACTCTGGACTTAATGCCACAAGTGCTGCAATCAAGCCACAGCAAAAAACCAGCATAATATCAATTAAATTTGCCAGCGGACCTAAAGGCTCTTGCTCTTGACTATCGAACTGGCTGCTACGCCATGCATTACTCATCTCGTGAACCTTTCATAAACATTTTCATTCGCGGTAATATAGCTCTAAGCGCTCTTAGCTAAAACAGTTTGACTACTTGGCTCGTGCTGGGCAACTGACAAAAAACCTTCCCCTTCATCCTCTAAACGCTGCATGGCATTATCGTACCAACGCCTGCGCATTCGCCCTAAAATAAAACCGATAACACCGGCAAGTAAACCAATAATGGTGGTATCAAAGGCCACTGTCATCGCCGTGGTCAATATACTTATATCTCCTGTGCCTAAAGCTGACAATCCTGGCCCTAAAGGAATTAAAGTCCCCATTAAACCTAACATTGGCGCGATACGCGTAATGAAATCAGCTCGCTCTATACGTTTCTTTCCTTGCTCAATTAGCTCTCGCCTTAACTTCGCCTTAACTAATGCAGGGATAACAGAAAATCGCTCTCCCACAGCAATACCTAACTCATAAATGGCTAAGGCAGTAAAAAATAATAATCCCCACACCACAGGCTGTAATAACCATGAGGTAATTAAATGCATTAACTCTAATGAAAATCCATACAACATATTAATGCTCCAAGGTAGCTAACTGACGACGAGAACGAAGATATCCCGCTAATATTAAAAGTAAGATGACAAAAACTAATCCCAGAAATAAGTAGTCTGATTTCATAGAGGTTTCATCCGAAGTTTCTGTCGCATCTTCTGGTAAACTTTCCTGTGCAGCATCTTTTAAAGCATTGTCATTTTGCTGTGCTACCTCAGTGCTTATTTCTTGAATATGTTGCACACCAGAGCCAACATCCCCTGCTGGGGTATGATTCGCCGCCGCTAATACTGCTGCCAGTTGAGCGTTTAATGGCGCAGGTAACAGCGGTTTAATAAACTCATAAAGTGGGTGATTAGCATGAGTATGGCCGCTACCAGGAATACCATGTTCAACAATATTTTTAGCAAATTTTTCTGCAAGTTCCGTCTGAGTTTGTTGGTCTGCCTGCCAAAAACCTTTTTCAATAGCAACCAGCATTATCGCCAAAATGTTGCTTTGCACATGGACATTATGTTTTTGCTGCAAAAACTCATCCAAGCCTATTTCTAGGCTGTCATCGATATAAATAGCTTTTAAATCTTGCCATACCCATGAACGAATAATTTCTGGGCTAGTGGCCTGCCATCCCCACAGGTTTTCAATAAATTCGCTGCCCATTGTTCTCGCGCCAGCGTAGCCTTGTTTCATTAACGGCTGTATCCACTGTCGATTAAGAAAACGCCCGCGTAATTCTGACAATAAAGCGCTTTGCAACGGCTCTATTGACAATTTTTTAGTATTGGCGTGAGAAATAACAAAGCTTTCGGGTTGCTCGCCAGCAATGGTTTCTATCGCGAGATTTAAACCACCCAAATAATCATAAGCATCGTTATTATCAATTAAGCCATAGAGGTTACTGGCTCGACCTAAATAGGTGTTATTAACATGCGCTAACTGTTGGCGAAATAAAACCTGAACATTACTGCCCATTTCGCCACTAACGCTAGGCACACCATAGGCATGACTCATACGTTTAATATATGTCTCACCTAATTGCTTCCGCTCTTGCCAAGCACCAGAACGTTCGGCTAAACGGTTAATACCAGCGCCATAAGCGCCTGGGGCAGTACCAAAAATACGATAACTAGCCTGACGCCCCAATAACTCAGCACTGATATTCCCATTTGAGCGTAACAAAGCTTGCGCTTCACGTAGCCAATTGCTGGCAACCATATTACTCGATAGACTTTCATTAAAATCGTGCTTTTGCTGTTCAAGCATATGTTCAACAGGCTGCAGCGCAGCCTTTAATGCACTGATTAATGCGGGATGATCACGCTCAATTACTTTTTTACTCGCGGCCAGTGCCAGTAGCACAGAACGGTCAAGCCAAGCTAATTGCTGAGCATATAAATCTCTGAATAGGCCCGAAGTGGTAAAAACAATATCACGTCGTTCAGTCCGCGTATCATTGAGCGGAACAAGTTGTAGAGACTTCAAAATGCCGCGACGATTCCACACCGGTTTCACGCCCAACATGTCCATACCAAAAGCAATCATAGCGCCTTCATCACGCACGGCATCGGATGCCCACAAAATAACAGCTTCTTTGTGGGTTTTATCAATAACTGAGTTTTCTTGTCGTGCCTTACTGGCGAGTTGTTGCCCTGTACTAAAACCAAGTTGTGATGGGATCAAGCTGCCATCAAGGGCATAAAAATTACGTCCTGTTGGCAACGCATCCGGTGTTCTTATCGGATCATTACCTTTGCCTGGCGCGACAAAACCACCATTTAAGGCATTTAGAAAAGCTGACATTTCGCTTTTTGGTGATTTAATCAAATTTCTTTTAATTGCATCTCGCTGAGTATCACTTAAATCTAACTCACCTTTTTCAATCGAATTCATCATGGTATCAACAGCATCTTGCTGCCAATTTTTACCATAAACATGCAAGCCTAAGGGCATAAAATCTTCTTGCAGTTTAGTGAGGTAATGTCCCACTTCGTGCAGTAAAAAGTCATCATCAACTTCGCCAAAACCAATACCCCGTACTTGTAGCTCTTCATCCATGCTTGCGACAAGTTCATCAGTTAAATTCAATACTTTAATTTTATGGCGCAGTGCTTTAATGGCTTTTTTCTTGGTATCTTGATTTGAGGCGGCCTCAGCACTTTCAATAAGCTGACGCAGTTGTAGTAAGCCATCGTATAACTCAGTAGTCGCCAGCGGCGGCGTTAAGTGATCTAACATAACCGCAATACCACGACGTTTGGCTTGAATCCCCTCTCCTACGCCATCAACAATGTAAGGATAAATACTGGGAATACTGTCAATAATCAGTGATGGGTAATCGCTTGCAGATAAACCAACTGCACGTTTAGGCAAGAACTCATAAGTAGAGTGTCGACCTAAATGCACAATGGCATTGGCCTGAAAGACTGCACGTAAGTGATAATAAAAGGCTAAATATTGATGCGGTGGTGGAAACGTCATATTGGCATGTAATAACTCTTCATTCAGTTCCCATCCTCTTGGAGGCTGAGGGCCTAAAAAGACATTGCCAAATTGCACTCCCGGTAACAAAATTTCATTATTCCATACCATAGTTTTACCCGGTACTTTACCCCAACCGCGAATGCCTTCAATTTGCATGGCAATGAGCGCTGTTTTTAATGCATCGGCCGCTTGCCATTGCTCTGTTGATACAGCACTGTTCTCGCGTGTCAGGGCAATTAATTCACGATAAACTTCGGTCAATTGTGCCAATAAATCTAACGCACGTGCACGTCCTTTATGTCTGATGCCATCTAATGCATGGTGCAAATCCACTGACGTATTTTCGATATTCTCAAGTAACGCATCTAGCACCGCTTTACGTTCAATAGCAGGTAATTGTGCTAATTCTTCTTGGCCTTGTTCAAGTAAATAAAACTTAACGTTTGCATGCAGATACCCTAGTGGTCCTTCAATCATTTCAGCTTTAACAATACTGGGTAAGCGATCAAAATAACCTTGATATTCGCTAACAGACATCGCATTAATTAATGGCGCCATTTTATTTAGCGCGCCTGCATCTTGCGGTAAGTTGACCGCTTTCATTTGTAATAAATCTAATAACGCTTCGGCAGATTTAGGGAAATCAGCCTCAGGTCCAAGATCGTAACCTTGCGCTTTTAATTGTTGTAATATTTGCCATAACGACTGTTGCACATCCAAATTATCAGCACCTATATTGTGTCGTCCTGGTGGGTGACTGTAATAAACGATAGCCACTTTTTTTTCTGCGTTTTCACTCGTTTTAAGCGCTAACCAGCCATTGACTCTTGCTTGTAAACGTCCAACTTCTTTACTTAATACTTGGCTAATGGATAACCTTGCCCCTGTCGCAGTATCAAGCTTGGCACTGGACGCTAACGCTAAAATATGAGGTTGAGAAACACCTTGTAGTTCGGGCATCGCTACGCGGTAATGCACACTATCACTCGGTAAACCCGTAGGAGAAAGTTGATACGCCAAGGCACTGAGTTCAGTCACCCTGATGCCTTTGAATACCGGAATATTTAGTGCTTTAAATTTTTGCGTTACTGCTTCTCTACCCTCACCGCCACCAATAACAAAGTCTTGTAAGGCGATCAACGCCAATGGCTGTGTCGACGCTATACTGCGGATAACTTCAATCGCTTGCTCACTGGGCTTCCCCCAACCTGCCAGTACAGAGACACATTGCCATTGGCTTTGACATAACTGCTGATGCAGTTGCCACTGCCCGGGTTGATCGCCTGTATCATGGTCAACAATAAACACTACTGGTTTAGCGTTATCTTCAGGGTTAACGTGGTTCTTCGCTATTTTAGCTTTCAACTCAGTAATACTGATCAGTTGCTGTTGCCAGTAAAATCGAATCGGTTGCAGCGGTAATATATTTGCCGCCTGGCTTAGTAACTTTTCATGACTAGCACCTGGCTTTGTCATGGTAATTTTCTCTAACCAAGTAAATAACTGACCTAGGTTTTCTTTGCCTCTATTTTGCCAGTAAGCTCGCGCTTGCAGCCAATAAGCAAACTGTGGCCACTGTGCTTGTTTCTTGGTTAACGCCGTTAAATAGTGACTCTTATCTAATGAAGCCATCAGCGATTGGCGTTGTTTTTTCGATAAATCGGCAACATTGCCTTCTTGTGGATCTTGATGCAATGCCATTAAACGCCTATCAGTATTTAACATGAAACGCGGTTGCTGGGTTTGGTATTTTAATGCCAACAAACGTTCTACTGATTCACCAAATACGCCAGCAACAATTAACCCTTGGTGCTGATTAATCAATTGCTGTATTTCAGTATTCGTTAATTGATTCAATTGACTAACACTGCGTATAGTAATACTACTGTTGGCTGAAACATCATTTTTCTCAGCTTGGTCAGCTAAATACTGGTGCGCGCCGGTAACCATGCTAGCGGCTGAGCGATCTGACACTAAAGCTAGCATTTTTAGCTCTTCAGCGTGGAGTGCTGAGCTGCTAATAATTGATAACAAACACACGCACAGCACATTGTAGGCTTTAGCAATGCCATAGCGTAAAAGCTGTCTTATGCTTACTTTATTTAACTGAAAAAATGTCATGAAAAATCTCATAAAAAAGCGCTACAAAGATAGCGCACATAATGTTTAGAAAATGCAAAAGCACTCATTGCTAGAGACCGTGATTAGCTTTATCAGCTACAGATAACGGGCTTTATCAAATATACGTAAAGTTAAGCTTGGATTACTTGGGAAATACCAGTGCATGTATGAAGCTAAAATATTGTTATGTTGATAAACAAATTCACCAGCACGTTCACTAGGATGATGGGTAGTTTGACTGATAGGCGCTAAATCAATTTCAGCACAAGAATAATGGAAACTATGCCCTCGCATAATATGCTCTGCACAATCTTCAGCAGCACCTGAAAATGCTGGTAAAGCAACCCATTGCAAGCCAATGGCCGCAAGCTTTTTCTGCATAGTAGCTTTACCCGGCATAAGCCCTGCCATTGAAAACACTTGCCCTTGCATATCGGTGAGTTGATCAAGCAAATACAACATGCCGCCACATTCAGCGACAATCGGCTTTTGATTAGCAGCAAATGTTCTTACATCACTAAGAAAAGTCACATTGTTCATCAGTTGTTTGGCATAAAGCTCAGGGTAGCCCCCTGGAATATATAAAATATCGCCATCAGGTAAGTGGCCATCAGTTAATGCCGAGCAATAAATTAGTTCTGCCCCAGCTTGCGTTAAAAAAGCAATATTGGCGGCATAAATAAAGCTAAATGCATTATCTCTGACGATAATAATGCGCGTACCTGCTAGCGAACCCTCAATAGTTTTTTCTTGGGCAAAAGCGTCATCAGCTTCTTGCGCAAAAAACTCAACTTGTACCGGTAACTCTGTTAAACCGGTATGAGCAATGTGGCTGGCCGCCTTATCAAGCTGCGCATCAATATCACTAAGCTCTTGCGCCTGTACTAAACCTAAATGACGCTCAGGTAATGTTATGGTGTCATCTTTAGGAAGTCGGCCATAAAAACGAAAGTCGCTCGGCAAACTAGCGCTAAGTAATTCCGCGTGACGTTCGGTGTTGACGCGATTAGCAATCACCCCTGAAAACGGCAAGTCTTCACAAAACTTAGCCAAACCAAAGGTCACAGCAGCAAAGGTTTGCGCCATCGCTTTTGCATCAATAACGCCCAATACTGGAATATTAAAATACTTGGCTAAATCAGCACTGCTGGGGGTGCCATCAAACAAGCCCATTACACCCTCAATTAAAATAAGGTCTGACTCCATCGCCGCTCGATGAAGCAAGGCTCGACAACCTTGCTCACCGACAAGCCACAAATCTAATTGATATACTAATTCCCCACTGGCTTGGCGTAAGATCATAGGATCAATAAAATCGGGACCTACTTTAAATACCGTGACTTTACGTCCTTGATCACGATGATAACGCGCTAGTGCAGCGGTTACCGTCGTTTTACCTGAACCAGAATGCGGTGCTGCAACAATCAATGCTGAACACTTAACCCCAGTACCAACTTCCTGCTCTGGCCTCTGTTGAAATGGTGTACTTTGAAATACTTTGCTTTGACTTGCTTTATTTTTCACTGATGGCATTAAATTTACCTTTAAAATACTTATAATATTAACTTAGTCGTTGTGACAGTAACCGACTAAAGCTTGCCGCTATTAGCACTTTCACTGGCAGTACTACTAGTATTTATAGCTTTGTCAGTGAAAAAATGACTAACTGTAAAATCAATAACGATGGCAGAAATAACATAAAAAACAGGATTAGAAATAGATCTAAAATAATACTTATCAACACGCGTAGCGTACTCAGCCCACGATAAAACGGGGAACTTACCCGATAAGGTGTAATAGCTGCCATTTGAAATAAAGAAAGCGATTGAACTCGCAATAAATAACGCCAGTGCCACTTTAATAATATTGATTTGCCAACTATTTTGTTGCCGGTTTGGTTTGCTGTAATAACCAACCACAAACATAGCGCCATAACTCAGCACTAATGCGGGATAAGAGCTAGTAATACAGTCGCCAAATTGACCGCGATAATAGGATGAAGCCAAATCAATAGTGACTGATAAGATATAGAAAAACCAAAAAGCTTTCATATTTCGCAAGTACATACCAGCGAGGAAAAAGATAGCAATTGAAGCGCTTGGTAAGTGATTCAAACTGGCAAAGTGATGTGTGCGGGTGGCAAGCATGAGTAATGTTAACAAAGCAAATACAGCGATAAGCAAGCTAACAGGCGATTTTTGGTTGACTGATTTCATAACGATCCCGTTGTTTAATATGCACATAATATTAACGGTGTAGGAAATCAAAGACAGTAAATGCTAAGGGGGTACCTAGGCTATATCTGATAAACGCTAATCATAACTCACTCATTAAGCAGTCAATTATAGAAAATCAATAGTCAGGTAATCGACAAACACATGTTCATGCGATAACGATTACTCATTATAGGTACTTCTTGCTGTAATTCAGCGCATTTACTTTTCTCTGAATTACCGCCCACCGCAGTTGTCGAGTAATAGTTATTTATACGTTTTTGTATTAAGTAGAAATAACTATAATTTAGGCCGGTCTCCGGACTTCTGATCTTAGCACTTGCAACACCTTCCCATACCTTCATTATTCTGATGACCTAATAATGATTTAATACAGTGGTTTTGTTGCGGCTCACAGTTACCGTTGCGGGGGCAGTACTGGCATTTAACCAGTTTCACGTTTCATCTTCACAATTGCTACTTATCCTTAATATTTATCAGGATAAATTAACACCAAAGACACCTAAATCGGGGCGGATATTACGTTATACAGCATAGTAATTCAACAAGTAACGCCGGCTAAACTAAGCAAGTCACTTAACAGAGAATAGTCATTAGTACTAATATTTGCGTTGAACCTAAGTAACGATTTAGTTATCCTCACCCGCTTAAATGCTATGAAAGCGTCATTATCGGTATGGTAAAAAATGAAAACAACATTATATTTGGCGCGTCACGGGCAGACAAAATGGAACAAAGTTCATCGTTTTCAAGGTCAATTAGATAGCGATTTGACTCAAACAGGCCAACAACAGTCTGAACAACTTGCCTTACACCTTGCCCCTCAAAAAATCGACTTAATTGTTTCCTCAACCTTAGGACGTTCTGTTGATAGTGCACTGATTTGCCAACAAATATTAGATATTCCTGTTACTCAGGTTAATGAACTCATGGAACGAAATTTAGGCCCTTGGCAAGGACAGTATATTGCGGATATTAAATCTGACAAAAACTACCATGAGATATTGCACCAATTTACCGAGGTTTCACCACCCAGTGGTGAAAGTGCTGTGAGCTGTGGCTCTCGAATTTATCAAGCGCTTAAAACCTTAGCTAATAACCACTTAAATAAAAATATTTTAGTTATTTTCCATGGCGAAGCATTACGCTGCTTTTTAGCAAAGTTAGGGCATAACTCATCAGAAAATGCCTATGAATTATTCGATAATGCTTGCCTATTGCCGTTAACTTACCAGCATGATGATGATAGCTTCCTGCTAGCAAGATAATGCGATTTATTTGTGATCGCGTAATAATCTTGATAAACACTAGAGCAGCTTAACTTCATGTCAGAACTTTTCGCCAACATCTTCCATCACACTATTATGTTATTAGCTGATTTCTCTCTCTTTATTACGGTATTACTGGCGTTATTACTGGATAAATATTTAGGAGAAGCTAAGTATTTTCATTACTTAGTAGGTTTTGGTTGGCTAGCAAAACAACTAGAGGCTAGGCTAAATACTACTTGGCAAGCACCTCATGAAAATGAATACCAAACATCAACTCAACAAAATTCCCCGCTTCAAGAAAATACGATTAATAGTAGAGATACTGTAAAAGCTAAATTGCTGGGCACCTTGGCCTGGTGTTTACTGGTTTTACCCTTGCCAATAATTTATTTTTACCAACTAAACAACCTGATTTGGTATTGGCAAGTATTGCTCGATGCTACCATTATTTATCTTGCCATAGGCCTAAATAGCTTGCACCAACATGCTATGCAAGTATACAAGCCCCTTAACGCTAGCGACTTAACAACGGCTCGATATTTTACCGGATACTTAGTAAGCAGAGATACCAGCAAGCTTTCAGAGCAAGAAATGTCGAGAGCGACCATAGAGTCTATGTTAGAGAATGGCCATGATTCGGTTATCGCTTCTTTGTTTTATTATCTTATAGGTGGTGCACCATTGGTCATAATACACCGATTCGCCAATACTTTAGATGCAATGTGGGGATATAAGAACTCACGTTTCAACGCCTTTGGTTATGCCAGTGCCCGACTTGATGATTTGTTAGGTTTTCTTTCAGGTAAATGCTGTACTCTACTGTATGCACTTCAGGGACTAAAAAACAGAAGCACTGTTTACGCCATTAAAAATGCCTGCAGGCAAGGTAATCAATACAAAAGCCATAATGGCGGCTGGGTAATGGCGGCAGGTGCTACAGTAATGAATAGGCATTTAGGTGGCAGTGCTTTTTACCACGGAAAAGAGATCAATTCTGTCATTTTAGGTTGTGGTGATAGTGTTACCACAAAAGATATACCGACAAGTTTACAACTAGTTACTCGTGCCAGCGTATTATTACTGGTTTTAATATTCATAGTTCAGCTAGCGATTTACTTGATTCATTAGCTAGCTGATAAGTTAATTTTTCGTATAAACAAGACACATAGGAATAAAATGGCATTACTACATGGCGGGCAACTACAACAGATTGCTAAAGAATATAATATTCCGCCTAGTGACTGGCTCGATGTATCTACAGGTATTGCCCCCATCAGTTACCCTATTCCAGATATACCACTGAGTGTTTGGCAACAGTTACCACAGCAAAACCCAGAGTTAATAGCAGCGGCCCAGCAGTATTATCAATGTTCACAACTGATGGTTACTAATGGTTCTCAGGCAATAATTAAAGCGTTACCAGCGTTATATAGTCAAAAGAATGCAGATAGCCAAGATGTTTACTTACCTGAACGTGGTTATAAAGAGCATGCTCATGCATGGAAAAATGCCGGTTATAATTTACATTTTTATCAAGATCACCTCCCTGAAACTACAGAGATATTACCTAATAGTGTTTTGGTGATCATTAATCCCAATAACCCAACCGGAACGTTTTACAATGCTCAGGTTATTGATAAATACCAACAGCAATTAACGGTCCTTAATGGTCTACTGGTTCTCGATGAAGCCTTTATTGATATCATTCCAGCTACTATAAATCAGTCTTATTGTAGTCACATGGCGAATCAAAAAGAAAAGCAACTTGAATGTGATCACCGTTTAGTTTTGCGCTCTTTTGGAAAATTTTTTGGTTTAGCCGGCATTCGAATTGGTTTCTTAGTGGCGAGTCATTATTGGTGTGAGGCATTTAAAGAAGTATTAGGACCATGGCAAGTTAACGGGCCAGCGCAATTTATTGCCCAACAAGCATTACAAGATACAAGTTGGCAAACAACTCAGAGAGACACATTAAAGCAACTTAGAATTAAGCAAGAGCACATGCTGAGACAAGTATTCCCTCAAACGGTACTTCACACAATTAACGGCTGTGATTTATTTCTTACGCTGAGTTTTCATCAACAAGATACAGCAAAAATATTGTACAAGTTACTTTGCCAATATGGTGTTTATTGTCGGCTCGCTGATGAGCAAGATACCTTAAGGTTTGGTATTACCACAAAAGAGTCACTTGAGCGCTTAACAATGGCCTGTAAGCAAGCTTTCCAGCAATTAAGGTAAGCCGAAATTATTCGACCCTAGTAATACTTATACCAGAGATTCGAAAGGAAAAAGCGGAGCACTAGGTGCTCTTCTCTTTTCAGTATTGCTCTGGGACTTGAGTTAAGTAACTATCAATATTTTCAACTTCGATAGGTTTAGCATAATGATAACCTTGAAGAAAATGCACCCCTAGTTTTTGTAACTCTTTGGCTTGCGCTTCAGTTTCTACACCTTCAGCAATGACCAAGAAATCTAACGATGAAGCGATATGCATCACAGCAGAAATAATAGCATGACCATTTGTATTCATTTTATAGACAAACGAGCGATCAATTTTAACCATGTTGATGGCTAAGTCTTGAATAACCGAAAGAGAAGAATACCCAGTGCCAAAGTCATCAATGGATACTTTGATTTTTCGGTTTTGAAGTTGTTTAATTCGGTTCGATATAATACTGGTATCTGCAGCAAAAACCGATTCGGTGATTTCTATATGCAATAATTCGCCAGGCAACGAACTGTGTGAAAGGGCATCATCAACAACAGTTATAAAATGTTCATCTTGCAGCTGAATCACAGAAACATTCACGCAAACAGCAAGCGGTTGTTCTGAAGACCATTGTCTCGCCTGAAAACAGGCAGCCTTTAATACCCATGCCCCAACTTCATGTATCAAACCGTATTGTTCTGCAATACCAATAAATTCATCAGGGGGAATATTATCATCATCAAGTTGCCAGCGAAGTAGCGCTTCAAAAGCGACTACCCGACTATTTTTAGCTGAGACTATTGGTTGAAAAACGAGTCTTAATTGTTGCTTCTCAATCGCTTTAGTCAATGCATCCTTTAAGCGCAGCTCATAAGAGTAAAGTTCATCCATTTGCTCGCTATACACACCAACAGTTGAGCGCCCCTGCTTTTTTTGATAATACATGGCCATATCTGCTGATTGAATAAGACGATCTTCTGTTTTGGCGTGCTCAGGATAAAGCGCAATACCTATAGTTGCACCGACAGATAACACGCTATTTTCAGTATGATGAGGCTCGGATAACATATCAATCAGCTGCTCAGATATATCAACTGCATCATTCTCATTAGTATCAGCCAATACCATTAAAAACTCGTCGCCGCCCCAACGACACAATAATTTCGTATCTAAAGACCAAATTTTAAGGCGATCCGCGGATTGTTTTAGAATTTGGTCACCAGCCTGATGTCCAATAGAGTCATTTATTTTTTTAAAGCCATCTAAGTCAATAAATAACAGTGCAAAAGGTTTAGCAGAGGAAGCTAGAGCTGTTTCAAGATGACTGATAAAGGCAGTACGGTTATATAGTCCAGTGAGTGAATCAAGATTAGAAAGTTCATAAATTTTTCTCGTTCGTTGCTCAACTTTTTCTTCCATTTGATGTACTAACACCTTATTTTCATTTTTTAAAAATAAAGTGTTTCGCGTGAAGTCTGCTGACTTTTTTGAGGTAATAAGCATCACTATACTGTAAGAAATGCCCAAAAACCCCAGCAACTGTAATGCATGTTGATCCGATAAGAGTAAACCTACCGAGGCAGGTGAGAGTAGTATGAAGGCATAGAACATTGCGGTGTATTTATGCGCTGCAAGAATCGTAGCGGAGCCGCCAGCCATAGCAGCGATAGCGATAAGCGTCGTGGTCAATTCTACTGAGCTATTATATTTTGTGATAAAAACTAAGTATACCGCCCACATAACTCCTGTTGGATTTACGCCAATAATATAACGTTTTACCGCCTTTTCACCATCAAACTCAGTGTGCTGAACTTTAGTTTTCCAGTGGATAACATCAACTATTCTGAGCATAAACAGTAAGCTCAATACACACCACCACACATATTTAAAAGAGTCGGTTGATGGATTATTGAAGGTAAAAACGAGAAAACTAGCTGTAATCCAAGAGATCACAATACCTGAAACTGCATTGCCATATAACAATGCCGCAGCATCACGCTGTATGTATTTTTCCAACTCTAATTCACTTCTGGTCAAAAAAGACCTCTGTTATTAGTGAGCATCTTTTTCTAAGTATATACCAAATAAAACAACATGATCTTCTATGTTAAGTTATCAAGTCCTTATTATCTTTATCCATTTTAGCGCATTCGAATAAAGCGATTAACTATAACTTTCTACGTAGTGCAGCACTATTATTTTAAAAATGGCTCGTGTAATATTGGTGGGAAACAAGGCATAATTAAGACGCTTTTTTGATTGATATTCTAAGGGGTTACTAACTTATACCTTCGGTATATTATGTCAGATAACTTGACGAAGCTTCCTAAAGTAAGAGTAATCTACAGTTCTGTAAGACTAAAAAAGGGCGGTAACACTCTCATGTTACAGCCCTTTCTGAAATATGGTTTTAGAAAATCAACTAATGATTTTCAGACACCATATTAACTGTGTATTTAGGAATATCGACCACTAAGTCTTCATCACCAACTATCGATTGGCAGCTTAAGCGAGATTCAGGCTCTAAACCCCACGCTTTATCCAGCATATCTTCTTCCAGTTCATCACCTTCTTCGATAGAGTCAAAACCTTCACGAATAATAACGTGACACGTGGTACAGGCACATACTTTTTCACAAGCATGTTCGATGCCGATGTCATTTCTTAAGGCAACATTTAACACGCTCTCACCAGTTTCGGCTTCAACTACTGCACCATCTGGACATAACTCTTCATTAGGTAAAAATATAATTTTTGGCATTTTATTTATTCTCTGCTTGCAAGGCTTCCGCCTAACTTAAATACATACCCAAGCGACTTGAAGATGTGTGTTTCAGGACGCCTAAGCGATTGATGATCAAGGCGTCTCATTTTATTAAGGGTTATTCCCTTAAAAAATGAGGCAACGATGAGCATGGGTTGCTCAGACATCCCCGTAGGGCTGGTTTAGAAACATTTTATGCTGCATTATTGATTTCGACAATAAATAACTATTTTCTTCAATCAATGCCTTGCCTAAAGGCGTTTCTAATTCCAGCTGAAACCTGCATCTTCACGTGGCTTGGGTATAATCAGGATCTTATCAAAGATAATCTACATTTTATCAACTGCTTGGCCTGCGAGGGCTTGACTAATTGAGCTATCCATACGACGCTCGGCAAAAACTGCTGTACTGTCGTTTAAGGTATCGAGTGCACTCTCTATCGCTTTAATTTCTTGTCCTTGGCTTACCTGAGCCAATGTATTAATCGCACTTTCAATAACGACTACTTCCTCGCTAGTTAGTAACTTACTGTCAGCAAGTAAAGCGGCTTGAACAGACTCTATAACTCTCGAAGCTTCAACCTGTTGCTCTTTCAACATACGCGCTTGCATATCATCTGCCGCGTTGCTCATGGAATCTTTGATCATCTGACTAATTTGCTTGTCATCAAGCCCAAATGAAGGTTTTACTTCAATACTTGATTCCACACCAGAAGATTTTTCCATTGCTGAAACCGAAAGTAAACCATCTGCATCAACTTTAAATGTGACACGAATATGCGCAGCACCAGCGGTCATTGCCGGAATACCACGTAATTCAAAACGCGCTAGCGAACGACAATCATCAACTAATTCACGTTCACCTTGTAATACATGAACAGCCATTGCTGTTTGACCATCTTTAAAGGTGGTAAATTCTTGTGCTTTTGCAACAGGGATTGTGGTATTTCGTGGTATGACTTTTTCGACTAAACCACCCATGGTTTCTAAACCAAGAGATAAAGGCGTAACATCAAGTAGTAACATTTCACTATCAGGTTTATTGCCCACTAATACATCCGCTTGAATTGCAGCACCAATAGCGACCACTTTATCGGGATCAATTGACGTTAGCGGTGTTTTATTAAAGTGTTTTTCAACTTCGCTACGTACTAATGGTACGCGTGTTGACCCGCCAACCATAACAACTTCGATAACTTCGTCAATAGTGATATCAGCATCTTTAAGCGTGCGACGACAAGCACGTAATGTTTTATTAACTAATGAGCCAATGAGCTCGTTTAACTTTGCTTTGCTTAAACTTGTTTGCCAATCACTGTTATCATCAAGCGAAATAGTAATTTCAACTTGATCTTTAGCGGTTAACTGTTCTTTAGCAAAACAAGCTTGCTGCATCAATTGACGTTCTAGTGAAGGTGATAAAGGTCTGACAAGACCCGCTTGCTCAACAAAGTAGTCAACCAGAGCAACATCAAAATCATCACCGCCTAGCGCAGAGTCACCACCCGTAGCTAACACTTCAAAGACACCTTTATTTAAACGTAAAATTGAAATATCAAAGGTACCACCGCCTAAGTCATAAACAGCAATAACACCTTCTTGGCCAGAATCTAAGCCATAAGCGACAGCCGCAGCCGTGGGTTCATTTAACAGACGCAGTACGCTAACACCCGCTAGTTTTGCTGCATCTTTAGTACTCTGTCTTTGAGCATCATCAAAGTGAGCAGGAACTGTGATAACAACCCCGGTGAGATCTCCACCTAAAGCGGCTTGCGCTCTTGAATTTAAACTCTTTAATATTTCAGCTGAGACCTGAACCGGATTAACAGCACCTTGCCTGGTCATAATTTCAGGGTGGTTTTCATCACCACAAAAATCATAAGGTAAAGAGGGATATTTGCTTTGAATATCTTGTAGCGAGCGACCAATTAAGCGTTTAGCTGAAGTAATCGTATTTTGAGCATCTTCAATGCTAAGTGCTTGAGCTGTTTGACCAACTAAAGTATTGTCTGCCTGATAGCTAACAATGGATGGCAATATATCACAGCCTTGAGCATCGCTTAGTGTACTGGCGTTACCGCTTTGCACACTTGCTATTAAAGAGTTTGTGGTACCAAGATCGATGCCTGCAGCTAATCTATGTTCATGAGGAACGGTACTTTGACCGGGTTCTGCAATTTGTAATAAAGCCATGATATTAATTCAATGATTTAGTTTAAGTTTAAGTTCAAGTGTTTTTCTTAGCGTCATCAAAGTATTGTCTGTTGAAACGTGTGCTAGCCACGCTAATCATCAAACAAACTGTCTTCAAGACGGTCCACTTCAACATTTAATTTTTGATAAAACTTTAATTTACGTAAATTATCGCATGCAGCGAGGTTCGATGCTGCATTATTTTCACTAATCTGTGTTCTCATCAATTGCGAAAGTTGTGAGCATTCGTTCGATAATACGCTTTGTACCTCGGCTAAAGCTGCATCAACATTGCTGGAAAACTTAACGTCTTCAAGCATTTCACGCAATTCCATTTGACGCATTAAAAAGCTAGTATCTTGGAAAGAATGTTGTTCGTTCGGCATTTCAACACCACGCTGCACAAGTATATATTCAGCGCGTTGCAATGGATTCTTTAGGGTTTGATAAGCGTCGTTGATTTGCGCAGATTTTTGTACCGCGATTCGCTGTTCTTGCTCTGATGAATGAGCAAATTTGTCAGGATGTACAGTCTTTTGCAAAGTCTGATAACTAGATGACAATTCTTGAATGTCGACATCAAAGGAAGCTTCAATGTTGAATAATTGAAAGTAATTCACTACTTATACCTAGAAAAAATAGTCTAAAAAGCTTTCTATAATAAGCTTAATTTTAATAATGTCTTAAAGTCGAAGAAACTTGGTTCAAGTACAAGGCGATAGCGCGGAGTTGACATTAGTCAATGAGCACTTTCAACGCTGTAATTGAATCAAGTTGCAATGCGTTTAAACATTAAACGACTCACCACACCCACACTCACCTTTGGCGTTGGGATTAGTGAATTTAAAGCCTTCATTCAAGCCTTCTTTAACAAAGTCGAGCTCAATGCCGTCAAGATAAACAAGACTCTTCTCGTCGATGATAATGTTGACATCGTCAATGTTGAATAATTGATCATCTTCATTTAAATCATCTACAAATTCAAGCACATAAGCTAAACCTGAACAACCGGTGGTTTTGATACCTAAACGGAGTCCAAGTCCTTTGCCACGATTTCGCATGAAAGATTGAACGCGTTCAGCTGCTGCAGGAGTCATGGTAACAGACATTGTTTTCTCCGTTATTTACCTTGTTTAGATTTATAATCTTCAATGGCTGCTTTAATTGCATCTTCTGCCAAAATAGAACAATGAATTTTTACCGGTGGCAAAGCTAATTCTTCCGCGATTGCAGTGTTTTTAATTTCACCCGCTTCGTCAATAGATTTACCCTTTACCCACTCAGTTACTAATGAACTTGATGCAATTGCAGAACCACAACCGTAAGTTTTGAATTTTGCATCTTCAATAATGCCTTCATCAGAAATTTTAAGCTGTAACTTCATGACATCGCCACATGCAGGTGCGCCAACCATTCCAGTTGCTACTGCTGGATCGTTCTTATCCATTGAACCAACGTTACGTGGATTTTCATAATGGTCTAATACTTTTTCGCTGTAAGCCATGTTGCTCTCCTAGGTTGTGCCAAATAATTTCAGGTACTTACCTGATAACAAATTTTTTGGCACTAAATGTTATTTAAAATAATGAGTTATAAACTAAGCGTTTATTTGCTTAGTGAGCAGCCCATTCAATTGAATCTAAATCGATACCATCTTTGAACATTTCCCAAAGCGGTGACATATCACGTAAGTGACCAATTGCATTTTTAATAAGGTCGATTGCGTAATCAACTTCTTCTTCAGTAGTAAAACGACCAAAGCTAAAACGAATTGAGCTATGTGCCATTTCATCATTTAAGCCTAAAGCACGAAGTACATAAGATGGCTCTAAACTTGCTGACGTACATGCGCTACCAGACGATACGGCTAAATCTTTCAATGCCATGATGAGTGACTCACCTTCAACAAAGTTGAAACTAACATTTAAGTTACCAGGGTAACGTTTGTCAGCATCGCCGTTAACGAATACTTGCTCCATGCTATTTACGCCAGCCCATAAGCGATCACGCATTGCAGTTACATGTGCTTGATCTTGTGCCATTTCTTCTTTAGCTATTCGACATGCTTCACCCATACCGACAATTTGATGTGTCGCTAAAGTTCCAGAACGCATACCACGTTCATGCCCGCCACCATGTGTTTGTGCTTCTAAGCGAATACGTGGTTTACGGCTCACGTATAACGCACCAATGCCTTTAGGTCCGTACATTTTATGTGCAGAAATTGACATTAAGTCGACTTTCAATGCTTGCATGTCGATATTAATTTTACCGGCACTTTGTGCGGCATCAACATGAAAAATAATTTTACGCGCACGACACATTTCACCAATTTCACTGATGTCTTGTATAACACCAATTTCATTATTCACTTGCATGATACTGACTAAAATAGTGTCATCACGCATAGCGTCGTTCAGTTTATTTAAGTCAATTAAACCGTTCGCTTCAGGATCAAGGTAGGTCACTTCAAAGCCTTGACGTTCTAATTCACGACACGTATCTAATACGGCTTTATGCTCAGTTTTACAGGTAATAATGTGCTTGCCTTTTTTCTTATAGAAATTAGCAGCACCTTTAATTGCCAGGTTGTTTGACTCGGTAGCACCTGACGTGAAAACAATTTCACGTGGGTCAGCATTAATTAGCTCAGCAATTTGGTTACGAGCGATATCAACCGCTTCTTCAGCTTGCCAACCAAATTTGTGTGAACGAGACGCAGGGTTACCAAAATGACCATCGTTGGTCATGTACTGCATCATTTTTTCTGCTACGCGCTTATCTACTGGTGTAGTAGCTGAATAATCAAAATATATAGGAAGCTTCATTCGCTAACTCTCTCCGATGGTAAATATTTAATTCGACGCGACTAGTTATGACCAGTCGTTCATTACATCTTTTGTGGTTATTAGTGTTTCTAACGCTATGCTTTTGTGAGCATTGATATGTAACTTATCTTGGCGCTTAGAAACGGCTTGAACATCACCCTTCGCGACTAATTCGGCTAGGGTAATATTTTTCAAGAACTCTTCAATTCGTTGACTTAACCCTTCCCAAAGGGAATGCGTTAAGCATTGCTCTCCATCTTGGCAATTGCCTTTACCCGAGCACTTAGTTGCATCTACACTTTCATTAACCGCATAAATAACATCTGCGACGGCTATTTGTGCAGAGCATCTGCCCAAGCGGTAACCGCCACCAGGTCCACGAACACTTGTCACAAGTCCTTCTTTACGTAAACGCGAAAAAAGTTGTTCTAAATATGACAAGGATATACCTTGGCGCTCTGAAATATCAGCCAAAGATACAGGTCCAGCTACTGCATGAATAGTAACGTCTAACATGGCAGTAACTGCGTAACGACCTTTAGAAGTAAGTTTCATAATCTGCTCTCAAACACTATGTTGGTGTACTCAAAACATCAATTTAGTAGGATGACTAAATTAAAACCATTTTGCAGGAAAACATAATGTACATGCCTTATGTAGCAAATGATGCGCAATTTTACATAACCATACAGATTAGTCAAGTAAATACCCTAGTGGTTTACTCAGGTATTATACACCATGATGTAACATGCGAGAAGTAATAGTTGACTATTTTAGTCAACTATTACTTTTAAGAGGAAGTTAAATTTCAGGATCAAAGCTTGCTACTTTGCTTTCACGGCGCTCTGCCGCAGCCTTTTCATCTTCAACAAACTCACCCACGCGTAATTCAGGCAAGTTTTTAGGGCAAATATCTCCACCTAAGGTGTTAATTTCTTTGCAAAGCTCTGTCACCCTATCGTCCATTAAATGCATATGATCTAATAAACGACCAATAGCTTTAGCAACAGGATCCGGATTATCGTGTGAAACAGCATAAGCATCAAAACCATATTTTTTAGCAACTTCTTCTCGTTGCTGGTTTTCATCTTTGCTTTGCTTATCTGGCACAATTCGACCAGGAATACCTACTGCTGTTGCATTAGCAGGTAAGTCTTTAACAACAACGGAGTTAGAGCCAACCTTGCCGCCCTTGCCAATGGTTATTGGTCCTAGTACTTGAGCACCAGCGCCGATAACAACATTATCCTCAAGCGTTGGATGACGTTTTCCTGCTTTCCAACTCGTTCCGCCTAAGGTAACACCGTGATAAAGCGTAACATCATTACCTACTTCAGCAGTTTCGCCGATAACAATCCCCATGCCATGGTCAATAAAAACTCGACGACCTAATTTAGCGCCTGGGTGGATCTCAATCCCCGTTAACCAACGAGAAAAGGTAGATATTACACGGGCTAAAAGTTTCCAATCAGCACACCATAACCTATAACTTAATCGGTGAATCCAAATTGCGTGTAAACCCGGATAGTTGAGGATAACCTCAAAACTGGTGCGAGCGGCAGGATCTCTATCAAAGACACTATTGATATCTTCTTTGATACGACTAAACATAAATTATTCCTTCTCTATTCTTTTATTTTGCTGGCTGTTATGACTTATCTTTACTAGATCTTTCCATTGAGGCAAAAATCCCACGCATCATTTTAACTTCTTTTACATCAGGTCTAGCGCGGTTAAATAAGCGTCTTAATTTAGTCATCACTAAACCAGGATGATTTTCGACAATAAAACCGGTGGCTTTAAGGGCTTTTTCAAAATGTTGATAAAAACGCTCTGTTTCTTCAACAACAGGATAAAGCTCTTCATCCTCACTTTTGGTTTTAGCAATTAAATTGCCGTTACCTGTACTGCGCTCTTGATAATTTTGATCATGTGCCAGTAAATAACTGGTACGTACTTCATAGCTTAACGTTTGCACCGCCATCGCTAGATTTAATGAACTATAATCTGGGTTTGCTGGTATCTGTACATGAAAATGACAAAGTTGTAACTCTTCATTGGTTAAACCACTGCTTTCTCGTCCAAACACTAAAGCGACTGGATACTCATCCGCTTCAGCAATCATTTTTTCACCACAACCACGTGGCTCTAACATAGGCCAAGGTAATGTACGTGAGCGTGCACTAGTACCAACCACTAAACCGCAATCTTCAATCGCTTCCGCCAACGTACTAACCACTTTAGCATTCGCTAAAACGTCTGTGGCGCCAGCTGCCAACGCTTGTGCTTGACCATTTGGCATTTCTGCAGGGTCAACTAAAATCAACTGACTTAAGCCCATTGTTTTCATTGCACGTGCAGCACTACCGATATTACGGCAGTCAGAAGTATTTACTAATACAATTTTAACGCGATCTAATAATGTGCCTGTGGTATTTCTTTCTTGAGAACCTTGTTGAGAATCTGACATTTTTTACTCTTCTTGTTTGCTTTGTCGGACTATATACCAATTGGGTTTATTTATTGAGCATTTAACGAGAATTAAACAGCTTATAAAGCAGCCAATGATTAAAGGTAGTAGTTTTCTACCTTCAAACCAAAAACACTGCATATAAGAGCTTTTATTCCTTTTAGATAAGTGCCTCTGCAGAAGCCCTGTCGCCAACTTTTACATTTACATACAAATGAAAAATAGCTGAGCTACTGTCATTATGCAATCGGCTCTAAATTCGCAACTCCGGCGTTAAGTTATGCAATAAATAGCTTCGTTTAGTATAAAGCCCATCTAGATGGCCAATATTCTACCACAGAAGATTACTGCTGTAGCTAACAAAAAGCACGCTTATTGGGCATATTTATCTATGGCAATTTGATATTTAATAGTTTTTTTTTCTCTATGGGGAAAGGATTAAGTAAACTGCTCACTTATTAAACATTAATTTAATAATTTTATCGCTAATTAGTTTTTTATTTGCTATTATTCGCGCGCTCGATTTTCAAGACAATGTTTGCTTGGAAATGTATTGTTCTTTTAAAAATTATTTACAAATAGGTACACTATATATGCATCCCATGCTAAATATTGCCGTGCGCGCAGCGCGTACAGCAGGTAAAGTTATCGTTCGCTCTATAGAGCAACTTGATAAAGTTGAAATTGAATCAAAAGGAACTAACGATTTCGTCACCAGTGTTGATATTAGCTCTGAAGAAGCCATTATTGAAACTATTCGTAAATCATATCCAGATCACACTATTATTGGTGAAGAGTCTGGTCTTTTAAAAGGCAGTAATGATGATTATCAATGGATTATTGATCCACTTGATGGCACATCTAACTTCATCAAAGGCATTCCTCACTTTGCAATTTCTATTGCTTTAAAAGTAAAAGGCAAATTAGATCAAGCAGTTGTATTTGACCCAATCCGTGGTGAACTGTTCTCAGCCAGCCGTGGTAAAGGTGCACAATTAAACGGTTTCAGAATCCGTGTAAGTAAAAACAAAGAAATTGCAGGCACAATATTGGCGACTGGATTTCCGTACAAACAAAAACAGCACAGCGTTGCTTATATGGCAATGTTCTCAAGCTTATTCCAAAATACTTCAGATCTACGCCGTTCGGGCTCAACAGCACTTGACCTTGCTTATGTAGCAGCGGGCCGTGTTGATGGTTTCTTCGAAATTGGGACTAAACCATGGAGTACTTCAGCAGGCGAATTATTAGTAATTGAAGCCGGTGGTTTAGTTACCGACTTTACTGGCGGCCATAATCATGCGAATTCAGGCAATATTGTTGCAGCAAATACTCGTATATTAAAAGATGTTTTAAAAGAGATTCGTCCACATCTAGGTGATGCGCTTAGCAAGTAATCTTTGTATGGATTAAGCTAGGGTCTTTTGATCTTTCGAGATTGTTTTGCAGCTATTTGTTGGGTATTTATACAAGGTATAACCTTTGTCATGTGGTTGTTCCACATAAAAAGGTGATAACGCCGTACAAATGACCAACAAACGCTGTCCGAAGGATTCGGCTAAAAGCGTCTTACTCATTGT